>Ga0194063_10001132_pt1 | contig 17862 bp, 16 predicted proteins | sample SepL3720m_MetaG_FD_155459 | JGI IMG/M metagenome (GOLD analysis project Ga0194063, IMG submission 155459) | Anoxic zone freshwater microbial communities from boreal shield lake in IISD Experimental Lakes Area, Ontario, Canada - Sep2016-L373-20m | ecosystem: Environmental > Aquatic > Freshwater... | reverse complement strand
CTTTTTGCCCTTCGCACCAGCCCCCCCCAGCAGCGCCATGCCTCTACCTTCACGCTTTTCGCTCTTTACCAACCGTTCTTGGCGCTTTTTCGTCACCCGTCCCCAATTTGACCCAATATGACATTCACAAATTATTCACGCTTTGTTAACACCTGGCCCCGATTATTATGATAATATCTAGACGTAAATCATTTAAAGAGGAGGGCTAGGAATGAATTTTTTGAAAAGAACCTTCATGTCAGTTACAAGACGTTTAGGTAGAACCATGATATTGATGCTTATCTTTTTTATCATTGCAAATCTAGTTTTGACTGGTTTTGCTATTCAGCACGCAACTACAAGTGCTGCAGATGCTGCTAGGCAAAAGCTTGGAGGCACAATTACCGTTAGTTTTAATGCTCAAAATGCATTTGAAAATGCGCGTGCAGAAGCAGAAAAGGCGGGGAATAGTTCAGGGAGTGCTACTGGAAGACCTGGAAGAGCGGCATTTTCAAATATTAAAGTGTTGCCGGTGACGGATGAAATATATAATAAGATTTCTGCGTTAAAAGGGTTTGCGTACGCAAACAAAAATGTTAGCGCTTACGCTCTTGCAAGCGGGTTTTATCCAGTTCAACCGCAAGGAACTGATTCAAATTCGGCACAAGCATTGCTAGAAAAAGCAAAAAAAGATGCTGAGAATTATAAAAATGATGCAAAAACATATCAGGAAAAGGTGAAGGCATACCAAAAAGCAGTTGCAGACTATAAGGCAAAACAGTCAGCTTTGAGGAAACAAATTGAAAAAGATCAGAAAGATCAAGCCGCGGCGATAATTAAGGCTCAAAAAGCTGGTGGAAGCAAAAGAGAGCAAGGCGGTCAAGGTCAGTTTACAGGTCAAGGCCAATTCACTGGGCGTCACTATGATTTTGGTGACGGTGCTGCCTTACCAGTTATTCCTGGCATGCCCGGGCAATTAAGCATTGGAAACGCTTCAAAGACTCCCGATTTAACTTTGACAGGTGTTACATGGCTTAACGCGTTGAAGATATTCAGCAATCCTGACCCAGGTACTGGTTCGACCTTAATTGATGGGAGGCCGTTAACTAATAAGGATGATGGGCAAAAGGTAGCGGTAATTGATACTAACTTAGCGGCACTAAATGATATAAAGGTTGGCAGTACTATTAAGATAAGCACTCTTGCGGGAGGCAAAACATATTCTTTAAAGGTAATAGGTATATACCAAAGTGCAGATTCACAAGCAAATGGTGCTGGCTTTGGAATAAAAAGCATGCCTTTTGCACAGCCGTACAACAATATTTATATGGATGTACAAACGGCTAATTTATTTAAAAATGGGGATGGAACGGTTGCAAAAGGAATGGACACAGCAGTTTTTACTGCGACAGACCCAAAGAATATCGATTCACTTGTTGCTAAAGTTAAAGAGCTGGGCATAGATTTGAAGACATATTCTATTGATTCAAACCAGGTAGCTTATCAAGAAATGGTAGGGCCGATTCAGACAGTTGCTTCTACATCTATGTGGATTTTAATAATAGTGGCACTAGCAGGCGCAATAATTTTAGGATTATTAATGATGCTTTCAGTCAAAGAAAGAATGTTTGAGACAGGGGTGCTCATGGCAATTGGAGAAAGTCGCAAAAAAATTGTCATGCAGTTTGTGGCAGAAGTTCTTTTGATTGCAATAGTTGCATTTTCAATTTCGTTTTTCACTGGTCAACTAATTGCCCAGCAAGCTGGAAACATGTTGCTAAACCAACAAATAAAGGTCGTCGAGGAGCAGAAGGCACTCCAACAGCAAGGCGGTGGCAATCAACGAGGAAGGTTCTTAGGAGTAGCTAGTAGAGCAACCCTACAGGGCAGAAGCGCCATTGCAGCTGAACAAGTTAAGTCAATTGATGTAAAAATAGCAACTGATGAAATTGCAAAAACTTTTGGCCTTGGATTATTAATAATCTTCCTTGGGACCCTAATACCGGCGATTGCCATTATGAGGTTTAAGCCCAAGACTATTCTTACGAGAGCTATTTAGGAGGAATATATGATGAATGCAATATTAGAGTTTGATAAAGTTACATATAGTTATAACAATGCAGGTCAGAAAATTGAAGTTTTGAAAGATGCCTCTTATTCATTTAAACCTGGAACACTTTACACAATTTTGGGTCAGTCGGGTTCGGGAAAGACTACTGCTTTGACCCTTGCAGGCGGGCTTGATGTTCCACAAGGTGGAAAGGTACTCTTTAAAGGGACTGATATTAAAAAGTCAGGGCTTACAAAACACAGAAGAAATAATGTGTCTTTGATTTTTCAAAGTTATAATTTGTTAAATTATATGACGGCGATAGAAAATGTGACAATGGCAATGGAGATATCAGGAGCGCATTCTGGGAATCAAAAAGAAGAGGCAATGAATATATTGCAAGAGCTAGGGTTAAATGAGAGCGAAGCAAAGCGAGATGTGAGAAAACTCTCAGGTGGGCAACAACAAAGAGTTGCAATCGCTAGGGCATTAGCTACTAACTCAGAAGTAATTCTAGCAGATGAACCTACGGGGAATCTTGATGTAGAGACAGCAAAGGGTATGCTCGAAATATTTGTAAAACTTGCAAAAGAATATAATAAGTGCGTAATTGTCGTAACTCACTCCATGGAAATTGCCTCAAAAGCGGATGTGGTTTTGAAATTTGAGAGCGGAGTACTTATTTAGATTCGCATTTTTGTTTTATCACAATTGAGAAAAAATTGAATTCAATGTAGAATGAATAAAGTTGAGGTGATGAAGTTGGATTCAATTAGGTTCCTAAAAGGCGTAGGTGAAGCCAGAGCGAAGCTTTTCGAAAAACTCGGTATTCTTTTTGTGCAAGATTTAGTAACCTTTTATCCTCGTCAGTATGAGGATCGAAATAATATTAAAAAAATCTCGGATATTGAAGATGGTGAAGTTTGCGGGATACGTGCTCGGGTAATCATGCCTGTAATGGAGAATCGTCCCCGTAGAAATCTTACGATATCAAAAGCGAAAGTATCTGATGGAAGTGGCTCGGTAGTAATAACTTGGTTTAATCAAAATTATATAAAAAATAGCATTCTGCAAAATGAAGATTACATTTTCTTTGGGAAAGTAAGTGTGAGACTTGGACTTTCGGAAATGCAAAATCCGGTTTCTGAACGCGTTTCGGAGACGATGAACAACACTTGTCGTATTATACCGGTATATCCTTCGACAGCAGGTCTTACACAAGGCATCATAAGAAAGGCGATAAAAACGGCTCTAGATCTTACAAACAACTCAATTCCAGAGATTTTTTCTTCCGAGATTCGAAAAGAGTATAAACTTGCTGAAATAAATTATTCTGTGCAAAACATCCATTTTCCAGAGTCGGATGAAGCGTTTCTGCTTGCGCGAAAAAGGCTAGTCTTTGAAGAATTGTACTTGCTTCAAGTTGGTTTGCTTAAGTTGAAGCATAACCTCAATGAGAGCACTGAATTCATTGCGTTTGACGGCAACGTCAAGGATGAAAATATATTTAGCAAATTCCCGTTTTCACTCACAGGCGCTCAAGATAGGGTTTGGAATGAAGTAAAAAAAGATATGGAAGCAGATAAAGTAATGAGCCGCTTAGTTCAAGGTGACGTTGGTTCAGGAAAGACAGCGATAGCAATGCTCGCTGTGCATAAGTCAGTTCGAAGCGGTTTTCAGGCTGCGCTTATGGCGCCAACTGAAATCTTGGCGAATCAGCACTTTCAAAGTTTCTCTGAAATTTTCGAAAAACTTGGAGTGAAAATTGGGTTCTTAAAAGGGAACATGAAAAAAAGCGAAAAAAACGCGACACTGGAACAAATCGCTAGGGGTGAGATTGAGTTAATAATAGGGACGCATGCATTGATACAAGATGATGTAGAGTTTGCAAATTTGGGCCTAGTAATTACCGATGAACAACATCGCTTTGGTGTAGAACAAAGAGGATTGCTTTCAAAGAAGGCTAAATGCCCAGATGTGCTCGTGTTGACAGCGACCCCAATACCAAGAACTCTTGCGCTGATACTATATGGCGATCTTGATATATCTATCATCGATGAACTTCCTCCTGGAAGAAAGCCTATAAGGACAAAATTCATTGGAAAAACAAGACGGCCCAAAGTACTTGAGTTTATAAAAGAACAGGTTCGGGAGGGTCGGCAAGCGTTTATTGTATGTCCATTGATTGAGGAATCGGACGCTATCGAAGCGAAATCAGCCACAGAGACGGCAATTCAGATTGCTGAAAACGATCTTGTAGGGCTTAGAGTGGGCTTGATGCATGGAAGGCTTAAAAGCGCAGAAAAGGCGGATATCATGAAACGTTTTGCAGCCGGGGAAATCGATGTACTTGTTTCCACAACGGTCATCGAGGTTGGCATCAATGTTCCTAACGCCACAATAATGATGATTGAAAATGCAGAGCGTTTTGGGCTAGCCCAACTACATCAATTGCGTGGACGAGTAGGGCGTGGTGAACACGAGTCTTGGTGCATCCTTTGCAATTACAGTGAATCTGCTATTGCGCGAGAACGCATGAAGGTCATGGAAGCATCAAATGATGGCTTTGTTATTTCAGAAAAGGATCTGGAGCTTCGAGGCCCAGGCGAGTTTTTTGGGACTCGTCAACATGGTATCCCAGAATTAAAAATTGCTAATTTGTACCGGGATGTAGACGTATTAAAACAGGCGCAGGTATTGGCGCGAGAACATATTGAATCTATTAAATTTATTAATTAGTCACATAACATAGACATATTAAATATGGTAAAATGAGTTTGTTACATTGAGAGGAAGATTGATTTGAAGAAAAACTATATTAGAATAATAATTTTTGCGATTGTATCTGTGCTTGCGCTTACTGCGTTTGAAGGGTTTTCGTTTGCACCTGTTTTGGCTGTTTCGTCAGCCGTGAAATTTGAAGCGGAGAAGGCAGTTCTAACTGGTGGTGCGATTATTGGCAAGAAGTACGTAGGAGCCTCATCTAGGGCTTATGTGGTGTTTCCTCGCGGAAACGTTAAAGCAAAGACATCATTTACTTTCAAATATTCAAAGGCGACAACAATGGATTTGACATTAAGGTATTCTAATGGCAACAAGGTTGCAAAAGCTATTGCTTTATATAAAAACAATGTTTACTTTAAAACACTTTCAATATTACCAACTGGATCGTTTACGAAGTGGAAGACAATTGTGAGGACCATTTCATTTCCTTCTGGAAAGACAGTATTCACTTTAAGAAGCAGCGACAAGACATCACTGGTTTTTGATTACATTAGTATGTTCCCTTCAAAGTCGTATTCTGTAACTTTGGATTTTGAGACAAAATATCAGTCAATCATTGGCTTTGGAGGCTTCGGTGGAAACGATGCAAGCGCTACGTTTTCAACGCAAAAATACGTAGATGATGTTTACGACGATCTCGGGGCTAGCATATATCGTGCGCAAGTCGAACAAAGTTTTCAGGCAACTAACGATGGTAGCAGTGTTGATGTAATTAACATGTCTTCATTTAATCGTAACGGTATGTTTAAACAGTGGCTCGACTATTTTAAAGCTGTAAAAGCTAAGGGCCCTTCAAAGGTTTTCTTGAGTGTTTGGAGCCCTCCAGCATGGATGAAGAGCAATAAATCTGTTGATAATGGCGGCTCACTTTTGCCTGAGTTCTATCAACACTTCGCAAAATATTGTGCTGCATATGTTATGGCAATGCAACAAGGTGGGGTAGATATTTATGCATTTAGCATTCAAAACGAACCCAATTTTCCAGAGCCATATCCCTCGTGCGTATATTCACCTGAACAGTATGCGGCTGTTAATGCCACTGTAGCCGCACGTTTTAAGAAAGAAGGACTTAATGTAAAACTTTTGGGTCCTGAGGATATTGGCGATGTAAACAGAATTTCAAGCTATGTTTTTGGTATGGAGCAGGCGGGAAAGCTTGATTCATTAGATATTATTGCTGTTCACGGTTATGGTGATGACGGAGTAAATCCTGGGTCTGATGTACTTTTTTGGGACTCAGCGTATGCTTTGGCACGTGATTTCAAAAAGACACTTTGGATGACGGAAACTTCTGGCTATAAGAACGATTGGGCAAGTTGCCTAATTTTAGGCGAAAACATTAACAAAGCACTTTCATCTGGTAGGATTAGTGCATGGGTTTGGTGGCGAATTAGCGATAATATGCCGAATAGAAACGAAATGGAGGGGCTAATGAAAAATATGGTTCCAACTAAAAAATACTACGTTTCTAAGAATTTTTATAAATATGTTCGCCCAGGTGCGATTAGATACTATGTAAAATCAGAATATTCTGACCTTTCAATAACAGCGTACAAACATCCTGACTCAAAAAAACTAACGCTTGTAATTGTGAATCAAGCTGCTGTGGCAAGAAATATTTCAATCGGAGCAATAAATGGAGGCGTGACACCTACTCAATTTAGTTCTTATCGAACATCTGAGACCGAGAATTGTATTGATGCCGGAATTGTAAATTCAACGGGAGTTCAACTTCCTGCGAGCAGCATAACAACACTTCAAGCGGATTATTAGGAGGTTAGGAAAATTCCTAGAATTATTTCGGGCACTGCGAGAGGTTTGCAGATTGACGCTCCAAAAGGAAATCACACGAGGCCTACGACTGACAGGATTAAAGAATCACTGTTTAATATTATTAATCATTTAATCGATGGGGCAAATGTTCTTGATCTTTTTTCAGGCTCAGGTAGTCTTGGAATTGAAGCATTGAGTCGTGGAGCGGATAGTGCGATATTTTGTGACAAAGCTGGGGAAGCAATTAGTTTGATTAAGAAAAATGTCTCGCATTGTAAACTTGAATCGAAGGCACAAATATACCATTGCGATTATCTTCGTGGAATATCAAAATGCAGTGAAATGGGAGTTGATTTGGTGTTTTTAGATCCTCCGTATGGGACAGGGCTTTTGCAAACTGCGATTTCAGAAATTGTTTCCGCTAGGATATTGACAAATGATGCTATAATTGTGGCAGAGCATCCCTCAAGTGAAACTTTTGCAGATACGTTGGCGAGAGCAGGACTCGGGGTGGTGCGACTTGAAAAGTATGGGGACATCAGTATTTCATTTATAAAGGCGGTAGATGGCGCGTGAGAATTTTTGTTTATCCAGGAAGTTTTGATCCCGTAACTAACGGTCATATTGATATTATTAAACGCGCTGCAGCTATTTGTGACAAACTAATTGTGGCGGTTCTAGTGAATCATAGCAAGAAATCGCTTTTTTCTTTGGATGAAAGAGTGTCTATGCTTGAGAAATCACTTTCGTGTTGTGAAAACGTTGCAATTGCTCATTTCTCAGGCTTGCTAGTGGATTTTGCGCGTTCGAACGGTGCAAAAGTAATTGTAAAAGGTCTTAGAGCAGTTTCGGACTATGAATATGAGCTACAAATGGCGCATCTTAACAAGAAAATGGATGAGAATATTGAGACACTATTCATGATGGCAAACCCAAACTATTCGTATCTGAGTTCTAGCATTGTAAAGGAATTAGTGCTTTTGGGTGGAGAAATTGATGGACTTGTGCCAAATGAAATAAAATCTGTTATAATAGAGAAAATTAAAAATGAACGCGAATAAATAAAGGATCAAGGAGGAATAAATTGTGGAAGTAATTAATATTATCAATAGGTTTGAGGATTCAATGGAGGAGGCGTCGAATTTACCCTTTTCTAACAAAAAAATTCTTGATAGAGACATGATAATGGTTTTTCTTGAGGAACTAAGATGCAACATTCCCGAGGATATCAAAAAAGCGGTTTGGATTCAGGATGAGCGCGCAAAAATTTTGGCAGATACTAGAGCCGAGCGCGAAAGGCTCCTTGCGGAAACACAAGAACTTGTTTCGCAAATGGTTGCCGATCATGAAATTGTTAGGCAAGCACAAGACAAATCACGCGAAATGCTTGATGAGGCAGCTGAGACATCAATGAATGTTAAAAACGGAGCTAAAGAATACGCGAATAGAATTCTTGAGGATATTGAAATCAGACTCCATACGAAACTTGAAGAAATAGATAAAGACAAAAGAGAATTGCAAAAATATTAATATCTAATTTTATACTTCAATAGTCCAGCCAAATGTGTCAGGTGACTCGTTTGTCTGGATTTTTGTTATGGTGTCATAAAGTCTCTGTGAAAGTTCTCCGATTTCAAAATCATTGATTTTTATTGAAGACCCATTCCAATTTAGCTCGCCCACAGGCGAAACAACTGCCGCGGTTCCCGTTCCGAAAACTTCTTCAAGTGTGCCGTTTGCGTGAGCGTCAAAAATTTCTTGAATACTGATTGTTCTTTCAGTTACTTTAATGCCCCAATATTTTAGCAATTCAATAGTTGTATCTCTTGTAACCCCAGGCAAGATACTGCCTTGAAGTGCTGGAGTAATTACTTCGCCGTTAATTTTGAAAAATACATTCATAGTACCAACTTCTTCAACGTTCTTTTTTTCAACTCCATCGAGCCAAAGTACTTGGGTAAAACCTTTGTCTTTAGCTTCCATCTGTGCTTTAAGACTTGCTACATAATTTGCAGGGGTTTTTGCGTATCCAATTCCGCCCCTAACAGCGCGAACATAATTCGATTCAACAAAAATCTTAACTGGATTAAGACCTTCTGGGTAATATGCGCCAACAGGCGACAGAATTATTATGAAATGATATGTTTCGGAAGGTCTAACGCCAAGGTGTGCCTCGGTCGCTAAGATAAAAGGTCTAATATATAGTGAGGTGCCTGGCGCTGAAGGCACCCAATCTCTATCAATATCAACAATCGATTTAATGGCAGCTACACATTCATCAACATCTACTGGCGGAATACATAACCTTGCATTTGATATGTTTACCCGTTTCATATTCATTTCAGGACGAAAAAGCAGAATCCTATATGGAGCAATTGGTTCCGAAGCGCCATTGGCAAGCGTACCCGCGACTTCAGGGACAACGGAAGATGTTGCAGCCGGAACACGGTATGCTTTCAGCCCTTCGAAAATTGCCTGCCCGTAATGAAACACCATGGCAGAAGGGTCCAAAGTAATTGGACCATAGGGTAAAATTCTTTTATTGTGCCACCCGTCTCTCGAATTATAATCCATTATAAACATATGATCCGTAAAATATTTACCAAACCCCAAATTTGTAGAATCCGGCTTAGGTTTAGGGCTGTTTGTGCGAGTTATTTTAATATTATTTGTCATGTAAATATCGTCCTTTCAACTTCTCCCAGTGATAAAACTATAATGCAACTTTTTTTGGAAAAAATCAAGGGCTGCGAGGAAAAAAATCACGAAGGTCGGAGGTTGCAGGAAGGTCTGAGGTTGCAGGAAGGTCGGAGGTTGCAGTATAATTGAGGCATGAAAATTTTTAGACCAAATATATATGTGAATACAGTGTTGGATATTGATTTCGAGACGTTGAAGGCTAAAGGCATAAAGGGTTTGCTTTTGGACGTAGATAATACGCTGAAGGCGCACTTTGATAAGGCGCCGGAGGCCGACGTGCGCGGATGGCTCGACGATGCACGCAATGCAGGCCTCGTGCTGTGCATCGTCTCAAATGGCCGCCCAGCAAGGATTCGGCCATTTGCGCATGGCCTCGGCCTGGAGTGTGTGTGCGAGGCCATGAAGCCATCCCGCACGGGTTTCCTTAGGGGCGCTTTGGCCTTGGGACTTGATATCAAGGAAACCGCAGTAATCGGTGACCAAATTTTCACTGATATTCTTGGTGGCAATGCCGCTGGCGCTTTGACAATTCTCGTCAAACCCATTTCTAAAGACGAACCATTTTATTTAAAACTTAAGCGACCCTTTGAAAAGCTAATTTTGACGCGAAAATTCATTGAAAAGAATCGCGTTTTCAAGTAAACTTGTGTTGGTGCAAGGTCGCACGCTTGATTTTGAACTTGATCTTGGAGGGATATAATTGGATTTTTTAATTGGGTATTATGCTACATTAGTTTTTATACTAGGGCTTGTGGTCGGATCATTTTTAAACGTTGTTATATACAGAGTGCCTGCAGAAGAGTCTATTGTAAGGCCACCAAGTCACTGTCCTAAATGCAACACCCAGCTCAAGAATCTAGACCTAGTACCTGTTTTCAGTTGGCTGTTTCTCAGAGGGAAATGCCGATATTGCCAGGTGAAGATACCAGCTAGATATGCTCTTGTAGAACTTTTAACTGGTATTTTATTTTTGGCATTTTTTATTAGATTTGAAATGATGAGCCCGAATTTAATATCGGGGTTACCATCACTATTAGCGGGACTTACGTTTACCGCAATTCTAATTGCGATATTCTTTATTGATATTGATCATCAAATCATTCCAAACGGACTCGTTATCGTTGCCACAATTGCAGGTGCTGGGGTGGTTCTCTTAAACGCCTTCGCGGGGTACAAGTTTTTCCTAGATCAATTATGGTGGGAGCACTTGTTAGGAGTGCTTCCTGGAGTAATTGCCATGATTCTGATTATGGTGTTGGGCGCGATAATCTATAAAAAAGAGGCGCTTGGAATGGGAGATGTGAAGATTTTTATTCCGATAGGACTTTTCCTCGGATGGAAACTTGCGATTGCAGTCCTAATCATTGCAATTATCGCTGGTGGAATCGGGGGCGTAATACTTATGTTGACTCGTAAAGCAGATAGGTCAAGTGCTATGCCGTTTGGTCCATTTATCGTGTTTGGGGCAGTCGTAGCGATGCTTGCAAATACTCAACTTATTCAAATAGCGAACTGGTATTTTGGGTTGTTTATTAAATAGTAAAAAAGGCGGTGTTCGTCATGGCAAACACAATAAAATTTGGACCTGCAGGCCAGTCTGAAAGTTTTATAAATTCAGGGCTAAAACACACTACAGAATACATGCAATGGCTGGGCGAACGTGGCATAAATGCTTTTGAGTATCAATGCAATAAAGGTGTTAAGGTCGGTCAGCCCACTGCTACTGAAATCGGCAAACTGGCAAAGGAATTCGGCGTTTCGCTTAGCGTCCACGCTCCATATTATATAAGCCTTGCGAGCCTTGAAGAGCAAAAACGCGAAAACTCAATCACTTACATTACTGATACAATGCGCGCTGCTGATTGGATGGGTGCGACACGTGTAATCGTTCATTCTGGTGGGGCAGCCAACCAAGATAGACGCACCGCAATGGAGGTAGCAAAATCAGTGCTTGCTCGCGCCGTTACCGTCGCAGATGATTTAGGCCTTGGTCATATTTCGATTTGCCCTGAATTAATGGGCAAAGAAAACCAACTTGGAAGCCTTGATGAAGTAATTGAAATGTGTTTGCTCGACGACAGAATGCTTCCATGTATTGATTTTGGACACTTAAACGCTCGCGAACAAGGCTCGATGAAGACAATTCAAGACTTCCTCAAAGTCCTCGAGCGCCTTGAAAACGGCCTCGGACATGACAGAATCAAGAATTTTCACATTCATTTCAGTCGAATCGAATACACCGGCATGGGCGAAAAACGCCATTGGAATTACGAGGACTCTCAGTTTGGACCTGACTTTGAGCCTTTGGCGGAGGCGCTTGTAATAAAAGACCTTGAACCTACGATAATTTGCGAGTCAAGTGGAAAACAAACTGAAGACTCAGTCACTTTCAGAACAATTTACGAAAGTATTAAAAAGGTGAATTAGATGAGAAAAATTGTAGAACTAAGAGCGTTGATGAGCGAAAAAGGCATTGACGCTCTCTTGATTGAGAAGCAAGAAAACTATTTTTACCTAACAGGGATGTCCGGAGAGGATAGTTTTTGTGTTGTTACACATCAGAAAGTAGTTATGATTGTAGATTTTCGTTTTACGAGCCAAGCAAAGGCACAGGCACCTGACTGTGAAGTTTTTGAGTATTCGGGTGATGTTTTCGCTACGCTAAACACAATGTTTCACGATTTGGGAGTCTCAAGGATAGGGTACGACCCCGAAAGCACGACGTGCTCTCGTTTCGCGCAAGCGGAAAAGAAGATTTTTAACGTGAAATTCATCGACGCCTCTGGATTGCTCGAGACACTTAGGATATGCAAGTCCGAAGACGAAATGGAGATAATTAAAAAGGCGGTTGGAATAGCGGATTCAGCTTTCTCAAGCTCTCTTCCGTTTATTAGGCCGGGGGTTGCCGAACTTGATGTGGCTGCAGAGATCGAGTACAGGATGAGAAAACTGGGTGCTTCGGGGCCGTCGTTTGAGACGATTGTAGCATCGGGCGCGCGTGGAGCACTTCCACATGGGGTTGCCTCGGAGAAGATAATAAAATTCGGAGAAGCTGTAACAATTGATTTTGGCGCAGTATACAATGGCTATTGCTCGGACATGACTCGAACGGTATTTGTTGGCACGCCAAAGCCTCAAATGAAAAGAATTTATGAAATAGTGCTAGTCGCTCAAAAGAACGCGTTAGCGGGGTGTTTAGCGAAAGCCACTTGCAGAGAAGTTGATGCGATAGCCCGTGGAATCATTTCACAAGCTGGATTTGGCGAAAACTTCGGACACGGCACTGGGCACGGGGTGGGTGTTGAAATCCACGAGGCGCCAAGATTAAATTCGCGGAGCGAGATCGAACTACAAGAAGGCATGGTAGTTACGGTTGAACCAGGAATCTACTTGCCAGATGTCGGCGGCGTTCGAATCGAGGACATGGTGTTGATAGGGGAGGCCGGCCCGATAATCCTTACGCAAACAACAAAAGAAATGCTTGTGATTTGACTTGAATTTTTGTTTCATAAAAGGTATGATAGGAAGGTAATTTTTGCACGAATAAATTCTATTTGGAGGAATATTTATGATAATGGCAGGAGAGTTCAGAAACGGCATTACTTTTGAGGTAGATAATCAGGTCTTTCAGGTTATTGAATTTCAGCATGTAAAACCGGGGAAAGGCGCGGCATTTGTTCGCACTAGATTGAAGAACGTTATTACGGGAGCGACTGTCGACCGTACATTCAGTCCGAATGACAAGATGCCAAAGGCGCATATTGATCGTCGCGACATGCAATATTTGTACAACGACGGTGAACTTTTTCATTTCATGGATTCTGAGACTTTCGACCAGGTGCCTATGAACGCTGACACTGTTGGCGATACTCTGAAGTTCGTTAAGGAAAACGACACTGTTAAGGTGCTTTCGTTTAAAGGGGCAGTATTTGGAATTGAGGCTGCAACTTTCGTAATTCTAGAGATAATTGAAACTGAGCCAGGCTTTAAAGGCGATACCGCGCAAGGCGCGACAAAACCCGCCACTGTTGAAACTGGGGCGGTAGTTAAGGTGCCGTTGTTTGTTGATGCCGGCGAAAAGATTAAAATTGATACAAGAACAGGCGAGTATTTAGAGAGAGCTTAGTGTTTTGCGCCTAGCGCAAGGAAAACGGAGGAATTGGAAATGGCATATTTATCAGAAAAGGCTGCATATCTTAGAGGATTGTGCGAAGGCATGAAATTAGAGGACACTGATCAAAACAAACTGCTTAAGGCAATAATCGAGGCACTTGACGACATGTCTTTTGCAATCGAAGAGTTAGAAGAGCAACAGGAAGAAATCTTTGAAGAACTTGACGAAATCAATGAAGTCATGGAAGAGATTTCAGACATTATCGATGAGGGTTGCGGTCCTGACGATGATTGTGATTGTGGCGATGATTGCGATTGCGATGCAGATTTTGAATGTCCTGTTTGCGGAGAAGTTATTTCGCTCGACGACTTGGATTTAGATTTAGATAGAGATGAAGAAGTTGTTTGCCCAAAATGCGGCGAAAAATTTGAACTTGAAATTGATTGCGACTGTGACGAAGACAAATAGAAGTACTCAATAGTAATAAGGGGTTGCTTAAAGTTGGTAAATATCGAAAGAATCATCGATAGTTTTTTTATTGATGGTGAGTTCATTAGATCGGAATGTTTCGGAAACGGTCATATTAATGATACCTTCGCTGCGACCTTTGAGATGAACTCTGGTGGACTCAGAAGATATATTTTTCAAAGAGTAAATCATAATATTTTCAATGAACCAGAAAAACTCATGGCGAATGTTGAAAACGTCACTTCTTTCTTGCGTAAAAAAATCATAAAAAATGGAGGTGATCCTGATCGCGAGACTCTGAATTTGATAAAAACAGTTGATGGGTGTTATTTTAAAGATTCCGAAAACGACTTTTGGAGAAGTTATATTTTTATTGAAAATGCTACGTCATACACAGTTGTCGAAAAGCCTGAACATTTGTATGCTGCGGGCAAAGCGTTTGGAAAGTTTCTTGAAATGCTTGACGATTATCCTGCGGAAACATTATACGAGACACTTAAGGACTTCCATAATACGCGAAAACGTTTTGATAAGTTCGTAGAAACAGTTGAAAAAGATGCGCATAATAGAGCCGTTCGCGTAAGCGCGGAAATAGATTTTGTGATGAAAAGGGCTGGTGATATGTCATTGTTGACTAATCTACTTGAAAGTGGAAAAGTCCCAGTACGTGTCACGCACAACGATACAAAGCTTAACAATGTTTTGATAGATGATGTTTCAGGAGAAGGCATATGTATAATCGACTTAGACACGGTACTTCCTGGACTTTCGCTTTATGATTTCGGTGATGCAATTCGATTTGGAACTAACCCATCTGCTGAAGACGAACGCGATCTTTCGAAGGTATGGATGGATCTAAATCTCTTTGAAAACTTTACAAAAGGCTATCTTGAAGCTGCAGGGAAGAGCCTAAACTCTGTTGAAAAAGAACACCTGCCATTGTCTGCAAAAATCATGACGCTTGAGTGCGGGATGCGCTTTTTAACTGACTTTATTGATGGAGATGCATACTTCAAAATTCATAGTGAAGATCATAATCTTGACCGCGCTCGTACACAATTTAAAATCGTATCAGATATTGAAAATAAACTTGACAAAATGAGTGAAATAGCCCGGAAATTCGCTTGACAATTTATTCCACAGTTGATATCGTTATAACAAAGCAACATTGTTAAATAAATATCTTTGAAAAGAGTGATTCGTATGAGAATGTTTTCTAGAGTTTTTGTACTATTTTTTCTATTTGTGACTATATTTAACACAATCATTCCAGCCAATTCTTCTTTTATTTATGTTGGCGCTGCGCCTACTGCAAGCCCGGAAGTAACTCCGATACCAACACCTGAGCCCACACCTACACCGTCGCCTACACCATCACCAGGTTGCATTACCATGTCACCAACTCCTACGCCTTCACCGACGCCTTCTCCAACACCAGGGCCGACTCACCACATTGCTAAGGTAGTTGACGCAAATGAAATAGGCAAAGTTACTGGTAGGTTCAGAACCTACACGACATACAACTCAATGATCGTTCCAGACGGATATTCGCTTCAACATTACGGAATTTCTGGGACAGCTGTGAATGGAGTTGATTATGAATTAATTTCTGGCTACGTAAATGTGCCTGTGGGTTATGGGATGGGCTCTGTGTTTAATAGTCACCCAATCACATATATAGATATTGTTCCAAAACCCAATAATATTGCTGACGGTGATAAGACCGTAATTTTAAGTTTGGGAGTGGATGTTGCTACAATTACAATCAAGGATGGCGGAGTTATGATTACTCCAACACCTACACCGATTGTGACACTTACCCCATCTCCTACTCCTACCTTAGTACCTTACACTATCAAAGTTGGGGACTATATACAAATGGGAAATTACAATTACAATCCAATTCTATGGCGGTGTGTAGATATAAATGAAAATGGGCCGCTCATGCTTTCAGATAGGATTCTTACCATAAAACCATATGATGCTAAGGGTTCGCACAAGTACTTAGATGGGACTGCTCAAGCCGATCCGCACGGATATCGCACTTCAAATGGTTCGGATCTTTGGCAAACTTCAAGCATACGATCTTGGTTAAATTCATCTGCAACAGCTGGCAACGTTACCTGGTTAGACGGCTGTGCGCCAACACAAGATAACGTATTTGGAGGATATAATGAATACGCTAATGAAAAAGGATTCTTAGCAAACGGCAACTTTTCAGCAAATGATTTAAACTTAATTAAATCAGTAAACCAGAAAGTTCTGTTAAATCCGATTGATGCTTCAAAATTAAGTGTTGAAGGCAATGTAAGACACTCATATAATAGTGTTGTTTCGTCTTCGGTTCAAAATTTTGATAGTGCGTATTCGCAATATGTAACTGACAAGATGTTTCTATTAGACGTTAAGCAAGTTAATAATATTTATCAAAATATGCACGTTTTAGGAATCAATTATTTGAGAAGCAGACCTACAAAAAATGCGGTTTATTTTTCGGAATACAAAAGAAATATTAACGAATATCAATACTGCGATTACTTGCTTAAAACTCCAAATACTTATGATTATAATGGTAGTTATGTTCGCACAGTGACCTCGGATGGAAGCATTAGTTATAATCATGCTTTCAATATTCTTTCTCAAGGAATTCGACCTGCATTCTATTTGAATCTCCAGACGCTAAATGTTGAAGAGGGCAAGGGTAATTCGTATAACCCTATAATAATTGAAAATGGCTTAGTAGTTACTCCAGAACCAACTTTACCGCCTGGCATTACGCCGACACCTTCTCCAACGCCAACGCCTTATTCAACGCCATCACCGTGTCCAACGGCTACTCCAACTCCATCCCCGTCTCCAACGCCACTCATAGTTTATGGAGATGCCGCAGGAACAATATATATTGACAATACATCTGTAACTAAAGACACCAAAAACATTTCGGGCTATGTTTCGTCGAATATTTTCCAAAACGGAACAGTTAACATTTCAAAAGAAAACAGAAATGGTGAATTATTGTTTTCAAAAGCTATAAGTGATAACGGAACATTTAGCATCGATGTAAATTTTGAAGCGCTTACGTCAGGTTGTTCAATATTCATTTGGGGTACATATAACTCAATAGATTATTACCCGGAAGCGACTTCCTATGTTAATTGGAATTTGCTTGCAGGTAAGTACTTTGTTATTCAAGATAATTCTATTCCAACACATGCGATAACTGTTTCTTCAACATCAGTAGCAAGTGCGAGAATCACGGGAGATGCTGTTTGCGATGGCTATATGAATGCTGGTTCACAAGCTTCATTCAAACTTCATGGTTCTTATTTAACAAGGGGAACGGCACTAGCTTCTGACACATTTAATTCAACTAGTAAATCAGCTCAATTGTCTGGAGTTCAAAGTGGAACATATGTTGCAATGATTACTCGTCCTGGATATTTGGCTCGTTTTGTAAATGTAACACTCGCGAATAGTGATCTTGATCTTGGAAACAAGGTGCTTTACGCTGGTGAAACAAATGCTGATGGTATTATTGATGGAACTGACTCCGAAGCTTTGTTTGCTAATGTTGGATCACTTTACAACGATGCTTCTTATCATACTTCAATGGACTTCAATCTAGACGGAATCATTGATGGTTCGGATACTGAAATATTGATTCGAAATATTGGATTAACAATCAACGCTTATGGTGAAAGTATTAACTACAACAACTGATTAACTTTTTCATAGTAAAAAAATCGATTTAGATTGTTTTCGTGTCATGAAATCGTGGTCGTTTTTTGCCTTGTTGCGACATGTTTCTGAATTTGTGTCACGAAAAGGTTATTTTGATTGTGGAAAAATGCATATTTCGATATAATTAACTTAGATTGTAATGTAAAAATTGTAAGAAGAAATGAGGATGGTTTTAATGAAGGGCAAAAAAAGTATTTCGAGGTTAGTGGTAGTAGTTTTTATTTTTGTAACACTATTTAGTAGTTTAGTTAGT
>Ga0194063_10001131_pt1 | contig 17867 bp, 16 predicted proteins | sample SepL3720m_MetaG_FD_155459 | JGI IMG/M metagenome (GOLD analysis project Ga0194063, IMG submission 155459) | Anoxic zone freshwater microbial communities from boreal shield lake in IISD Experimental Lakes Area, Ontario, Canada - Sep2016-L373-20m | ecosystem: Environmental > Aquatic > Freshwater... | reverse complement strand
CAATTATACATCTGGGCAATGCGGTTTCTCGCCATCTCGCCCAGGCGTTGAGCCTCGGAGGGATTGGCCAGCAGCGATGCCAACTTCGCGCGCAAATCATTCACATCATTCGGCGTGCATGCCACGCCCGCGTCGCCGATCGTCTCCAAATTCTGCGCGATGCCGTTGACGACCACACAGCGCCCGCAGGCCATCGCGCTCATGAGCGCCGGAGAGTTGCCCTCCATGACCGAGGGCTGCACGTACATCAGGCAGTTGGCGAAAAGCTGGCGCGCTGCCTCACCGTATTGATAGCCCAGGAATCTGACGCGTCCATCAGCCGCGGATTTCAGGCTGCGCACATAGTCCGGGTCATCAGGGTTGTCGCCCACGATGACCAACGGCACATCTGTTTCGAGACCAGAATATGCTTCCACAAGCAGGTGAACGCCTTTGTCGGGCCGGAGCATACCGACGAACAGGATGTAATTATCTGGCGTCAGATTCGTTGCTGTCAGCAGGTCGCTGCCCGGTGGCGGCCAAATATCGGCTGCCAGAGTAATCACCTTGGGTGCATGGTCGAAGATGCGCGCAAACTCGTTGGCAGAAACCTGGTTATCTACATAGACCTCATCCGCCCAGCGAAAGGCGGCTGCAGCGCCCCACCGCAACAAAAGGCGCGCCATCCGGCCCCACTTGGGACGTTCCCAATCGACGCCATCCATGTAGACGACCGACCGCTTGCCACTCAGCTTTACGAGCGGCAAGAACAGCGCATTCCCCATCCCGTGATAGCTGATAATGTCCGCTGAGTTGGTGAATATCGCATGCAGCGTGGCAAGCGGTGTGTGGGACAGCATCTCCAGCCCAGCCCGGCTGATCGCAGGCAGGGAAACCAGCCGCACGCCCTCATAAGGGTTAGGCGGACGCCGCGCGTAGCTCCACCGGCAATAGACTGTCACCTGATGGCCGCGCGCGGCCAGCCGCTTAGCTTTGGCGTCTGTTTCCCGTTCGCCGCCGCCCGCGCCCGGCAAGTCCGGTGGCAAGCCTTTCATGCCGATAAAAGCCAGACGCAAGCGGGGCTTCTGAGGCACACTCATGCGGATGTTTCCCGTCCCAAGAGGACAGTCTGTACGTAGACCTGGAGCGCCTCACGCCACGGGCGCATCCAGTGGAGGCCGCGCAGCTCCAGGTTGAGGTTACGAGCCGCTTCCATGCGCGGCCTGGGCGCGGGTAGCGGGAACGTGGCCGAGTTAACCGGTTTGAGAGTGCACGCAGTGTTGCCGGCATACGTCAGGATGGCCTGGGCGAACTCAAAGCGGCTGCAATAGCCGCCCGTGTTCACCATGTGGTACGTGCCGTACAGCCCGGTACCCAGGAGTTGCTCGATGCCAGTGGCGATATCTTGAGTGTAGGTCGGTGAGCCGAACTTGTCGTCCACAATGGTCAGCGAGGGCCGCTGAGCGGCGAGTTCCATGATCTTAGCGACGAATTTCTTGTCCTCCGGCCCACCGCCGAACATCCAGCCGGCCCGCACGATGTAATAGCGGCTGAGCAGTTTCTCGACGATCAACTCGCCCTGATACTTCGAGCGGCTATACCAGCTTTGCGGGTTCGGTGCGTCGAACTCCGTATAAGGTTCGCACTTGGCGCCGTCGAACACGCTGAGGGTGCTGATGTAGACCATGCCGGCGCCGACGGCCTGGCAAGCCAAAGCCACGTTCTGGGTGCCAATGGTGTTGGTGAGGAAGGATTGCTCTGGCTCGCGTTCGCAGCCATCCACGTCGGTGAGCGCCGCCAGATGCAGCACCCAGTCGGGCCGGGTCTCCGCTAGCGTGCGGCGGACCCGGTCGAAATCGCGGACATCCATCTCCTGGATGTCGGTGGCTTCAACCCTATGGCCGTGATCACGCAATATCCGGCAGAGGTCCGTTCCCAACATGCCCCTTGCGCCGGTGACCAATATGCGCATACCTTATCCGTCCTTCCGTGCCCAGTCGTAGGGGATTTCTCCACCATGGGGATCAATGCGAAATTCGTCAGGGATTTGATAGTTGTAGGGCTGTGTCACCAGATTGATGATGATCGCTTCGTCTGAGCCAACCCCTTTGAACCCGTGGACTACTTCGCGCGGGATATGAACCAGGAGCGGATTATGCTCTCCCATGAAGAACTGGTTGATCTCCCCAAAGGTCGGAGAATCGGGGCGGCGATCATATAGCACGAGCTTGATCATCCCTTTCACCACGGCGAAATTGTCGTCCTGCAAATGGTGATAGTGCCAGCCCTTGACGACCCCCGGATATACCGTGGTCATATACACCTGGCCGAAGCCAGTGAAGAAATCCGGCTCGTCGCAACGAATCATTTCCATCAAGCGGCCGCGCTCATCGGCGATGACCTTTGCCCGTTTGATGATAACACCGTCAATCATGCCTGCACTCCTGTGGGTTTACGGTAACGCAGAATTCGACCGGGCACCCCGCCTACGACTGCGTAGGGCGGCACGTCCTTAGTCACGACGCAACCAGCGGCGATTACACTTCCTTGGCCGACGGTCACCCCATCCAATATCGTACAACCTGTTCCCAGCCAGCAATCATCTTCGATGACGATCCCAAGTCGGGTAGCACCCTGGGCGGAGATGAGTGTATCCGGGTCTGCGAAGTTGTGGTTCTCGGCATAGATCGTGACGCGTGGACCCATCATGACATGGTTGCCGATCCTGACCGGACCGCGCACGCCGATGAAAGCGTATTGGGAGATCCCAACATCGTTCCCGATGACGAGACCTTCGCCCGGGAAGCGGAGCACACCCGTGCATTCGATTGTGCAATACTCGCGGATTGTCAAGTTGTCGCCAAAGGTGATGCCCTGTCGCGAGCGGGCATCGATCGTGACGTGATCGTGCAGCGTGACGCTCCGTCCGAGCGCGATGGAGCCGGCGGAGCGGATACGCACGTCCTTGCCGATGAACACGAGACCGCGCACCTGCTGAAAGCGCCAGCGGCAGAGGACACCGCGTAGCGCCATGGTACCCCTTGTCCAAAGCTCGCTGAGCAGTATCTCGGATGAGAACCAATCCGGCAAACGATATGACGGGTCCCGTTTGGCCCACTGGTAGAGCTTCTCCAGAGCCGCCAATAGGAAGCTACGCCGTGTCTTTTCTGTGCGTTGCTCAAACATTGATTCGCTCGCCTGCTGGGGGTACGCCTCTGGCAAACCCTGGTTATGGTCCGAGGTACTGTAGCGATCTTCTGACGTCATGTAGGTGGAACCCGAGACGGGCTCAAGGGAAGATGATTATAGTAAACACAGCAATCGCCCTGGGTCTGCTCACTTGGGTAATTCCAAGTGAGAAACCCATTCCCAGGTACGCCGAACACCCTCTTCAAGAGCTACCTTAGGCAACCAATTAAGTCCTTTCTGAGCTAGCGTATTATCAAGCACAATTGCAGGGACATCAAATCCGCGCTGTGGTTCTCGTCGGATCTCAGGCGGAGGCTGGGCGGTAACATCGGCTATCAGGCGAAGAATTTGGTTCAAGGAGTGACCGCGTCCCGTACCAATATTGAATGTACCCTGCGCCACATCGGTAGTCAGCGCCAGCGCACAGGCTTCAGCGACATCTGCGGCATGAACATAATCGCGCACCACCTCTCCGCTGCCCCAAACATGGATTGGCCGCCGTGTTGCGAAACAGCCCAGAAACGCGGCCACAGCGCCGAAGTTGCCGAAAGGCGCTTGTCGCTCCCCGTACGCGTTTCCCACCCGCAGCACCGTTGTCTCCACACCAGAGTCGCGCAGGAGAACTGTCAGATACTTCTCCATGGCAAGCTTGATGATACCGTGCGAGACTATGGGATTAGTGCTGTGGCTCTCGTTCACGGGCAGCGATGAAGGAAGTCCATATACAGTGCCGCCAGATGAGAAGAATACGAATCGACGAACCGCACGGGAACGAACCACCTCCAGATGCCGGAGGAAGGGCAGCAAGTTGGCCTGAACATCGCCTGACGGGTCTGCGGCCGAAGTAGCAGGAATTGTCGCTGAAGCCATGTGTACCACGGCATCAACGCCGTCCAAGGCACGCGCCAGTGTAACCGGATCATCCTGCTCGCCAATGAACAGATGGACCCTCGAATCCGAAGGGCCATAGCGACTCGGCAGGCGATCCAACGTGCAAACCTCAATACCCCTCGCCAGTAAGGCGCCTTGAACATGTGAACCGAGAAAGCCGCTGCCACCGACTAGTAAGGCTCGCATCTTGGCTCCTTAGTGGTATCCCGGCCCGCGCCAGCCATGGCATCCTCGTAGATTCGCATTAACTCCTGGTAGTGCTTGGCGGGAGTAAACTCGGCAGCCGCAACCTCGCGCGCCTTTGCCCCCAGTTGCCGGGCAATGTCAGGAGCATCCATCAGATAACGCATTTTGGCGGCCAGATCTTCAGCGTTTCCAGTCTCGAACGTCAGCCCCGTTATCCCGTCTTGAACCAGCTCGGGGATTCCACCGATCCTGGCCCCAATCACCGGCCTTCCCATCGCCATGGCCTCGTAGATGGCCAAGGGTGAGTTTTCATACCATTCAGAAGGGCAGACCACGAAACGCGCTCGGCTGACCAAGTTCCGCATGTCATCACCCCACGCGGGTCCCAGAAAGCGAATATTAGCGAGCCCGCGGTCTTGGACGTACTGCCTCATCGGTCCCTCCTCTGACCCCGTTCCGACAAAGTTGACGGGTATGCCAGCGATTTCAATTGCGCGCAGGAGGGTCCAGACTCCCTTTTCTGGAGATAGGCGACCAAAATACACTGCAACGGGGTCGCTTGTGGAGGGAGCCGGATAGGTCGCAACATCCATGAAGTGCGGCACAAAGCTGAGTCGCGCTGCCGCATATCCGTACTCGATCATCTTAGCCCACAGGAAACGGCTGTGGCAGATGAACAGCGCGATCCTGTCAGCACTTCTGCTAAAGTAAGCGTAGTAAGCCTGCAGCGCTGCAACCAAGCTTGCCCCGAAGGAAGAGCGTTTGCAGCGCTGCGCAATGACATTATGGTAACGGTGTTTCCGGCATTTCTCACACAAGCGTCCATGTGACAGAAAAGTAGAATTGGGGCACAACCACTTATAATCCAACATGGACTGTACAGCCGGCACTCTCGCGTCCGCGATGGCATCGAGAATCGAAAATGAAAGATATTGGGGAAATCCAAAGATGTGGACTAGGTCGGGTTTTGTGTCACACAGCAGTCTCGATAAGGACTGTTTAGCCTCCATACTATAAATGGACCGCTGCAATACCCGACCGATATCCTTAGGATTATGGGATTGCACAAGAGCGGGGAAGTCAATCTGGCTCACAAAGTACTCGCCGTACACACCAGGTGACTCATTCTGCGCCGAAACGGTTGAAAACGGGATGACTTCATGTCCTTGCCCGCGCAACAACTGGATGACGTCGAACATGTAGCGTTCAGCGCCACCTCGCAGATAGAAGAACTCGTGGCAAATGACAATGCGCATGGGACTCAACGATCAATCGCACGAGGACGAAATACGTATAGCCGGCTCTCGCTGATCCATTTCACCAGATCGCGGCTCGCCACAATCTCCCACCCGTTCGTAGAGGCGAGAGAAACGATCTGAGGATGCGAGGCAGGGAACCACATCGCCGGCTTAGGTCTGAGTCTAAGCAACTGGAAGACCCAACGCTTCGATCGTAGCACGGCACTGTCTAGCGCAAAAATGATCACTGCCCCCACACGGCTGACCCTCCGAAACTCGTCAAGTACTCGTCGCTTGACTTCCGGAGGCAAGTGGCCCATAACTCGCAGAGAGCAGGTTACATCGAGGGCACCGCTGCGAAATGGCAGGTGTTCAAGATCAGCGCATACATAGCCAACGAAGTTGGGCAAGCTACGCAGATTACGGTCCGCCTCCCCTTGCCGCATCATTTCTAGTGAAATGTCCACTGCAACCACACGGTAGCCTCGCTGGAGAAGCTCCTCCGTCAACCGCCCCGTACCCGACGGCGCGTCCAATACCATCTGATTTGGGGATTGACCGGATAGCTGTGCGATTCCCTCCGCTATGTAAGTTCTCTCTCGACGATCAACGGTCTTTCCACGCCACGACCGGAATCGTTTCGCATCATAGTCACTTGCAATTCGTTTTTCAGTGTAGACGTGTTTGGCTGTATAGTTCATGGGTTGAGCAATCTCCTGTAGATCTCCAGGTACCTAGCTCCCACTGTTTGCATACTGTAGCGTCGCAGGAACTCCTCCCGAGCGTTTGCGCGCATGGATTGCAGCTTGCTATCCACATTTGCCTCGTTTACCAACCATGCCTCAATGCTTGGATAATCGTCGAAGATAAAGGCAGAATAGCCTTCGGTGAGCAGTTCACCGACACCCGCTGCGCGGGTTGTCAAAATAGGCAGCCCAGCCGACAGCGCCTCAATCCAGGTCAAAGGGGGCGCCAAAGTACTATCTGTGCGCAAGACGGGCGAGAAGAAGCCATCGTAGGCACTCAGACTGCGGATGAATTGTTTATCACCCTTCGTGACTCGGATGCCGGCTTGCTCCAAAGCCAGGTATTCTGCCCTGAACGACTCCGGTTTGAGACAGAAAGTGAACTCCAGATCCGATCGCTTTCGTGTGACTCTTTGTGCTAACGCAATGGCCTCCAGAAAATCCTCTTTACCGATTTGCTGAATAAACCCGGCCCACAGAAGACGAGCCACTTTCGGAGCACGCTCAGCGTGGTCGCTTTCATCAAGGCCACCCGCACCAGATGAACCCCAGGGAGCCACGAATATGCGGGAAGGATCACAACCATCTCTCACAAAGAGAGCTTTTGCAGCCTCGGTCGCCGTGATGACAGCGTCTGCATAGTTCATGGCGTCGGCGCGGAGGCGGTTACCCATTCGACCTTGTGGCACATACCGGAGTGCAGAGCAGACGTATCGGTTCGTGCCGCCACAGACCAAACGAACCAGCGGCATCATCAGAGTGAGATCAACCCAATGCACGATAGTGTCGGGATTTAAACGCACTATTCGCCGCAGCTTCGGAGCTGAGTGGATGAGTGTGACAGACAATTCCAACCATTCACGTAGCCGACCATGTTGGTGATGATACCCGGCGATCTCACCGCCGCGACCATAATGGTAATATCCCTCTTGGCTGCGATGGAAAGGCCGCGGGATGAACGTAATGCTGTTCTCCCACGCCCGGTCCAGATCCGGAGGCTCCGCGATGCTCACGAACTGGGTAGATACGCCGCTATAATTCAAACAAGCGGACAGTTCCAGCAAGAAGTTCTTATCGCCGGCTACCCTGTTGGGCATGATGCCGACGCCTAAAAAAACTACATTGACTGTATCCACTACGATGACTCTCCTGCGACTTTCCTCCAGACCTGCGCCACTGTCGTGCCAAAATCGTCCCAAGAAAGGGCGGTCTGGTTCAACTCCTGGATGCGTTTCTGCATCCGCTGCCGCGCCGAGTTGTCCGTCAGAAGTTGAACAACAGCCTTAGCCAGACCGTCAGCGTCGCCATTGGCAAAGAGGAGTCCGGTCTCATTGTGCCATACCTGCTCGGGCAGCCCCCCCACATCTGATGCAACAACCGGTTTGGCGAAGGCGTAAGCAGTCAGGATCACAGCGCTCTGCATGGCGTCGCGGTACGGAGCAGCAACAATCGTGGCAGCAGAGACCATTTGAGCGAGTCTGGCATTCGGAATTCTCTCGATGATTACCGTGATCTTGCCATCGTTGGGCATATGGGGCAACGGCGGGATGCGATACTCACCGACAGGTTGCCCTGCGATCACAAATCGAACGTGAGCGATCTGTTCTGCCACCTTTGGCGCTGCGGCCAGGAGCAGATCAACGCCCTTACGTATACTGAGGTTGCCCCAAAAGAGTATCTGATTGGCCGAATCGTCCTGAGCTACGCTGTCGTCTGGTAACCAGGCCTTCACTATTTCCATCGGACCGAGGACAGCCTTTGTGATCCTCCGTGCTGGCACCCGCCCTTGCGCAATGATCGCGTTTCGGCATTCTTCGCTGTGCACGACGATGTGCTTCGCCCGTGGGATGAGCAGGCGTTTTGCCCAAGCAAGCGCCGGCAAATTGCTGCCCATAGGCACCTGGGGTTCATGCACGCCAACGACTAGTGGTCTCCTAACCAGCGGGACCCAGCATGCCGCACGTATGGATTCGCCCCCCAGATGCAGGACATCTGGCGCGATCTTCCCGACCGCCCTAATGGTAGACCAAACAGCACGGGTGCTACCTGCGGAAAGTCCAGGCGGATAAGTAGAGAAGTAGACTCCCGCAGCCTCGGCAAAGTAAGCCCACGCATCGGCTGGCAAATGCTCGCGCAGAAACTTCCGACCTTCGTGAAAGCCTGGTTCCCAAGGTGGATGAGGCAGATCCAGTACATTATGTCGCCATGCCTTGGGCGACACCTCAAACACGAGATGTATTTCGGCGTGGCGGCTGAGCGCGCGTATCTCCGATGCAGCATTGGCCATGAAACTCGGCAGACAGTAATAGAGAACACGCATACCTAGATCCGCCTCATGATGAAGGTAGCGTTAAGTACTTGGGGATCATTTGGGTCATCGGTATGGTAGAGATATTTACGACGCAACCGGGAAGACATAGCATAGTGGGAGAGTGGAATCAAGGCATGTTTTGTGAGCCACCTCAGGCGGCGATGTATCGGATCGGCAGCGATAAGGTTATAGTTCTCGGGCCACAGCGCACCTTCTTGTTGTGAAGTCGGTACAGTTGAGGTTGGATGCTCTCCGGCCAGATAAGTGGCCATCAATTCTAGCTTCGGCTGAGTCGCAAGTCGTTGACCCAGTGCAGCCAATGAGTACCGGTGCTGATGGAATCTGCCGTCTGCGAAGCGCTCTTCAACTACTATCGGGGTGTCCTCTGCAGGCACGAAGACGGGCAAGTCAAACACAAATACGCCACCAGGTTTAAGCAAGCGGCTCACTTCACTAAAACATTGCATATCGCTATCGTCCGGCATGTGTTCGATCACCGAGATGGAGAATACTGCGTCAAAGAACGCATCCGGGTAACCGGTTTGGCGGCCATCCGCCGTATGGATCTCCAGGTTTGGCAATCGGAGTACCTGGCGAAATCTACGAAGATCCGCAACGAAGTAATCGCTAATATCTGTGGCATGGGACTCTACGTTACAGGTACTGGCCAGATAGAGAGCCAGCAGTTTGGGAGAACCAATGTCCAAGATTCTCCCGCGAATTCCTTGTTGGCGCAGTAGACTCAGGACAAGTGGCATTTCGATTTGCCGCCAGTAGTTCATGGGTTCAAAGAACCACGAGCGGAAATGATGAACTCGTGCCAGCCAGGGCAGTCGCGGTATCAGCCGGCCAACGACGAACCGCACAAGTTCGCGTCTTTCTTGTTCTATGGCGTGTGTGTTCGACAGCGATAATCTGAACTGATAAGACATGGCTGATCCCCCCACCTTCAATCCTATTTCCTAACCCAAGCTGCAAACCCATGATTGACGTAGAGATATATCCAATAGAAACTCACCTCCTCAAAAGTATTAGGCATGGAGCGAAGTTTCAATTTGTACACGATCCACAGACCTATCTTCAGCAATCCATTAAGGGTTAGCGCAAGCACTTTATGTACTTGAGGGAATCTACTGATCTGAGTCAGGCTTACCATGGACCAAAAGACATATCCGTAGCCTGACTCTTTCCCAGGTGCAAGTATTTTCACCTCGGAGAACCTTTCCAGCATCCTTGCAACTTCGGTGAACGTGAATCTGTGGTAGTCCATCCTGTCGTGGAATGGATAGCAAAAGGGAACGTAAATGAAGGCTTCTCCGCCATCCGCCAGAATCGAATGGATATTATCTACCGCTTTCCAGTACTCAGTCACATGCTCCAACACGGCATCACAATAAACCCCATCAAACGAGTTTGGCGCTATCGCGGTGTTGCAGATATCATCAACAAGATCCGGCCCATATTCCGGGATAATATCGGTTGAAGTAACGACGCTGTTGGGATTCTTGTTGAGCTGATTGATTCTCCTCCTGCTCTCTGAGAAACGGTTTCTTCCTCCAATATCCAGCACCCTGTTCTTTGAGACCACGCGAGAAACGTAATCATTCCGGGCGTTCAAGCGAAAGTCAAGCTTGTCTTTGATTCCCCTGAAGATATCTGACATGGTACCTTTCTCCTACTCAGCAATCCTCTTCAACTATGCCTGAATGACAATGGCAAGATACTCGTTGATGGTATCAAATTGCGGTGATTGATGAGGTCTTGCCCTCTTGGTTCGCATCATTGTCTTTCGGTTGAAGTGCTGTTTGCGTAGTTCTCCTGGGCCATTGCCAGGCATTTGTGTATCTGCCCATAAGTGCTTTCCCAGCTATAAGTCTCTTCCACAAAACGCCGGGCGTTCTGTGAAATTCGCTGGCGTAAGGTCTCATCAGCTAGCAGTCGAGCAGTCCACACAGCCATCTCTTCCAGATCATCCGTTACGATCATCGTTTCGCCAGAAGTCACTGGGATGCCTTCAGCAGCTATACTGCTCCCGACTATAGGCGTCCCCGCCTCCATAGATTCCAGCACCCGCCCCTTGATGCCAGACCCCATACGGAGGGGGAGCAGGAGCACCTTGGCTTGGTGGAGGAGGTTGGCCACATCCGGCACGTATCCCAGTATTGAGACACCATCGATGTTCCCCAGTGTTTCAACCTCCGGACCAGCCCCACTACCCGCGATGATCAACCGGGCATCCGGTTGGCGACGACGTACTGCAGGGAGAATGGTTGTGGCGGCGTACCGAGCCGCTTCGATGTTCGTAGGATTATGCAGCGCGCCAAAGAAAAGGATCACGCTATCGGCGGCGCGGTTAGAGACATAAGGAATTCGGCCAGTATCGCGTATGTGGGCCATCGCTACCGATGGCGTTTTCACCCCCATCGTTTCACGAAGGGTTCGGGCATCCTTCTCATGGACACAGATGAGCAAATCGTGGGAGTTCAAGACCGCAGCCTCGCGGTGGTGGAGTCGGCTGAGCTGACGCCGCACTGCCAATTGTCTGAAGGGCGATCCATCCCCCCGGCCCCATCGGCGAGAGGCATATTCCCATACGACGTCAATGGTATCGCAAATGGTTGGAACTCGCGCTTCCTGGATTGGTTTGATGGCGGTATACCAGTAGGTCGTCAGGATAGCGTCATAGGCGTTGCAGGCGAGCTGACGACGCACAGCATGCACGAGGGGCCAGAGATTGTAGTAGAACTCCGGACTGTACACGCCCCATGCGTAATAGGCCAGGTAATACGCGAGTTTAAGGGCACCCCGAGAGAATATCCCCCGATTAGGTTGCTGTACTAGATTGAGGGAGCGACAGATCTTGGCCAGTTCCCGTCGCGCTTCCTCGGTTTCACTCTGCGTTTGAGACCGTTCGATCCCACAGACAAAATCGATGTCGTGACGACCAGAAAGCTCCCTCATGAGATTGAAGGTTCTGACTCGCAGTCCTTGATCCAGGGGCCACGGCACACCAGGTGATACGACCAGGACTTTCATTCAGTCTCTCTGTGTCGCCCGGGTAAAAGTGGTTCGGGAAGTTGGCGCTATCATCCCTTCCTCGCGCAACCAGGACTCAATTTTTCTCAACCCCTCCTTCAGCCCAATCTTCGGTTCGAACTGTAGAATGGTCTTCGCTTTCTCAGCGTCAAAAATGGTTCTATTGGTTTGTAGTCCGATGTCGTATATGTTGATCGGAGGTGACAGGCGTGTGAACCTGGATTCCATGGTGCAATACGCACAGAGCCTAGGGGCCATTCGCCTTGAAACTTCAGGAATGTGGCGTTTGCCAAGCAAATCGGCATACCCATACAAGTACTCTTTCCAGGTAACGAGTTCAGGATTCGTTCCGTGAAATACCCTACCCAGCGCGCGTTCATCAGAACTCACTTTGATCAGCAACTCGACGAGGTCATCAACATATATCAGATTCGCTATTCCCTGCCCATTACCAATCAAAAAGATCTTATCATACTTCAGCCTATCTATGATGCCGGTAGTCCAGTTGGCAGATCCAGGCCCAAAGACCAGAGTCGGACGCACAATCACTACTGGCGCCTGATATTTCTCCTCATACTCCAGGATCAGTTTCTCGGCCTCAACTTTGCTTACCGTATAGGGCAAGCCCGCGGTGGTCAGTGGAAAATCCTCAGTCACTCTCTCCGGCAATGTCTCCCCGTACACTGCTACCGTACTCGCATATACAAAACGTTCAACGGAATTATCGATCGCGGCCTGAAGAACAGCGCGCGTTCCTTCCACATTTATCCTTCTGGCATCCTGCAATGAGCCGCTCCCGGCCGCAAGGTAAAAAACGACATCACAACCTTTTACAACCGGGGTAATAGTCTCCGGGAAGTTAACGTCGCCAAGATGTGTTTCGAATCCCTGTCGTTCCAGTAGCGCTGAATCTGCCAGATTCCTGACGGTGAGTACAACACTGCGGGCCTGCAATAGGAGTTGCCGGGCAAGACGACTGCCGATAAAACCTGTTCCACCGATAAGCAAGACGCGCGAGTTTGATAAGCTCATCGCCCATACCCCCTGTAGATCTCATCCAATACCTCCATACCCCACATCACCTCCTTTTTGCTTACCTCACAATCCGTACCATCTCGGACACATTCCACAAAATGCCTGGCTTGGTTAAGATAGTTATCTGTGCCGCCGGTGGTCAGCTCCAGGCGGCCTGTGGCCCTGCAAAGCAGTGAACGCTCATCAAGATAGGTCACTGGTGTGCGCAAATTATTCAAGTCGGTCTTTGCCCATCCACAGTCATACTCCACTTTCAATTCGCTGTCCAGGCCAAACGTGCTAGAACAGGAGAATATGGCTTCGCCGTCCTCAAACGTTAACCGTATGAAAGCGTTATCCTCTACTTCGCCTCCCATGATCTTTGTAACTTTCGCCTCACTCAAATGAGGTTTAGTGCCAAAAAACCAGATAGCCGTATCTATCAAATGTATCCCTTGATCAATAATGCAACCACCTCCTGCCTCACTGAAGGATGTTCTGTAACTAGAAACGGCTGGCCAATTTTTTATATCTCCACCCAATGAGGCAAACACAGTCTTGGGCGTAAATGGATCTGTAATCTCCCTAAGAAGTCTGATATTCTCACTGAATCGCCTGCTAAAACCCACCATGAGTTTGACTCCATTTGCCTCTGCGGTTTCATAGAGTTCTGTAGTGCTGGCATAGGTTGTGGTAATGGGTTTCTCAATCAGTACGTGCTTACCGCAATCCAAGAAGAATCGGGCGATCTCATAATGCGTATGGTTCGGTGTCGAAACTACGACCGCATCAACCAAATCTGCTATCTCCCTGTAATCCGTGGCGACGCTTGAAAACTTGAATTTGCCCTGGACGTCCCTCAAAAGATCCTGCCTAACGTCAACGGCCGCGCGCAATACTACATTACCCAGTTCTTTAAATGCAGGGATGTGCGCTTTTGTGGCAATGGCGCCACACCCTACTACTCCAAGCATCAAAGGGGTCATTGTTGCCATCCTAGTTGTTTCTTGATGTATCCCGGGATTCTATGCAAATTTCGCCTTGCCGCCGACAGCTTGTATGAAGTCACATATGTGTAACGGCTGATTATTCCCACAAGGACAAAAAAACCGGTCAGCCGATAGACCCGCCTGGCAGGAATTCCGTTGGACAAGGGACTGGCAATGGTCGGCAATATAGAACCTGCTGTGGATTTGTACCTCTCTGCTAATAAAGCAAGAACCGGCAGTTCTGTATGATCATATCCCCCGATTCTTGAGGCGATTAGCTCGGCGAAAAGAGGTGAGTTACATAGGACCACATAGCTTGTCCGGCCGACTGTGAGCGACAGGCATATCCAGGCCCAATCTAGTAGCCCCGCACACTCGGTTTGCACCCTAGTGTCGAACGAAAGCAGACTGCCCTTCGGAAGAAACAAAGTTGACAACTGCCGCAGCACATCGCAGCCTCCGTACCGGAAAGGAATTTGTGTACTACAAAACAGAATCAGAGTTTCCGTATTCAGCATCGCCAGAGGAACATCAAGACCGCCAATCAAGGACTCTGATTGAATCTTAACAGACCGAACCTGCTGACCTTTCTGCCATTCGCGGAATGCTATCTCCCCAGCTTCAAGCTTCTTTCTTAACTGTAAGTACATCTCTTCTACCCGAGGATTCCCCTGAGCAATACACGCCAGAGTAATACCTCCGGGAGTACTTTGGACTAAGCGATTGAAAAGCCCATCAACCAGGGGTTTGGCGCATTCCTCCGAGCTTCTTTCTGCTGGAACCTCGAGGAGATAGCAGAAACGACCATCAATTTCAAATTCTTGCAGTGATAAGCTCATGTTTTACCCTTCGAAATAGCATCTTGAAATCATCGCGGCGTCTCAGCCAAAGCCAGAGCATGTACATAACCAGCAACGGAGACACCAGGTACTTGCCAATGTTGTAGAAGACCGGCATTGTAACCAAGAAAAGGATAACAGGCACCAAATAGATATCCACCAGATCTTGTTTAATGGAGAGATCAGGCAGGAGCATTCTCAAAGTCAGACTTTGAATGGCCAAAACGACAATTCTGGCAATAAAAAAAGAGGCCGCCACTCCATACGATCCCCAGGAAGGAACCAACAACCAGGTAAGTAATAGGATTATCGCTAACATGAGCACATTCAGTCGTAGGTCGATCCTTTCCAGTTTATGGGAAAACATGATATTTGCTTGTGTATTAATGACACCAAGGATTCCTAAAGAGACAACCATCGCATTGAAGTTGAATATCGACTGATAGTATCTGAGGCCATATACCCTGAGTACTAACAGCGGCACAAGAATACATGCAAGTATTATGAGCAGATTCATCATTGGTATAAATAGACGCAAGAATTTGCTTGTCACGCCAGAAAGAGACGTCCACGCGTCAATTCGCTTGAGGATCTGCGGATAAAAAGTAGAGACAACTATCCCAGGCAAATACATAAACACAGCCAGGATCTTCCAGGCGACATCAAAAAAGGCCACCTGCTCAATACTAGACAACCGAGGCAAAAGCAAGACAGGTAATCTAGTGTAAGTTGAAATCAACAGGGTAATTAGGAAAAACAACCTGCCCGCAGTTAGCTGGGACCTGATCATATCTGCACGGACCGTGACAATATCGGGCCACCTCAATATGTCTCGTCTTTCAGTTCTTACAAGTAGCAATACTTGCACAATACACGAAACATATCGAAAAACCAGGAGGAACTTGACCACCGACCCGAGCGAAGCTATCGATCCCGAGAAAACGGCAATCCCAACAACAACTTTCAACGCGACTTCTATGATTGTGGAGTAGGCAGTGTAACGTTGTTTCCCCAAAGAGATGAGCACATTTGCAGCCACGTAACTGATGTTGTCGGCTAGAATCATCAGTCCGACAAAAATAAAGAGCAGCCGAACCTGGTCTCCATAGTTCGACAGGAAGACCAGAAGAATCCCGGCGCCGTAGAAAACAACGCTTGCGGCTATTTGAACGAAAACTGCATTTGCGAAAAACGAAGCCTTCTCTGATGTACTGTAATACGTCCTGATCAGGAGATTCCCAATACCAAGTGACGCAAATTGACCAACAAGATAGTAAAGATTGAAAGCCAGAGCATAGTATGACAGTGCAGTCACGCTGAATTTGACTACCAGTACAGAATAGAACACGAAATTCCCCAAGTTTGCAAGCATATTCGCAAGACTGCCGTAGGCTACGTTTTTGACATCACCCATGATTGGCTCAGCCATCCACCACCTCATGAGCGCCAAGCAGTGCGAGCAAGGAGAACAGAACGATCAACAATCGAACATCATAGAACGGAGAAACAGCCACTCCACACGTTAGCCAAGCTGCTGTTGCTGCAATAGCTGGCAGGTAGGCTGATTTGCGTTCCTTTTTCGTATATTTCCCCCAAATGACCCTGGAAAGATAAAAGAACACAAAGAGGAGAAACGCCGCTCCCCCCAGAATACCTGCCTCAACAGCTAATGTAACATAGACACTCTCAGACCAAGGATATACTGCATATATATTGGACTGATATAACTCCATCTTGTTTGTAAAATCATCATAACTTCCCAAACCGTGGCCAACATAGGGAGAGTCTAGCACCACTGGAATTGCCTGTGCCCAAATCGCAGTGCGGTTATTAGCAGCCTGATCCGTCTGCGGCAAGCGCGCCAGCAATGAGACATCGGACCCAAAAAAATAGAGTAAACCTATTAGGACGGCTGCCAATAATCCAATGGCGATTCGCTGACGCAGATGTCCTGCTCCCATCACCAAGTATGTGCTCACACCCACTAACCATCCCAAAATAGCAGACCGCGTCCCCGAAAAAACAGCGCTGACAAATGCCAGGCCGGCAGGTATAAGTTGGAGGGCTTTTTTTTGCCCTTCTCGCGCCAGCCATGCAGACCCAAGGAGATATACGCTCACCACACTAGCAAAATACCCCATGAGTAGCACGTCGTAAAAGAATCCAAAGTATCGCCACATTGCCCCCGCAAGGAAGATGTTAGAATTCGTAAGCAGATCCTCCGGATACAGTGAGAATGTCACCCCCCAGATCTGCTGGCCAACAACAAACAGAAAATTCACGGATGCCCATAGGGCTAGGTAGCGGGTGAGGCGATGGACAAGTATTGGACGACTTATGTTCGAGATGCACAGAAAGAAGAACAAAAAATACATCGCAAATGCAACTGCTCTGGTCACGGTAAACTCAGGGTCAACGGATAGTATTCCTGAGACAATCAATATTCCAACAAAAAGCAAACCTGCAATGATACCAGGTTTGCTAGATATCTCCCTGTCAAATATACGCCGGTGGGTCACAACCCTCCGCATCATTAGAAACACAAATAGAAGAAGAACAATCACGGCAAATATCGAAAACCCGTACCTGCGCGGAGGGACTCTATAGTTCATGAAGATAAAGAATACATAAATGAAATCAAAGCTGGCGAGTACCTTATTCTCATTCTTGCCCACCAGCATGAAGACCAGCCACAATGGCACCAGGACTAGCGCTAGGCCTTCGTAGATTGTTGTCGAAGCGAATTCACCCATTACAGAGTAGCTCCTCGCGCGATGGCAGTCAGTCCCACAAATCGCACCTTTGTCCTTTTTCTTTCATGGACTCCCCTGCAACCTAACGATGCTTTCTCTTGCCTGTTGGTTGGCATCATCCACGGTCAACGCCGTTCGATAAGCAGCCAGAGCCGTCTCTTGTCGCCCTACCCATTCATAGATCTGTCCAGCCGTCACCCAGTACCAAACATCCTCATGCGGCGCCAACGCCACGCTTTTCTCAATTGCAGCGAGTGCGCTAGCGGCATCGCCAACCCGACGATATGCTTGCGCAAGAGACATGTACCCGTGGGCGAAGTCGGGGAACCGAGTTGTAGTCCGCTCTAGAATTTGGACGGCCAGGGGTACCTTGTCCGCCAGCAAGGCGTTTTCTCCTCGCATGACCCAGGGCCATGGATTACTGGGGAAACGCTCTGCAGCTTGCCAATACCAGGTTTCTGCTTCATCGTAACGCTCTTCGCGCTGATAAAGTCGTCCCACCTCCAAGTATACCGTAGCATCCTGTGGTTCCAGCTCAATAGCCCGTTTGTAGGCTGAAATCGCCTCGCCCCAACGCCCCGCTATGTTGAGAACCCTTCCTAGCGCCACATAGACACTTGCTGAGCCATCGTTCAAAACCAGGACATCGCGATACGCTTGGATGGCTTCTGGAATCCTGCCGGCGGATTCATACAG
>Ga0194063_10001130_pt1 | contig 17885 bp, 15 predicted proteins | sample SepL3720m_MetaG_FD_155459 | JGI IMG/M metagenome (GOLD analysis project Ga0194063, IMG submission 155459) | Anoxic zone freshwater microbial communities from boreal shield lake in IISD Experimental Lakes Area, Ontario, Canada - Sep2016-L373-20m | ecosystem: Environmental > Aquatic > Freshwater... | reverse complement strand
GCCCGGGGATTTCGTAGCTTCTACTACTTTCGCATCGCAGCTTACCTCAAAGCTGGCCGCCTTCAGTTGAATATTGTTCATGCATGATCCCACTCAAAACGTCGAAGCGGCGAATCTTTCCCGGAATCGGCGGTTTCCACGATGGTAGGTAAGGCGGAAATACGAGTACGTCCGGCCATGAGCAGTCGTTTCCTCTTGGGTGATCCTCACTCCGCCTGTCTGAATCACTGTAACGGGGGGCTTCTTCATTCGTCCACACTGCCCCCACACTGCCCCCAAAGCAACAATATTGCCAGTTTACTCGAAAAATTACGGTTGATTTTCCCGTAGCGGAATCGCTGCGCTACAGATCTGCAACCAATTCGTTTCCTGCGAGTTCCGTTCCTTTCAGAAAAATCGGCAATAAAGCAAATGAATTCAAAACGCCAGTAGAGAGTGAAAACGCCAGTTTGTTCACCCCCAAATGCCCCCAAATATTCAAGTTGGCTCTGATTGAAGAATTAAATGGCAGGCGATCATCAATTCAAAACGCCAGTAGACGCTGAAAACGCCAGTTGCTGTCGGCCAAGAAGATTTTAGCGAGATCAGAAAAAAGCCATATCCAAAAAGTTACGTGATCATTAACCCGTAATAGCCCTGCTATTACTTAGGGTCACTCATTCGCTACGCGAATATCATATATACACACATATATGAAAAAAGTCAAGAATAATTTTATCCAAAGGAAAACAAGGTTACCTAGCAAGAATCAGTCTCAACACTCCAAAACAAAAAAATAAATGAAATTTTTAATAACTCTAAGTCAACCACTGGAAGCCCGAAAGACTTTCACTTCTCAATCCAAAACTAAATTACATGCCACCTCAGACAGGAATCAGCCCCAACGCTCCAAAACAAAAAAAAGAATGAAAATTTCAATAACTCTAAGTCAACCACTGAAAGATCAAAAAGCTCTCACATCGAAACTAACCAACTCACCTGTCTTCTCAGACAAAACTCAGCCCAACCACCAAAAAAACAAAAAAAAGTGAAAATATCAATAATCCTAAGTCAATCCTCGAAAGCCCCAAAGGCTTTTACAACTAAACCAGCAGTACCAACCAAACCAACAAAAACAAAACCCATGCCATCATCAACCAAACCAACCACCATGCCAACCCCAATAACGACCTTTGCAGTCCATCCGCCAGTCGTAATCAAACCGATAGGAATTCTTCCATCGAAATCTGTGCTCACTTTTAGTCCCCCTTTTGGTCACAAGAAACTAACCGATGGCCCTATCCTGAACATGGGAGATGCCTGCCCATTCTCCTGCACCTACTGCTACCAGCAATATATGGCATTTAAGCGGATTTATGCTGATGGATCCTTCGTAAACCACCCTCCAGCCCTGCAAGCAACCCTCATTGCCACACTGATGAATCATCAATCGGTCGTGCTAAAACGAGGCGGCTGTTCACCTGGGACAACTGGTTTGGACTTACTGAGAGGCAACCTCGCAAAGTGGCCAGCAGCCGAGAAAGCTCGAAAAGTGGTCTGCTTCACCTCAAATGCTGTGGACCCCGCAGGTAACATGGCAGATGTCGTTGAAACTGCACTGGCTCTCAATCAGATATTTGAGGCTACAAATTGGGATGTCCGCGTTTTGAGCAAGTCAAATCTCCTGCCTGAAGTTGCGGCTCGTATTCCCAATATATTCAAACACCGGGTCATCTTTGGAGTCTCAACCGGCACCCTTGAAGACGATTTGGCAGGTGCCATCGAAATAGGGGCACCTATGGTTTCGGAAAGAATCCAATCCCTTCACTGGTTGCAGGACAATGGCTACCGGACATTCGGGATGATCTGTCCATCACTCCCAAAGACCAACGCAGCCGCATATGCAAAATTCTCAAAAGAAGTTTGCAGGGCAATCCGAGTTGATCGATGCGAACATGTTTGGGCCGAACCGCTCAACGTGCGAGGCAACAGCACACAGAATACCATAGCGGCCCTCAAGGGGGCAGGATTTACCGCTGAGGCTGATGCCCTTTCAGCCGTCACTGGTACCGGCAAGAAACCAGCGTGGGAGGCATATGCACAAGCAACCTTCCTGGCCCATATCAAGAACATCCCGGCCTCAAAGCTGAGATTCCTCCACTACCCGCCAATGCCGAAGGCAACGAGCGCCTTCGCCGTCACAACCCGTGCGTGGTGGTTGGGGCGGGTCGTCAACGGTGCAGTAGTCCTCAACTAACGATAAGTCAGAATCACAAACATTTGAAAATACATATTATTATGAATACTCAAGAAACCGTTATCGCTCTGAAAAATGCATTCACTTCTGCTTGCCAGCTCGCATTAAAGCTAGATGTATTGGAAGCCCATATTACAATCGGCATTGATAGTGAGGAGTCTAAAAACTCACTATTACACTTAATTGCCAAGGAGGGGTATTTGAAATATACCCCAAAAGAGTTAGTCACGTTCAAAAACCTTATGGCCGAAAACTCTGATGGTGCAACAGTATTTGATCTTGCATGGGAGGCCAAGCCAAGTCAACTGCTTGGTGTTAAGCTACCCAAAACCTACAGATCGCGTGTTGGCAATGAATGGTGGACGATAAACGAAATGTTCCTGACATGCGTGACGGAACATTTTGAAAGTAATTTGCCTCATTCAGATATTTTGAGATGTGCAGCTAACCATGGATTTCTGTTTGCCGTAAGAGATGAGTTTTTGATGAAAGAGCTATTTTTAGAAACTCACCCAAAGAAAGATACAGCCCTACAGACGGCAGCAATCGCAAATCACATGGACCAAGTTCCAAAGGAGTTCTTAACAGAGAAAAATCTGATGCGGAAGCATCGAAGCAGAACTACTTTAAGTTTGGCCTATGAGCACGGCACACTTGACCAACTGTTAGGCCTCAAGTTGTCAGAAAGATGCAAACCTATTGTTGGAAACAAGTGGTGGGTGAAAAATCAGATTTTTCTCGCAGCTAAACCATCCCTCGTGATTGCTACGGCAACAGAACCCGACATTGAACTATTCTAATATTATGAACATCAAAAAACTCACACAACCTAAACACAAAAATACCATGACGCCAAAAACCCAGAAACGCAAAATTCTCCCGTTGAATGCAACTATTAACATTACCGAGGAAAGGACATCAGCCCATATTCGCAGAGCATTGGATGCTCTTGCGATAAAGAATCCTGAGCGAGGGTGGGACATGGAGACTGCCCATATTGCCTTTAGCGGGTATGAAAAAAATTACTCTATTGGCGACAAGAGCGCAAAAGCAGCCATCCTTGAAGAAATAGCCCGTTACACTGCAGAGGACAAATCAATAATAGCAACCGCCCCTGCCATTTCTGTTCCTCTCACGTTCGTCATGGTGAATGGCAAGTATGAACTCAGTATATCAGGTTTCAACAAGTTCACCCTGGGAGACGAATTCAAAGATAAAGACATTTTCGGTTGGCGGGTTTTCCCTCGTGTCATTTCTTCTTTACGCATACGTCCGAACCTCCCACCCAACCCCTTCATCGTTTATCAACACAGGAACAACACTGTAACAGTACGGGCAGACTCCCCCAGAGCAGTATTACGCGCAGTCCAAAGCGTTGGAAAAAGGTTGGCAAAATATCATACCGATATAGGCATGACAAAGCTTTCAAGCTTTGTCACCCATATCCCCGTTTACTCCCTCCTTCGAAGTGCCCTAGCTGCGGCAACCGTGGGAGACAAGCGCTCAATTTTTTTCGCTCTTGCCAAAGCAACAAACCTCGCTCCAGCTGTCGTAAAATACTGGCTCGTTCACAGGCCCAGTTAAGGTGATATTCTCGACATCTAACCAGTGCCCCCTGCCTTCTTACATCCCAAGCTAAAAAAGGCAGGGGCACGCGACGCGAGAGAATGAAGTGATTCGAAATATATTTCCATCCATCTTCACCCTGCCCATACTTGCCCCATGTCGTTGCCTGAGCAAATATTTTTCGCGTGGACCTACCGGATCGGCAACCGCGAATTTGTCATTGAGATTTTCCCTGATAGAAACTGCCTCCTCTATGACGAAACCATTCGTCGGCAGCTCTGCCATACCGGGAGGTCCGCCGATTCTGTCCTGTTGGAAGAAATTGAATCGGACGCCCCCTCAGCTGCTCGTGCTCGAAAAACAGAGTTTGCCATCAGGTTTTTGATTGATTCCGAGCATTTGGAGCTGATCCGGCTTGCCAGAGAGGAATTTGATCGGCTTGGGGATGTGTCCTCAGTTTTGGCAACCCGAATCAACCTGCGATTCAAGCCTGTTTTTTCTCGTGAGGTTGAGCCCTTCCTTTCTGTGCCCTTGGGGGCTGATCCAGAGTAGGCCTGCCATCAGGACACAAAACCCAGGGAATTGCAGGGAATTCCCGGCAATGCTCTATGCTTGATGTCCTTTGGGAATCCTTTTACCCTCCCACGCGATGCAGGAACACCAACAAAATCCGCAGGGTGAAAATCCCGTTTTGTCTCCATTCTCCGACGCTGAGAGCCCAGTTTACCACAGGAGGGGCAAGAGCCGTTCCGCCCTCTGGATTTCTCTCGGAATTGTGCTCGTTGCTGTGCTGGCAATCGGGGGATTTTTCCTCGTCCGGTACCTGAACGATCCTCTCCGCACATTGGAGCCATTCCCGGTTGCCAAGTATCTGGAGAGCTATAAAACCCTGGCAGGCTCCAAATTTCGCGGAAACCTGCGCGTGGAAAATGACCTGGGCTGGAAAGAAGGTGCTGGGAGGCTCATGGTTTTTTCCCTCAAAGATGACCCTCGCCCTATCGTCGTGATGATTCCGCCTCTGCTGGCCAAACTGTATTTCACCAAAGGGCAAACGTATGAAGGTGAGCTTGAAGTCAAAGAAGGAGGACTGATTTATGCAAATTCGATTCGCAAAAACTAGCTTTGCCATTTTTGCGGCCGGTTCTCTGGCGCTGGCACAGGATACGACTCATCAAGGCAATTCAGGTTCAGAAAAACCCGATGCACCTGCAAATGCGGCCAGCACAACGAACCCGCCCAAACCATCAGGCAATGGCAGCGACACATCGGCTGCATTGGATTACCTGATGAATCGCAAGCCACAGGATGGCAGCATGGGCAAGCAGGCAATGGACTCTAGCAAGAAATCGGAAAGCAAGGCAATCGCATCAGATGCAGTTGGACGAAACGAGGACCAAGGAATGCGTACCCGTTTCGAAAGGTACTTGGGGGCTGCTGAAGTGCCTCAGAACACCCTTGACGAATATTTTCTGAAAATGAAACAGGTCTCCACTCTCCTGCGAGACAGGCAGCTGTTTCCAGCGTGGAAGCTGCTCATGGATTTGGGCGATTACACCATGATTGATGCCGGGATCAGCAAGGAGCTTGCAAATCGGATCGAGTCGATCTGGAACACAGACAAGGCTTCATTAAACATCGACCGAAAAAATAACGACATTCGGAAGGATGTAAAAACCTCAAATCGCAATGCTGATCTGATGTCCGAGCGCATCAAGGACGATGATATTGCTTATCAGCGAAAAATTGGGCCCGGCACTCAGGTTAAGCAACGTGGATCGTCGCAATCTCTTCCAAATGGTGGCGTTCCCCAAGCTCCACAAGGTGGCGACGCTCAATCCACTGGCAGCATGACGCCAAACCTACAAGGCAAGCTTCAGCTCACTGAAGAATATTTGCGTTCACTTGAACTCAAAGCAAAAATCAAACTCAACGAGCTGAAACAGGAAAAGTTGCTAGAGCAGGCGAAGACAAACTTCTCCGAATATATTTCCACATTGTACAACGGCGGTCGCCTAAATCATGTGGTCCTTGCTGCCGATTTTTACAGGAGGATTTTTGATGAGGCGGAATATCCCGTTGCGATGGCCAAGCAGATAAATGCTTCCTTGGAAATTCAACGCGATGTGCAAAGTGCCATTGAGGTTTTCCGATACAAAGCGGATCGCGGCCAGCTGTCAGGGGCAACCGATAGCCTCCAAACCGCGTTCATGACCAATGAACTCAATTCAGCTGTGCTGGGATTGGAACGTCCATTGAAAGAAAAGGTCGCCGATTTCAATGCGCATATCGAGCAGATGAGAAACCTCATCGAGGCGCGAGATTTTGGAACATTGGAAACATTGCTTCAAACCGTCAAAGCAACAGCCACAGATTTTGACACTACGAAGCCAATGGCGTTGGTCAACGGGGTGAAACTGGAATGCAAAATGCGTCTGGGTAAAGCCAAGCTGGCGGCACAGCAAGGCGACAACAAGTTGGCAATGGAGGAATTTCAAGCAGCTGCGGAAGCATGGCCGGGAAATCCTGCTCTTGAGGACAAGGCACTGAAGTTTTTTGACACCCAAGACCTGAAATCCCAAGCCTTGGTTGAATTCGACAGGCTGGCAGAGGAACAAAATTACCGTGCGATTTTTGATAAACAACTGGGATTTGCTCCTGCCATCAAGGGCGATGCCAAGCGTGAGGAAGCATTCAAAAATGCATTGCTGGCGATCAAGGATGCTGAGATGGCATCTGAAAAGGCGAATGCCCTGATGCTTGGTGGAGATTATTTTGGCGCATGGGAAGCCATTGAACTAGCGAGCGTGAAACTGCCCGATGACAAAAAGCTGAACAAGCTTCGCGCTGATCTTTCCGGTCGAAGTGCAGAATTTGTAGCTGCGATTAACAAGGCACGAGATGCTGAGGGGCGAAATGAGATTGGATTCAGCATTACCTGGTTTGTCAATGCACAGAGGCAATACCCTGCAAGCCGGATTGCAAATGATGGCATCGAACGCCTCAGCAAGAAATTGCTTGAAGTGAAAATGTGACGGTCGATGGAACTGCCCAAATGGCCAGCGCAATCAGTGTCAGCAATCTTTCGATAACAGTCAGGGAGAAGCGTAAAACAAAAACGCTTCTCTCCCATGTCAACTTTGAGGTTGAGCGTGGGAAATTCATCGCGGTGATTGGTGCGTCAGGGTGTGGGAAAAGTACCCTCATCAAATCCATGGCCGGTTTGATCGAGCCTTCTGCCGGCCAGATTCTTTTTGCAGGTCAATCCGTTCAGGATTTAAATGACCACCTCCCCCTTGCTGTGGGATATTTGCCGCAATTTGGGGCATTCCATGAAAGCCTGACAGTTGGGGAAAACCTCTCGACCGCATCAGCACTTCGCCTCCCAAGGAAAGTCACGGGAGAAAGACGAGAAGCATGGATGCACCACATCACAGAATTGGCGCGAATCAATCCGCTGCTCCCTCAAGAATATCGCACGCTTTCAGGTGGGCAAATGCGACGGATGGCATTGGCTGAGGAATTGATTGGAGATCCTGCTTTTTTGTTGCTCGACGAATTGACCAGTGGGCTCGATGCATTTTCTGATTTGGAAATGATGGCATGGCTACGGGACCTGGCACACGAGATGGCCAAGACGGTTGTGCTTGTCACCCACTCCACCAACAACCTGAATTATTGCGATGCCATCCTGTTTCTCCACAAAGGACGGTTGATCCATTACGGAGATTATCAATCCTTGCTGGACTCGCACAATGTGAGTTCGATTGCAGAACTTTTTGGAATTTATCAGACTCAAGACGTTGACCTATCAGTTTTAGGATCGCCGGTTGAGCAACCGGGCAGCCAAGCAACTGATTCCTCGCTCACAATCAAATCCATGCCTCCCCCCGGTGGTTGGGTTCAATTGCCGACACTCCTTGCCAGACAGGCAAATTTGTTCTTGAGGGATCGAGGACAAATTATCCTGCACATCGCGCTGATCATTACTTTCCCTGTTTTGGTTGCAGTCTTTGCAACGAAAGGTCTGCCCCAAGTCCGGAGTCAGACGCTTTCTCTGGAGACTAATATCCTTCGCACCCTTCAGGATCAGCTTTTCTACCTCAAAGAATCATTCCAAGCTGCCTCGTTGATCTCGGGGCTCGCCATGTTTCAGGTCATTTTATTGACATTGATTGGGGCGAATAATGGAGCGAGGGAAATTGCCAAGGAGCGAAGCATCTTGGCCAAGGAACTTCGGGCAGGTCTCTCCCCAACGGCATATGTGACGGTGAAATTCGTGCAGATTGCTGGCCTTTGCGCGGTTCAAGCTTTCTGGATGGCATGGTTCGTAAAAACACTGTGCGGATTCCCAGGGAGCCTGTCCGATCAATTTTCCATTCTGTTTGCAACCACGCTCGCCATGAGTACAACCTGTTTGGCGATCTCCGCAGCTGCCCCCACACCTGAACGGGCGTCCCTGCTGGCAATTTACTTGGTAGGATTTCAGCTTCCCCTCTCTGGTGCCGCTCTCGCGCTGCCTGAATGGCTCAGCACAGTTTGTCGTCCTTTCATCGCCGCATACTGGGGTTGGTCTGGATATTTGCAGACATTTCAGGATACGCGGTATTTCGATATCGTCCGGCAAGCTAGAGCAACCTGGGTTGCTCCATATCCGCTGGGAATGGCGGTACTGGGCCTGCATGTCCTCATTTCTTTGGTCGCCACTGTCTTTTTGACATCGGCGATCAAAAGAAAGGCATCTGAATGAAAACTGCTGTCCTGGTCTTTTTTGTGAACTTGTCTGCACGGACACCAGAATTGACAATCAACAATTCACAGCACAAACACCGACTATCCTTATGCCAGCATTGATTTCATGCACCGAAGGAATGGAACAGATTATTGTTCCATTGGGAAAAGCTGTCCTCCTGATCGGTCGAGACGAAAATGCAGGCGTTCTACTTCCACATGCTGACATCTCCAAGGAACACGCATCCATTGTCACCATCAATGGGAATTACGTCATTCGAGACAACGGGTCGACCAATGGAACATTCGTCAACGAGGAAAAGGTCAGCGAGAGAATCCTAGCCCATAACGACAAGATACGATTTGGCCCATATCACTTTCGGGTTGATCTGGAGTCAATAGAATCACCCGACGACTTTGAAAATGAAGAAGTGACATGTCTGGATCGTGGAGGGCAGGAATACCGTCGTTCCCTCACTGTGCAGAAAGGAAAAGGAACAACGGCTAGTTCCCCGCTTAAAATCCTGATGGCTGGAAAAGTGCCGACAGCAAGAGCCAGCATTGTTCCACCAAAATCAAACTCGCGCACCACATGGGGACTTGTTGGAATGTCGGTGGCAGTGATGGCTCTAGCATTCATGCTTTACGATGGGGCGAGTAAGCGCTCTTCTCTTGAAACCCAGATTTTAAAGCAAAGTCAAACTCTTGACGGATTGCAGAAAGACATTGCTGCAGCATCCGAACATTCTCAGGACATTGAATCAGAGTTGGAGAAGACCAAGGAAAAGATCCGGGCATTGACGGAAGCCAACGGCAAGCTTGCCGAGGATTTGTCCAAATTACAGCAGCCAGCCGCGCCCACAGTGGACACGAATCAAATTGCCGCAGTGCCAGCCACTCCGAGCGAAAGCGAACAAAAGACTGAAAGCTCCGCTCCTGCACAACAGGCACAACCAGCAAAGGAAGTAGCCGATACGATTCCATCGACAAAGGAGACAACCAATGAAAACACGACCACAACCCAGCAACCTCCAATTGCGCAATCCGTTCCTGCCTCGATTGAAAAACCAACAGTTCTGAATCGACAAACGCCCACGGCCACGCCTGCACCAACTCCATGTTTACCAGTGCAGGTCTCGGATTTTTTCAAGATCGAAGCAATCACTTTTATAAAGAAACCACCAAAAGATAAAATCGCCGTATGGACACCTACGATAATCAAGAAAAAACCGGGACCACCAATTTTCAACCCGTGCCTTGAAGTGAAGGTATCCGTCAGTGAGAATACTCGCTCCGAGAAAACATACGCCAGGGCGTACTTTTATGGAGATGATAACAAGCTTCGCTCCTCATTAAAAGCGCCTTCAAAGTCCGGCCCAATGGCTAACTCTGCGCCTCAGTTTTCTGTTCCTGTTCTCTACTATAAGGATAAGCCGAACCGCTTCTTTTTTGCAATTCCAGAAGAGCTAGAAGATACGAAATGGAAAGCTTTAGTGGTTTTTGGCGATAAAAGTGAGGCGCAAGCGAAAGTCTACCCATCTGGCATTTCTCCATTTCTATTCGAGTATCCAGAAAAAACTCTCGTCAATGATCGTTCAGTAAAGCATGTCGCAAGGAAGGCTGCTATTGACCCGCTGATTGAATATGTCGTCAAGACGCGCATCCCAAAGCTACCACAGATTACTCTTTTTCTTCGTCCTCCAAAAGGTGTAGACAATGGTGAGGAAATCAAAGGAGTCATAGCCCTCTGCCTACTTGCTGGAAATATTGATGTCATTAAGCAGGAAATGCAGAAGGAGGAAATGACAGGCGATTACAATGGTTTATTCGCCTTTGCAAACAAACACCACCTTGCCATTTTAGCATGGGGAGCCAATTCGTCCCTGTGGGCCAGGGCAAACTACGACAATATTACAAAGGCTCAAGGAAAGGAAGTGAAAACCTCATTTTCCGTTGTCGCCAATGCATGGGAACGAGGCGTGCTAGATTTAGGTGAGAAATATGGAATCCCAACAGACAGTCTGATGGTAACTGGGTTCTGCGGTGCGGCACATCTGGCCCATGCATTATGTCTCGCGAAACCCAACAGGTTTTTAGCAATTCACATTCACATTCCAGGTTTCTTTGAAAGACCAACCCCGGAAGCGGCTAGAGTCCTTTGGTGTGTAACCACGGGGGAGCTTTATGGTAGTTACGAATATTCCCTGCGATTTGTGGCCGATTGCAAAAAGCTGGGATATCCGATCGTTTACAAGGCAATTGTCGGCCTTGGTCATTCGGGTCACCCAGATGCGATCGCCATGGAATTAAAGTTTTTTGAATTCGCACTTACACAAAAGATTCTTCGCGACGAATATGATAAGAACATGTCCAGTAACATTGACAGAATCAAACTGGAAAAGTCTGACAAACCAGTGCCTTGGCCGGAGATTTTCAAGAATCCGCCGTTCTATGGAGACATTATCAATCAACAGGTCTATCCAGCTGATCAAGTCGAAATGATTCCCGTAGGATTCCGCATTCCAATTCCAACAAAGGATATTCGGGATATTTGGGCGAGAAGCAATTAAATCGCTCCGCATATTTTACCGCTCGCGCATGTTTAAGAAATCCAGATTACACAAACTGTTGCCGATTCTTACGGTTTCGCTCTGCCTCCTGAGCTTATCCGCCCACTCGGAGATTCAAACACTTTCAATGAAGGCAGCAACTGACATGACACGGTCTGACGTTTGCTATCTTCCGATTGTTGGAAAGCCCAAAGCCGTCTTGGTCTTGTGTCCTGGATATAATGGCAATGGGACTGGATTGATTCAGCAAAAGGCATGGCAGGAATTTGCGGTCAGCGAAAATCTTGGGTTGATGGGCATTCATTTTGAATCTCCCGTAAACTTACTGTCAGAGTGCCAAGGATACTATCAGGCATCGAAAGGTTCTGGGGAGATCCTGCTGGCAAGCATCCGAAAGATTTACGGGCGAGATTTACCAATACTGATTTTTGGTTTTTCTGGTGGCGCACATTTCACCACAAGATTGATTGCGTGGAAGCCGGAAAATATTCTTGGCTGGTGTGCGCAGGGTGCGGGGGTATTGGATGAACCAGTGCCTTCAAAATCCAATCCGCCTGGCATCATGGCTTGCGGAGGAGATGACACCCGCTTGGGAGGTGCATTGATCTTTTTCAAACAAGGACGGGCAGCACAAAAACCTTGGCTGTGGATTGAAGTCCCGAAAACTGGGCACGCCATGTCCGCAAAGCTCGACAATTTTATTCGATCCTATTTCAAGGTTCTGCTACACCCCGCATCAGATGCCAGTGCGTGGGTTGACATTGACCTGATGAAAGAAATCTCAGCAACCGAAGCTCAGCAAAAACCGTCCTTGAGTGGCTGGCTTCCTGATCGCAGTCTTTTCAATTCATGGGCGGAATTTCATGAGAATTAGCTCAGCATCATCAAGAAAAATCTCAAAATGAATATTTTTTTCAACGGCGTCTGGCGTATGGATTGGGGATTCGGAAACCCAAACATTACCGCTGCACTGATTGTTTGTCTGCTCGTCCTTGCCTGGCTTCCAGCGTTTCTCTGGCGATGGGGTTTCTGGTTCAGCCTTCCGATTGCCGTCGTCCTTGGAATTTGTCTTGTGCACACAATGTCCCGTGGCGGAATTCTTGGGGGATTTGGCGGTATTGCTACCCTGGCTTGGCTGACTCCTCGCCCATGGCCAATGAAAAAGCTGATTGCTGCCGGTGCCGGAATCTGGATCGTGATCTTTGGGGCTTTCTGGCTGAATGCCCACGAACGGCTTGGGCAAGGTATCGTCCATGAAGACAAATCAATCTCTCATCGCCTACAGATTTGGAAAGTCGCACCACAAATGCTCGCAGCGAAGCCTTTTGGCTGGGGTTGGAATCAAAGTGGCCAAGCATACATGGATTGGTATCAACCGCTGGACAGAAACGAAATATACGGGAGCCTTGTCAACACCCACCTGAGCAAAGTTGTTGAACTCGGGTTGATCGGGGGGAGTCTATACCTTTTTCTTTGGGCTACTGTTTTATTGGCAAGTTGGCCGGATAAACAGTCGAAATGGAAGGCCATTCCATTTGCCATGCAGGTTGGCTTTGCAACTGCTGCCCTATTTACAAACATGGCACGTACACCCTGTGTGTGGATACCTCCTGCTCTGTGCGTTGTTGTCGTGCTTGTGGATTGCGCGATTCGGAAAAATACCCCCAAGTGGCGACACGTAATTAATGCTGGATTCGCTTGCATCGCAGTGGTTGTCGGCTTCTACTTCGTTGGCGAGAACAAAACCAGCACACTCAGATTCTCAAAAAACATCGTCTATATCGGGAAAGGTTCTCCAGATTGTTATGTCGTTGTGGATTCAGAGAAGTTCGCCTCATATCCTCGTGATTTGCGAGAATTCTGTATTAAGCACCCAAACACTTCGCTTGCTGTAGTCAAATCAATTCAGGAATTGCCTGATAGCCTTACAAAGCCAGTATTAATCACCACACCCACAACAAGTTTCGATAGAGCCAGACTCGCGAAGAGCAAGCCACCATCCGTTACTTTTTGGAGTCCTCAGTTTTCTCCAGTCGAATTGCCAACCGGACTCAAGGCAAATGCCGTATATGGAGAGTTTTCCAATTCGAGCTATGCAGTATTCTGGGACGAACCGAAACTCACACGCCGAGTTTCAGGAGTTAGCGACTTCATACCTGATTGGACTAAGAATGTCATTGCGCCTATGCTTCAATTGAACGCAAATGGAATGTGAATCTATTTCGGTTACACTAATTGTAATGGAAAAGCTGTGAGACTCTCAATTATTTTACTGGTGGACACATGGCTTAAACGAGGTTCATCAAACGAATTAGCTTTTGCGACACACTATGCAGAACTTACTAGCGCCTTGACGTTGTGCGTCTGTTCCTTTTTTATCTAATAAAGTAGAGAAACAGAAGACAAATAAATGACAGCGATCACAGGGAACGGCGTGGTAGAATCGAAGGCATTCAGAGGCGACCACTTATTTTTTATCGCTATCCTCTTTTATAACGTCGCTAACTTTCGAGAGAAAACTATTTAGACGGGGAGCCAAAGTCGGATTTCTACCCCCAATGTTTTTTAACACACAGGAAAATAAGGCTTCATTTTCTTGAGCTGCGTTCTTCAGCTCAATAATTTTATTATTAAATAAGACATTCACCTCTACATTTACAATTGAGTAATAATACTTTTCACGAAGCACGGGGTCTTCTTTATATTCAGGCTTCATGCCAGAGAAAATAGGATCTGAAACTGGAGGTAAAGGGGTGCCTTTACGCTTTCTCGCTACACACTCGATCACTCTAGAAGTAAATTGATTAACAAAACCAAGCGCGGATTCACAATATCGAAATATTTCGTCATTCGAAATATTAGGGGACTGCACTTTTGATATGAAAATCATTGCCGCGTAGTTTTGTGCTGAAATTAGACCACTCGATTCAGAAGACACTTCTAATTCAGACTTATCGAGAAAAGGCTTGACAAGTTTTTCTAGAAATATCAATTGAGCTGAGTCAGGATTATCTCCCATTTTAGTATCAGCATCTTTAATTAGATTACGATATTCAGAGACATACTTGTTTATATTTATTGGCCAATTCTCTTCTGCTTTTTGAGCAGCTGATATAACTGATGATTGGTATGCAATACTGCAACCTTCCGAAGCAATGTTGGCATTCATATTGAGAATCTGCACAACTAGCACTATTCCAAAGGTAAAAACACGATTCATACTTATAAAATGATTAAATTTAATACTAAAACACTTGGCGATCTACGCAGCAGGTTAGCGACAAATACATTTAAGGCGTCCTACTCCATTGACACCCAAATTTAGTTACACTGGACCCACCATTTGAAGAATCTATTGACATTACTGAGGTGTAACTTGGAACATTATAATGATTTTCATCACTGCCACTCACATGCCACAGCCATGGTATATTCCAACTAAACTGCCCTGTTCTCCAACGCACCGGATTTATAATAGGATCGTCTTTAGGTTGTAAACCAAACCCGGCATTATCATACCAACCGTTATCCCAACCAAGATTAAAATCATGTCCTTCAGGGTGACTGGGGGGCGTGTGCCACCAGAAATATCCATTTGCGCCCGTTGGGGAACAAGACATTTCTTTCATTATAACGTGAGCGAACGACACATCGACTGGGTAAACATAAACAAGCAATATCATAACAACTCCTTGCTCGCCTGGACCAAACGTGCGCCCGCTGCTAATTAATGTATTTGTTTCTCCTATAATTAGCGCGTCTTCGCGAGTTGGCTCGACTATTGAGAATGATATTCCGCCAGAACTTCCTCCAGAAAAAGTAGGACTGATTGTTTCTGAATCGTTTGAATATTCTGGTGCATACCACAAAACGCTGCTTCCATTTGATGGCTTGACGCTCCCAAGACCATCTGTTTTCCAATCTGCATTGATTGCGGGCACTACATCGAGTTGGACTACCTCGCATACTCCTACTTTTTCTCGCTCAACATCATTATTAGAAACAGTTTGCGACAAAGCCTTGCTTTTTATCTCACAAACAGTGAAGTTTGCATTTGATGGGTCAGGATCAACCGCGTCCCCCCAGACCTCTTTTCCATCGCAGCCCATATAAGTCGGATACAAAATCAAACTTACAAATTTATCGTCTTTTGAACCGCTTGTAGTAGAAACATCTACGTCAGCATATGCCTGATCATCGGGACCGCTGCCTTGATCGCCCCAATAGTAATGCCAAGTATAAAAAGGAACATCATTTCCACTGTCATCAGTATACGGTTTTGCGGTGGGATAATTCGTAAGCCAAGCAGAACCGCTCTCGTCTGAGTTTTTTACATAAATCTTTTTGTCGGTCACGACTTCCGCAGCGTGCGAAAACTGCGTTAGAGCTATGACACCGAGCACAAATATTTTAATACGCTTGTGTTTCATTTTGAATTTACAGAGATTTTACTTAACTTATCTAAGGTATCGTTGATGATTTTAGATGCTGAGGTACATTCTGCGAGTAGAGCTTGACACTTCTTGAGTTTTTCATCTTTTCCCATGTTGGCATTGGCCTTTATAGAAAGCAACTCAACACTCACCCTTTCACCTTCACAAGATATCAGCTTTGCAGTTTCCTCGGCCTTTTCTGGAGTGTGCAACGCATTCAGGTAATACCCGCATAAAGCTCGAAGCGAAAGATCTTTTTTATACTCATTCTTGGCAGAATTTATAGCCTCAAGATATTGTTTCTCTTTGATATTTCTCCGCGCAACATACTCCGAAGAGTGGTCTAACTCGTACGTATCTCGTGAAACATGGCCCACCTTATCATAGTGAGGAACTCTTATAACACCTAAGCCATCGCTACTTCTAAGAATTCGGCCATTTTCGTCATAGCTGTTTTTGAGAACAGTCCGCGTAACGCCTAATTCAATTTCTTTGATCTCGCGAGTTTTTCCGGCAAGTCTACCCGAAGTGAACCAAGTCCTAACTTTTTTAATTCCATCTGCTCCCTGAACCGTTTCCTCTCCCTTTGCACTATCTTTAAACCACAGCTCCTCCTGATTCGACTTGTTCTTTCGTCCAATGGACGCATTAAGTCCCTTCTTTTCAGATGGTTTGATTTCATACGTCCACCCGCCATCCGTCATGATGTATTTTGTCGCAGGGTCCCAGGTAATCTCGCGTGGAGTCTTTCCCTGATCAGTTGCAGTCAATTTTGGCTCTAACTTATCTGTCAACCCATATTCGAATGATTTTAGGGCTATCCCATCACTGCTCACCTTGCCCAAACTCAAGCTTTTCCCTGCAACCAGATTCTTACCTTCGATTGATTGAATTCTCGGGCGTTCAACATGCTCGATTGCCAAGTGCTTTTCTCCAACCTGTAGCCCAGTGACAACGCCGTTAAATCTTTTTTCCACTTTCACGAGAACCTTGCTATCGTAGGTGAGATCCTTCGCAACCCCTGAATCCTCGCGCCCGATAGTCAGAGTCTTACCCTTAGGTGTTCCAATGGCCGTGATTTTTCCCTTGACGTAGGTCAAACTCCAGCCGCAGCTTGCCCATAGCTTGATCGTGTCACCATTTGTAATTTCACCTTTCCAAAAACCGCCTGAAATCAGCGTTGGCTTCTTTGCATCACGCTGAAGATGAATTGTATAGCCATCAACAGAAAGCAACTCGAAGTTGTTCTCTTCAGTCTGGGTAATTCTGGAATCAAAAATCGGCATCACCCAGCCATATCCCAGCTCAGGCGACGACCATTCACGGTCGGACTGGAACCCAATCACCAGTGGAATCCTCAAATTCTCCCCCAAATCCAGATCCCCAAGTTTGTCCCAGTGACTGACAAAGCCTAGGTGGTCCACCCCCTCTACGTGGTCTTTCGGGACAGTTGGAGCTACACCACAACCAAACCCTTCAAGTGGTAGCAATGAAAATATTGCAACCGCACAGAAGTTGGCGAGAATTATGGGTTTCGACCGTCTCACGTTCGAGTTTTTGCGCCTGTCAAATCAGGGCTCGACATCAGGCTTAGGGGGCTTAGGTGGGTTATTTGGATCTACAGGTTTAGGAGGATTATCGGGATCTACAGGCGTTGCATCAGGTGTTGCTGTTGGCGTGGCTTCTGGAGTTGCAGTCGGCGTGCATTCAGGTTCAGTAGCTCTCGTCACAGCATGTCTCTTGTGTGCATTGCCTGCTTTGACCTGTTCGGCGGATGACACCACGACAAAGGCACCGAAGCACAAGAACAGCGTGATCGCACCCACCAGACCGCTTGATTTTTTCATCGAACTCATAAGACGGCACATAAAACGCCGTTTTTGAGAAATGTCGAAGAGAAAATTAAAACGTATTCGTCACGTCTCGATATCATACTGACGTAAAACAGATTACAACACCGATAAATTTCTCTAATAGGTCCTCAAACACCCCACAAAAGTTGACATTTCCAGTCATCTGGACGCAAATTACTGGCGTCCTGTGATCTACGAGAACATCAAAGCGCTGAAAAATTGATCGCCTGCGCGACAAAGCTGGGGGGGATTTCCATTTGACACTCTCACATCTCGCACCTGATGCAAGGAAAAACGGAGAAGGATAAAAATCAGCCAAGGAAAGCAATTTGGCCAGAATCCTGCCGCCGCCAGAGCAACGCCCCCCTTGCACACAGTAGAATTCTCTTACTGAGATTTCTTTGCGGGCGGCGAAATGAAAGTGGCGGATTTGTGCCGGTTTGAAAGTGGTGGAAGTGGCGGGTGGATCTTATTCCAAAAAGACAGCTTCAGCTGTTTG
>Ga0194063_10001129_pt1 | contig 17889 bp, 19 predicted proteins | sample SepL3720m_MetaG_FD_155459 | JGI IMG/M metagenome (GOLD analysis project Ga0194063, IMG submission 155459) | Anoxic zone freshwater microbial communities from boreal shield lake in IISD Experimental Lakes Area, Ontario, Canada - Sep2016-L373-20m | ecosystem: Environmental > Aquatic > Freshwater... | reverse complement strand
GTACAAACACCTTTATTTGCTGAAAAATAATTTTGAGGGAGTAAATTACGCTATTGACAGATAGTGTTGGAGATGTTACTATGAACGCAGTAAGTTTTCGATGGTATGGGGTTTACCGAATACTTACCGGATAACTTCACCGGCATCCCGACAGCGGTCGGTGTGGCGGGGTTGGCAACGAACTTCAAAGCAGTAGCCGCTGGTTTCACGGTAATTATCTGCTCGCGATATACTGCATATGGTAATGTCGTTCCCGGTATGCGCCCATAGGCAACGATGGAATACTGGCGTGCCTCCAGTGGTTTCCAGGTGCAACTGGTCTTCGCGCTGTAATCCTGTATAGTAGTCCACACCGAAGCTCCACCCGCATCGGTGTATTTCACGCGGAATTTATATTCCAGGGTAAATGGTGTAGCCGGGGTAGCAGCTATATTCATTTGAATACCAACCGCAGTAGGCGATACCGGTGTAATTGCCAGCGTTAGCGGTGGAATAACAGTGAAAGATGCACTGCTCCTGGTGCTACCATATGGTGTGTTGAAATCAATCAGCCCAGTAGTCGCAGCTGGCGGTACTATGGCAACCACAGTAGTGTCATTGACCACTGTAATAGAGAAAGAGAAGAACGAGTTGAAAGTAACCACATTTGCCCCGGTAAGCCCCGAACCTTTAATGGTGACTGCTGTCCCTACCGCGCCTGATGCCGGCGAGAAGGAAGTGATGACAGGAGCTTTCGGTGCCGGTGCAGTGCTGACGCAACGGAATCCTCTATCAATATAAGTGGTCGTTGGGGCTGCCCAGCCACGCGTGGAACAACGCAGATTATTGGGGGCGCTGGGATAGCTACCTCCGCGTATGACGCGATCTGTGCCCGTGGCAGGCCCGGTGGGATTGACGGTTGGTGTGGTACTGTAGCCGCTGGTATCCATCCAATCGGCTACCCATTCACTGGCATTACCGGCCATATCAAATGCGCCATAGGGGCTGATACCATCCTGGAAACTCTCCACTGGCCAAGTGCCGTTATGGGTGGGTGTATTCTCGGAGTTATCATGGTTTGCACACTTGGTGTTATCCCAACCGGCAAATGTATTGGGGGGAGCAGGGGGATCACTGGGGCTGGTATACCCGCCCCACGGGTAATTGCGCTTGTCGGTGCCACGCGCGGCTTTCTCCCATTGCGCCTCGGTCGGCAGTTTCACACCAGCCCAATCAGCATAGTCTTTGGCATCATTCCAGGTGACATTGACAATCGGGTGGGTAGCAATCCAGCCCCACGATGGAGCTGTTGGCATGTTACGACTTGTGGCGGTGCAGAACGCCTGATATTGAGCCACGGTCACTTCATCTCGGTAAATCCAGTACCCATCCAGCGTGATGGTGCTTTGCGGATGTTCAGCCTGCATGCCAAAGCCAGGAATAGTGCCACGAGTGAAATCTCCTGCCGGCACCCAGGCTAGTTGAGCAGTATCTTTGGTATTCACGGAAAAGAGAGGTGAGACATCAAAGAAATCATCACTTATCACGCCACCGTGACTGGTGATCACATAAAAGGTACCTGTAACGGCATCTGGAGGAATAACCACCTTCAAAGTGGTGGAATTCACCACGGTATAGGTTGTCAGATGAGCGGCTAACTCAATATCCACCAGATCATAGAAGTTAGTACCGGTGATCGTCACCACGGTACCTATCGGGCCCCGGGTAGGGGTAAAGGAAGTAATCGTCGGATCCCCGACTGCTAATACCAGCAACTGGCCGGCGAGCAGAAATAGCATGGCCGCGACGAGGCGCGACAACAGGTGAGGAATGCGTTGAACAATGTTCGAGGTCATAAGAGATATCCTCCCAAAATGGAATTAGTACTGATATGCAAAAGACCGCTGAATGGGAACATAGAAAAACAACAGCAGTTTCCCACCCGTTATTATACAGTCTATTACCAGTGTCGGCATTCTGTCAATATCAATTTAGAATTCATTTCGCACTAAAAATGCCCATTAAGCTGGCCATTCCGATTTTATGCTTTTCTATTGCTGGCTTCACTGATTCGATAGTTGCGCCGGCTATTAGCTCAGGCAGTTTTTCGACGTCAAGGGCATACAGGCGAAAATGATAGTGATGGGTACCGCTGGGCGGGCGCGGGCCGTCATATCTGTTGTTTTTGCCGCTGTTGGCGCCTTGCAGTGCGCCGAAGGCGGGATCGCCGGCGGGGAGATCTTCCGGGAATCCGGCGGGCAATTCGCTCACAGATGCGGGGATGTTGAAGATTACCCAGTGCGTCCAGGTGCCCGAAGGTGCATCCGGGTCATCGCAAATGAGTGCAAAGCTTTTCACCCCTACTGGTGGCGTCTTCCATTCTAACTGGGGTGACATATTCCCGCCTCTATTTGAATATTTATCGGGGATAACACCACCTTCAGTAAAGGCGGAACTGGTGAGGGTGAAAAGCTCAGCAACAGTTTGAACAGGCATAACACGCTCCTTCTGATCCTTGCAGCCGAAATTAAGCAGCAAAAACGTCAGCATTATCAGCATAAACCCCCATGACACTCTGCGCCTCATCTGTCACTCCTCTGCAAGTAAGTCCGTATTCATTATAACGATAACTGCGATGCATAATGGGTGAATTTTCCTACAAACACGACCTATCACTCGACAGACAACTAAACGCACAAATAACCATTTTTCATATATTGCAGGTAATCTCACTATCGATATCGAACTAATGGAATTAGGAATACAGATGGCTTGGATGCCAGGGATATAGCATGTCGAAAAGGTGGTTGTTATATGTTCACACCAGCATGTTCGCTGCACCCGATGGACGTACGGTTACTGAAGATATTCGTCTCGGTAATTCAGGGCGAGCCAGTACCGGATCTACACGAAGATGCGATGCGACGACGACAGCGGGATATTCTGCTGAACTGGTCGCAACGCGTCACACGTGCGGCATCTTCACTGGCGGTAAATGTCGCGCCGGAAGATTGGACGCTCTTCACCCAGATACGCCCGTTTTTTATCACCCGGGCTACGCCGGTAGAAGTAACTGCTCGATTAAATGACCTCTTTAACGCTCATTCTTTGAGCGAAATCGTCGATCTATTTCGCGAAGAAGTGGCATTACTTGACGCAGATCAGGCGGATAGCATCATAGATGCCGTGCGGCATGACCAGACGCCCGAGGCAACGACTATTCATTCTGCCGACGTAATCGAAGAAAATTTGCGCGCCTATCTGATCGCAGAACGGCATGAGCTGGATGCGCTGTTCGAGGCTATTGAACCAGGCGCATTACAACTGGAGAAGGCTGGCTCCTGGCTAAGCTGGCGCGGCTGCCTGTTCACCGCCAATATGCATCCCTGGTGGGTGACGCGCACCACTTCCCTCACCGGACTGGCCAGCCGAAAAGAGCTGAATTTTCTGCCGGTGATGGCTGACCCACGCGGGATGTTCGCCAACATTGTCAGCCGTGTACCTAACTTGCAAAACCACCTTCCCTATGCGCTGGTGAAGGTGCATAGCACGGGGATGTGCATCCCCCCGGCCTCGGTGGCTACGGCGATGACAGTGATGGATGACTGGCCGGAAGCGCAGCTCTCTGCATTTGCAACTCCAGGTGAAATAAGCGCACTGCGCGAGGCTCTTTACTTCGCGCAAAATAACAAGTATGGCCTGTGGGAAGCATCAGAGATGACGGTGCCACTGGATAATATCCTGCCCATCATTGAGGCTCATCAAGCTGAAGTCGAATCCTTCATACCCGGTCAGCCCGTCACACCAGAGGTCACTGCGCCCCCGGAAGAGGAAGAACAGTCGTTCGAACCGATACATTATGATGCGTCCACCACCGAAGATGATGACGAAGAACCGGTAGCGGCACCAGCACCAGAAAGTGAGAGCAAACCACCGTTCTGGCAGAAATTCCTGAAGAAGAAATAAACGTAAATCTTCATAGTTGCCTGCGTTAGTCGACCTAACCCCCAGCCCCTTCCCTGCGAGGGAAGGGGTGCCGATCGAATGATTATTCATCGAAAAATTCTATTTCAGTTCCTATTGAATGGTCATTCGAAGCAAAACGTCGTATTTAAGCTCCCCTTCCCTCGCAGGGAAGGGGTCGGGGGTTAGGTCAGACTAAGGCTAGCGGTTGGTTTCTCTTGCCGTAATTATTTCGCATCCAGCATCTCGGGCTTGAAGTTTGCCTTCATCAATGCTACTACTTGATCTGTTATATCCAGCCCGCCCCATAGGACCAGTCGCTGCACGGATTTATCCGCAATCACATCCTGGCTCAATACTATTGTGAGATTGTTCTTTTCTGCCACGGTCTTGATGCAGGACTTCTGAAATTCATCGATTACCTGGTACAGTCGCTTCTCTTCGTCCTGTGCCTCTTTTTTGAATTTGTTGAAGCTATCCATGATGATCTTGGAGTTGGCGGTATCATCACTTGCCATCGCAGTGAGTTCTGCCCGGTCTGCTACAGACAGGGGCGAAGGGAAGGCACGCATCTTCAGCTCTGCCCAGCGACTGCTCCGCGCAGCGGATTTATCCTGGAGCGCTTTCACCCGATTAACATTCACCACCGGGGTAACACTCACCAGTTGCAGGTACTCTTTGAACTCCTCCTGACTCAGGAATTCGCCTTTTCTCATGTTATCAATAGTTTCCGGTTTCAGATTATAGACGCTGCTGATGCGATCACCGGTGATATTATTACTCTCCAGGAACGTCTTGAAGTTGGCTGCGTTGTCAAAATCAAGTGAGTTAAACTCATCTGCCTCTTTATACGTGAGTTTCACCGGCGTCTCACGCAGCTTCAGCTCTTCCCAACGCTTTGCTCGTGCTACGGATAGCTCCTGCAGCACTTTCACCCGATCAGGGTTGATTATCGTGCTTTTCCCCACGTAACGCAGATATTCGGTAAAATCCACCTGCGTCAGGAACTCACCTTTGCGGAGATTGTCGCTGATATCCTGCCGTTCTTTATAGTAGGCAGTGATACGGTCATTAACTGACCTGTAGCCGGCAAACTCCTTGCCGATAGTACCGAGTTGCAGCACGCCGACATTTGCCGGTGCCGCGGTCTGCGCGGTACTCATTGCCATACTCATCAGCAGCAAAGCTACGATCGTGGCAAAGATATAGCAAAACTTCTTGCTCATTTCATGCTCCTTTGTGCAGGTTTGCCTGCATTTTTTCAATTCTAATATGTTGCGCCGATGCCGAAGTGGACGCGGTTTGACCCCTCCGGGGTGAAGCCCCAGTCCAGGCGTATCGGCCCTACCGGGGAGTTAATGCGAATACCGAGGCCATATCCAATACGGGCACGAGCATCGGCATCGCCAAAACTGGCTGCGAAGGAACCACCGAAGGCATCGCCGATGTCGAGGAAACCTACTCCCTGCAAGGTATTATTAATCGGTACGCGCAGCTCGTTATTCATTACGATCAGCGCCTTGCCCGGGAAACAGTCCTCGGCATACCCGCGGATGGTATTTGTGTTAGTACCGCCAGCCAGGAACTGATCCAGATATGGCGCATCACCCTTGATGACGCCCAAAGAAAGTCGCCCGGCATACACCCACGGTTGCTTATTTTCCGCGTAAGTTTTCCCTTCCACTCCCGGTTTTACCGTGTAGTAATATCGCCCTTCAGCTTGTAGCTTGGTGAAGTCACTGCCACCGAATCCAGCTACTTCAATAGACCCCATCCGGTAATACCCGGTGGTGGGATTCAGTGAATTATCACGTGCATCACGTACCAGCGAGTAACCAAGGCTCCGCACATCGGTGGCGGCTTTCAGCGGATCCAGCAGCACGCTGGTATCGCTGGATACACCATAGATGTGATCAACACGTGCCGTGAAATATTCACGCGTCGTCTCATCCACAGGCTGGCCCATGGTGAGATTTAACCCGGTACGATGTTCGTCGTAATCGAAGTTGCCGCTACTGTTATTCAACGACCGCGGGTTGATGATACTGTAGATGTTCACCGCTCCACTCATACGGTTGTCATTCAAATATGGATTTGAGTAGTTGAAGCGGAAACTGGTGGTCTCGCCGAAAGACCCCATCAGCCCGATACTCTGCGCTGTCCCCAGAAAATTAGAGTCCTGCAGCGTAAGGTAGAGAAGCGGACGGGAGTCACTACCGGTTGTGATACCGCCGGAAGCCGAGCCGGTGAACTGCTCATCAACAGTAAAGACCAGATCAATGGTTCCCAGCTCTTTGCCGATCCCCTGCTCGAGTTTTACGTTCAGGAAGATGCTCATGCGCCGCAATGTATCAAGGGTATCCCTCACCTTGTTCAAGTTGAAGACATCCCCCTCTTTGATTTTCATTTCACGGAGGATTACATACTCTCTGGTCTTGTAGTTTCCCTTAATGATGATCTTTGACACTCTACATTCAAATATTTCAAAGCGCACACGCCCGGTTTGTGGATCCTGGCTCTGCGAGTTGAGCGTCATCATCGTGTATCCCTGACTTCGATAATATTCTATCAGACTCTTCGCATCGCTGCTCATTTCCGCAAAATTCATTACCTGGCCAACTCGGGTTTTCAGCAACTGCTGGAGTTGCTCCGTGGTATAGATGGTGTTGCCGATAAAATCAACTCCAGTCACAACGGAGTTCTCAGTTAATGTGAAGTTCAGCCGCACACCATTTGCAGTCTTATCCACGGTAACCGGACGCGCCATCAATCCCCCGAAATACCCGGTATTGTCAATGTCATAAAATACTTTGTCTATCTCTTTATCATCATACGGTTTCCCCCGCAGGCGACCGGCGATATCGCGCACCAGCTGTTGTACTGCAGCAGGGACGTTCTTCAATCCTGCTACTGTCACCTCGGTTACCAGCGGTGCAGGTGCCGCGGTGGTGTCAGTGACCACAGGGGTGACCGGCGGAGTCAGGAAAGGGCCTATTGGCCCTTGTGCCTGCACCGGATGAAATGTGCCGGCTGCTCCCAGCAGAGCGACACAGAGTAGTACGAGTTTGGTCTTGCGCATATATAATGCTCCTGATTTTCTTACCATTCTTCCGCCTCACATCCTGGTTCCTGGCGCAGATGCGGCGCTAATACTTTGCGTAAATGTCCCCGCGCACGGAAGATGCGGCTCTTCACCGCTTCTACCGAGCATTGCGTTATATCGGCAATCTCCTGATACGACAACCCCTGTACATCGCGCAGCAAAATCACCGCGCGCAGGTCTTCGGAGAGATTCATGATCGCCTCTTGAATCTTCTCCTGTAGCTCTTTCCCCACCACCAGCCGCTCCGGACTTTGCGAATTGTCGACTATCTCGCGCTCAATCTCATCGCCATCGGCATTTATGGGAGCATCGAGAGAGACCATCTGGAAGCGCGCCTCGCGGTCACGTTTGCGAAAATGATTTTTGCACAGATTCACGGCTATGCGATACAGCCAGGTATACGCTTGCGCGTCACCACGAAACTTATCGTAAGCACGTAAAGCGTGCAAAAACGTCTGTGACGTCAGGTCAGTTGCGTCCTCATAGTCACCTACCAATCGGTAAACGAGGTTAAATACCGCCTTTTCATACCTTTCGTAAAGGGCTTCGAAGGTCATTGGCGTCGCAGCCGTGCTCTCTGAATTCGCGTGCAACCGGGTATCAGCCATTAACACGTCCTGCCCACTCCCAATGGCGTTTCCGGGGTATCATTCCCGATCAACATCTCGCTACGGCCCGTACAGTGGGGGTCTGACTTTTCTTTACAGTGTAGCAGTTTTACCATGGGTTTACAAGGTTCATTTGCGCACAATGGAGCAGATTATTGTCAGGGTTATTATCAGTAAAAACTCAATTTTACGCAGAATATGCTTATAGTGGAATTTACCAATATGGTGCGGCTTCGCTTAACGTTGATCTTAAGCCTGCATTCTACCTGCACAGCAATGTGCATTAAAGGTATAATATCATCATGGAAGAGCAAGAGAGAAAGATAGAACCTGAAGTGCCAATTTCGCAGAAGCAATTCGCCATGGGCCTGGTAGGGCTATTGCTGCTGCTGGTGTTGGGGATCAGTTTCACGCAATACCAGCACCGGTATGGGGCGATCTCGCTGGCACAGGCGACCCAGGAAGGAAACGCCGCCGGGGTGGAACGTGCACTGCAAGCCGGGGCAAAAGTGGATGATCGTGATGAATACGGCTTCACCGCACTGCATCGCGCCGCCACCCCGCGCGTGGCCGAGATATTGCTGGCACGTGGGGCAGCAGTCAATGATCGCGCCGAGGATGGTATGACACCCCTCCTTACTGCGCTCCTGCCTGGCCGCACCACCGTGGCCGCCATGCTCCTGCAGCATGGCGCAGACGCCACCCTCACTGCCAGTAACGGCCTGGCTCCGCTGCACCTGGCCGCCGCCGTGGGGGACGTCCCAACCGCCAGGCTGCTGCTGGAAAAAGGTGCCCCGCTGGAGGGTGCCGATGAGGAAGGGGGCCGCCCACTGCATTACGCCGCCCGTGAGGGTAAGACGGAGATGATCAACTTCCTGCTTGACCGCGGTGCCGAGGTAAATGCCAAGATGCTAAATGGCGACACTCCGCTGGATATCGCTGTGCTCAAAGATCGCCCCAATGCCGCCGCCGCACTGGTGAAACGCGGAGCCAGCAAAGGTGGTGCCTGATGCCCACGCCGGATCGGGTGCGCAAGCTACAAATTGTGCTGATCGCGGCGCTGTACGGGCTGGTAGGATTCTTCCTGCAGGCGGGACCGGTGGGTGGGGTATTCTCGCTGCTCAATGGCGGCCGCCCGGTGTTCAGTGGCATGGGGATATTGCTCTCGGCCTGCAGCTTCCTCGCTTTCCTGGCCGTCGCCTGTTCCGCCGCTATCGGACTGCACCTGGGCGAAGAAGAAGAGAAACCGGGTGAACCAGAGAAAGACCCCACCACATCAATCGAGGATACGCCCGGCGAAAATATTCGCGCACGCATACGTCCCGAGCTACATCAGTTGCGCATGATCATCACCGCACTAGGCGGCTACATGGCGCTGCAGGCCATCAGCCTGACTGTGCTCCACCTGCGCGATGGCATCGAGACCGGGGTGCTGGTGGCACTCTTCAATTTCGGCCTCTACTACACCGCTATCGGGTGGTTTCTCCTCTGGCAATTCCTGCGCTGGTACGCCCAGGAGAAGAAGTGGCTGCGCCTGCAGGATGAGCTGATTGGGATGGATGCGGTGCGCCTGGTGGCGGTGGTGCTGGCAATACAGCCGCTGGGATTTCTGCTGGTGTTGCCGGTAAAAATCGCCACTACCCCATCATTATTACTCTCCCTTACCAGCATATCTTTTGGCGTGCTGCTGCTGGCTGCTGTGGTATTATGGCAGTCCCGGCGGGCAACCATGCGCCTGACCGCCCTCATGCTGGCATCATTCGGGGTGACACTGGTGCTGCTGACATTTGCGGTAGGATTCGTCGAAATGGCAATGATTGGAAGGTGATCAAATGTCCGTTGAAGATCCCGAAGAGCATGAAGAACAGGGCAAACCTGCCTGGACGCCGGTTGAACCGGAAAAAGAGCTAAAGCCCAACTACGTCGCAGTATTGATCGTCTCGGTGCTGCTGACAGCCTATTCTTCAGCGGAATTATACTCACTGAAAGTACAATTCCCCTACCCCGGCGGGCTGATCAACCAGATTGATAGCGGGGTATTTGGATTACTCGGTATCTTTACCGCCGTCGGCATGCTATTCCGCTGGCCTTTCGCCCACAAAACCGCCATCGTCATGATACTGGCCCGCATCCTCACGCTGATGCCACTGACTTCATTCTTCATCCTGCCCCCATTGACTGCAGGATTATCGGCTGGAGAAACCCAAATAGCCATCAATGATTATCTGATAGATGCATTTTTCAACATGGCAATGTACGGGCTACTGCTCTTCGTTCTCACCCGCCCCCGTGTGGCAGCGGTGTTCGGCAGACGCTGATTAGTCCAGTTTACTCACCACACTACCCCGCAAACGGTACAACGTGTAAAGCAATATCGCGCTGAAGGCTGCCTGGAAGAGTATCTGGCTGTGCAGCAGGTAGGGGAAGAGCGGATAGAGACCACCATAGGCATCATGCTGGTACAGAAGCCCGAGCAGCGAGCAGATATCACCCACCAGCAACACCAAAAAGAACACCACATTGGCGCGGGTTTTACTGATCTTCAGCGCCAGCCAGGTGCCGAAGACGAACTGAAAGATGAAGAGCGGAATGCCGAAGCATTTGTGCATGATGTGGAATTTTGTCGTGCCGGGCACAGTGGTGAAGGCCACCCCGCAGAGGAGCACGAACATTATCCAGAAAGATACCCGCATCGCCTGGAACGGCTTCACCCGCGGCAGGTAGAATGACGCCAGCAGCATGGACGCGCCGACGGAGAGGAATGCGATACGAAAGAACAGATACGTTTCCGCGTAATCACCGTAATAGCTGAACCCGCGATTGGCAGTTATCCCCTCCGGCAGGCGGACGACGCTGAATACCAGACAAATGAAGAAGCCACACAAGCCATAAATAATACTCCTCAGCGCCCAGTCATACTTATGCAGTGAAATAGTCTCATCCTGAATGATCTCGTTCAATTTATCACTCCCCCATAAAACTATTTTTCGCCAATGATACCACTACACCTTTTCCCCCTCATTGCCCCCAACGCACTTTGCCTGTTAGAATGGGGGTGGAAGAAAAGGAAGATTTTTATGGCAATTAAAGCTGAATTTGTTTGTAGCGCGGTGAATGCGCAGCAGTGTCCGAAGGATTATCTGCCGGAAATCGCCATGGTGGGGCGCTCCAACGTGGGCAAGTCCTCGCTCATCAACTGCCTGCTGGGCACCACCGGGCTGGTGCGGGTGTCCAACACGCCGGGGCGCACGCAGACGCTCAACTACTACAAGGTGACACCGGACACGCCGGGGAGCCGCCCGTTTTATCTGGTGGATATGCCGGGCTACGGCTTCGCCAAAGCCAGCAAGGTGAAGCGCGATGAGTGGGCGAAGTTCATCCATGAGTATCTGACCACCCGCGAGCAACTGCGCGCCGTGGTACACCTCATCGATCTGCGCCATACCCCGCAACCACTCGACCACGAGATGTCGCACTGGCTGCGCGAGATACAGAGCTTCATCGTGGTGGGTACCAAAGCCGATAAAATCGCCGTGACCAAAGTCCCCGAAGCACTGCTACAGGTCGCCGAGGAACTGAACCTCGACAGCGACCACACCACCGCCTTCTCCGCCAAAACCAATCTCGGCCGCAACACCCTGTGGAACTGGGTACTGGCAGCGGTGACGGGGAATGGGTAGTGACATCTTTGACATCATTGACACTATTGTCAGTAATGTCAATAAAGTCAGTAATGAGCAACCACGCCCTCTTCCGTAATAAACGCCGTCACAAACTTCCCGGGCGTTACATCGAAGGACGGATTATAGACGCTGATGCCAGGTACGTCGGTCACCTCGCTGGCGGCGCGGAATTCTACCTGGATCTGCGTGCCATCTGCTAGCGTCATGTCGAAGGTGGAGCGCGGGGCGGCGACGTAGAACGGTATCTGGTGCGCGTGGGCGAGGACGGCCAGGCTGTAGGTGCCGATCTTATTGGCGAAGTCGCCGTTGCGCGTGATGCGATCCGCCCCTACTATCACCGCGTCCACTTGCCCCGCGGCCATCAGGCTGGCGGCCATGCTGTCGGTGTTGAGCGTGAAGGGGATGCCGTCGCGCTGCAGCTCCCATGCCGTCAGCCGTGCGCCTTGCAGCAGTGGGCGCGTCTCGTCCACCCACACCATCTTTATCTTCTGCTGTGCATGCGCAGCGCGGATCACCCCCAGCGCGGTGCCGATGCCGCCGGTAGCCAGTGCGCCGGTATTGCAGTGGGTGAGTATCCGCGTATCATTGCGCAACAGCTCCGCCCCGCCATCTGCCATCGCCAGGCAAGATGCCGCATCATCGGCATGTATCTGCCGCGCATCAGCAAGTAATGCCGTGCGCAGCTCCGCCATCGTCGCCCCTGGCAGCGCTGCGATGAGTGCCGCGCCACGGTCCAGCGCCCAGTGCAGGTTCACCGCCGTGGGGCGGGTGGCATATAGCCGTTGCCGCAATGTCTCCAACCCGGCGCGGTCACCCGCCTCGCCCGCAGCAATTGCCAGCCCGTAGGCAGCAGCGATGCCGATGAGCGGTGCGCCGCGTACCGCCAGCGTCACAATTGCCTCCGCCACTGTGGCCACGGTAGCGCAGTCGAGGTAAACTTCTGTGAGTGGCAGCCGGCGCTGGTCGAGGATACGCAATCCTACACCGGTCCATTGCAGCGGGGTGATGTTAGTGGTGATGGTCTTCATTCTTCTTCGTATTTCCAGATGCGGCCGATTCGTTCCATGGTGAAGTGGCGCAGTTCACCGCGCAGCAGGCAATGTGCCACCACCACCCCGCCCAGCACCGACTGCGGCTGGATAGCGCGACGGCTGGCGGTGCCACGTGTGTCACAATACTCTATCACCACCGTGCTCTTGGTGTTCATCGCCTCTTCAATCAACGCGAAGCGCTGCGGCAAGTGGTTCAGCTCGCGCAGTCGATTGAGGGGAAGGGGAGTGCGCAGCAGGCAGTGAAGGTAGACGTACAGACAGGCACGAGCATCTTCCAGCGCCCTGTGGGCACGCCCGGTGTCGATATTCAGCAGGCGTTTCAGCGTAGTCAGGCTATAGCTGGGGCTGCCGGGCAGGCTGTGCCGCGCCATGTTGCAGCTATCCACCACCGGCACGTTAAAACATTCCAACCCTACACGTTCGCAGGCAGTTCGGATAAAGCCCATGTCAAAGGGAGCATTGTGCGCCACCACCACATCTGCCTGCGCACAAAAGTCGAGGAAATCCGGCAGCACCTGCGCCTCCGACGGCGCATCCGCCACCATCTCGTTGGTGATACCATGCACGCGGATCACCTCTGCAGAGATGTGTCGCCCCGGATGGCAGAGCGACTGGAAGGTAGCCATCTCCACCCCGGCGCGCCAGCGCACCGCGGCAAATTCCACAATCCGGTCGTGCCGGGAAGAGAGCCCGGTGGTCTCCAGGTCCAGTGCCACAATATCCGCTTCGATATCCTCACAAAACATGGTGATATTGTACTGCTTTTGCAGGGGATTGGCGATATCGGGGATATATATCAGGGATATTTCATTGACAGGTTGCTCTTCTGCAATTACCATAGTGTTTATTCAGCTACAATCGGATTCAAAGGAAGCAATGTCATGAAGTTTAAAATTTGTAACCTGGGCACAATCAAGCAGGCGGAGTTTTCGCTTGGTGATTTTACCATCATCTGCGGGCGCAACAATACCGGGAAGACATATACCACTTATTCGCTTTTTGGCTTCCTGTCTCTATGGCGTGACATCTTTTCTTTTCCTGTCAATGACGAGAACGTACGTGAATTGCTGGAAAAGGGAGTTGTGCACATTGACCTGAACGAACATCTTTCCGCTGCAAAGCACATACTGGAAAAAGGCTGTAAGGCATATGCAACACAATTGCCCAAAGTATTCGCAGCACCTGCCGACAGATTCCAAAATTCAAAGTTTAAAGTTGAACTAGAAGAAAATGACCTGCGTTTAGCAGATAAGTATGATCGGCGGATTAGTTCAGCAGATGCAGAACATTTTTCTATCACAAAAAGTGAAGGAAGTACCGAGTTAGTGGTGACTTTGCTCCTGGAAAAGGAAAGCATGAGGGTACCGCAAAATGTTATCAATAGAATAGTTGGCGAGAGTATTAGCGATATAATTTTCGGCCACTTGTTTCCTAACCCATTTATTGCCAGTGCGGAAAGAACAGGAGCAACTATATTTCGCAAGGAGTTGAATTTTGCCCGTAATCGGATACTGAAAGAGATGATACAGTCGGAAAATAATGTTAATCCGTTGGAATTTCTTTTCAGAGTATATCAGGATTATGCATTACCCGTAGAGAAAAATGTCGACTTCATCAGGCAACTCGAGACTATCGCCAAACGCAAGAGCTTTATTGCCGAGAACCATCCTGACATACTGACAGAATTCGCAGCTATTATCGGTGGTCAATACACTGTTACGGAAGAAGATGGCATTTACTTTGTACCTGATGGAACAAAATTGAAACTTACTATGGGGGAAAGCTCCAGTGCTATTCGTTCGTTGCTTGATATCGGCTTCTATCTAAGACATGTCGCCAAACCGGGTGATTTACTCATGATCGATGAACCGGAATTGAATCTGCACCCGGAAAATCAACGCCTGGTAGCACGATTATTGGCAAGGCTCGTCAACATTGGAATTAAGGTTTTTATCTCGACACATAGCGACTACATAATAAAAGAGTTGAATACGCTGATTATGCTCGGGCAGGAAAGTCCTCGTCTCGAAAAGATTGCCAAAGTCGAGGGTTATCATCCTGAAGAATTTCTCTCTGCAGATAAGATAAGAGTCTATATCGCGGAAATGGATAAGCTAGTGGTAGATGGCGGAAAGCGTAGAACCAATTGTCAAACATTGACACTTGCTGATATTGATCCAAAGTACGGCATTGAGGCACGCAGTTTTGACGATACAATTGAAACGATGAACCGCATTCAAGAAGAAATCGTCTGGGGAGAAGAATAACAATGACAGATATCGATATTCTCCATAAGTTGATTAAAGATACTGCAAAAGAGCCGTTCGGTGGGCATTATATCAACAATAAGGTCACTCTTTCCGAAGGAGATGGATATTCTATCAATATTAAAGGCATACCAGATGACGCTATTGTCATCAAAGTTGATGCGTTCATATCGCCCGATACTATATTTGCCGGGTCAAGGGGTGAAGGGAAACGTGCTGACTATGTGATCATTGCAAATATGCCGAAGAAGAAGGTCATTATCTACATTGAGATGAAAAAAACAAACAAAAACAAAAAGCATATCATCCAGCAACTTACCGGAGCGAAGTGTTTTATTTCATATTGCACGGCTGTAGGTAATGAATTCTGGAAGGAATGTGACTTCCTTAAGGGATATGAGGAACGTTACGTAAGCATCGGGCATATCAGTATCTCGAAAAAGAAAACACGCATCGAAGCAACAGCGGATATCCATGACGTTCCAGAAAAAATGATGAAGATCGATTGGCCGAATATACTTGAATTCAATCGTCTCGCCGGAAAATGCCCCTAATTAATGCGAAAAGCCACTGCCCACCATCATGATGGGCAGCGTCTGCTACAATATGCTCTTAACTAATACGGCGGAGCGTTGGTACCTGATGCTCCAGTGTTGCCGGTTTTGCCAGTAGAGCCAGTGGCACCTGTGGCGCCGGGCGAGCCAGACTGGCCGGTCGCTCCAGTAGCACCGGTGGCTCCGGGTGCGCCTGCAGGACCGGGGGCGGTGGTACCGGTGGCGCCGGGTGCGCCCATCATGCCGGGTGCGCCGGTAACTCCGGGGGCACCGGCGGGACCGGGTGTGCCAGGCTCACGTGGTGTGGTGTTAATGATGGTAGTATTCGGTGGTGCCTGCTGCGAGGGAAGGAACCAGGCAAAATAACCCACCAGCAGTAGTACAAATACTGCTACCACTACCACAGCCAGGGTGCCCCAGGCCAGACTACCGTCGTCGCGGTATACAATGTTACGATAAACAATAGGACTCACGATATCGCCTCCAACTTTATCGACCCAGCGGGGAAACGCCGCTGAATCACTACCTTGCGGCAGTCAAATACCTCCGCGAAATTGCGGCTGTACAATTTAAAACTATCTTTGCATCACGAAGTACGTCGGTTCGTTAGCATGTTGACAATAAAAACTATCAACGCAATGACAAGCAAGAGATGGATCAACGACCCACCCACTTGGGTTAAAAACCCAAGTAACCATAAAACTACTAGAATCGCAATGACTGTCCACAACATAACTTTCTCCTTTCATCTTCCCTATAGCATGACAATACGCTACAATCCGCATGGTGTGTATGAGTTTTATACACCAAATATAAACAATGTCGTTATCTTCATACATGCAGAATCGGGAATGCATGGCCATCTTAAATCACTCCGTCATGTTCTATGTATCATAAATAAGACAATTAGCTGAGCTGGCACAGAATTGTCAATAAATCTCATTGACTCCGAGTTGCCGGTAAGGTAACTTGCAAGCAATAGTTATTTGAAAGGGGACAAATATGGAAGCAATCGTTGATCAAGACACCTGCATTGGCTGTGAGCTATGCGTCGACACCTGCCCGGAGGTTTTCGAGATGGAAAACGAAAAGGCCGTCGTCCGCATTTGCCCGGTGCCCGCCGCCGCCGAGGGCACCTGCCAGCAGGCCGTCGATGAGTGTCCGGTCACTGCCATCAGCATTGAATAGCGCCAAACCTGACCCCGTATTGCATTAGCTCCCCAAATTCGGTACTCTTGAGATGTTATGAATAAATCGAAGAGTTACCACATCGAGATTTGGGGATGCCAGATGAACGTGGCGGACGCTGCGGGGGCCGGGAGGCAACTGGAGGCGCTGGGGTATGTAGAAGCTCCCGGGCCAGAGACCGCCGACATTGTGCTGATGCAGACCTGCTGCGTACGCGAGAAGCCCGAGCATAAGGTCTATAGCCGCTTGGGAGCAATCCGCCCCTTCAAGGAGGCCCGTCCTGAGATGATCATCGGGGTGTGCGGCTGCATGGCGCAGAAGGAAGGGCTGGAGGTGCGCCGTCACGCGCCCTACGTCGACCTGGTTATCGGCCCGCGCCGTCTGCACCGCCTGCCCGAGCTACTGGACGCGCTGGAGGCCACCGGGAAGCCGCAGATGGACCTGGTGATGGACGAGGAACCGCCGGAAGCCGGTGTGCAGGACTACGCGCGCATCCGCCGCCGTGGCGAGTTGCGTGCATTCGTGAATATCATCGAGGGCTGCAACTACCGCTGTGCCTACTGCATCGTCCCCGCCGTGCGCGGCAGCTTCAGCAGTCGCCTTCCTGCGGCGATAGTAGAGGAAGTCCAGCAACTGGTGGCTGCCGGCGTGCGCGAGGTGACGCTGCTGGGGCAGAGCGTGCTGGCCTACGGGCGCGACCGGCAGAAAGCCTTTGATGTCGTCGACTTGTGGGGGCAACTCTCCGCGATCGACGAGTTGCAGCGCATCCGCTTCACCACCAACCACCCGCTGGAGGTAAGTGAACGCATCATCACCGCGGTGGCCACCATGCCCAAGGTGATGGAACATTTCCACATGCCCATCCAGGCGGGCGACGACCGGCTGCTGAAGGCGATGAAGCGTGGCTACACGGTGGCGCGCTATGAGGAACTGTTGGAGCGTATGCGTGCTAATATCCCCGGTGTCAGCGTCACCGGAGACTGCATCGTAGGCTTCCCCGGCGAGACCGAGGAGATGTTCCAGCAGAGCCTGGAGACATACCGCCGCCTGCGCCTCGACCAGCAGTTCATGTTCGTCTACAGCGCGCGCCCCGGCACCCCGGCGGCCACACTGCCCGACCAACTGGCACAGGAGGTGAAGGTGGCACGCATGATCAAGCTGGTGGCGGAGACCAATGCAATTGGCGAGGAGATCAACCGCGCGCAACTGGGCCAGCTCTTCGAGGTGATGGTAGAAGGCCCCAGCCAGCGCGACCAGAGCAAATACACCGGCCGCGCCCGCAACGACAAATCCTTCGTCTTCACCTCTCCCACTCCACTGACACCCGGCGAACTGGTGCAGGTAAAAGCCACTGAGGCATTTCTGTGGGGGTTTATGGGGGAAGTTATATAGAGGTATCGTGGCATGGGCGTCCCGCCCATGAAAAGTACAGACAGAGCAGAATCTCATGGATCACCGTGGCATGGGCGTCCCGCCCATGAAAAGTGCAGAC
>Ga0194063_10001128_pt1 | contig 17903 bp, 14 predicted proteins | sample SepL3720m_MetaG_FD_155459 | JGI IMG/M metagenome (GOLD analysis project Ga0194063, IMG submission 155459) | Anoxic zone freshwater microbial communities from boreal shield lake in IISD Experimental Lakes Area, Ontario, Canada - Sep2016-L373-20m | ecosystem: Environmental > Aquatic > Freshwater... | reverse complement strand
TCTATCCATGTTATCCCTTTCTTCCTCCTGTCCCCGTTCGAGGATCAATGTTGACTGTTCGATGTTCATCTTCCCCTGTAGTAACCGCCGCCTGCCCTGACCCGTCCTGACCCGTCCTGACTCGTCCTGAGCATTGTTGAAGGAGTATGTCGTAGGAGCATGTCGAAGGGGTCTCGGCGGTAGGTTCAATTGCGAGACCGAGAAGAAGTGAGTTGCCGAAGTACAAGATGGTCGAATTGTCGAATGTCGAGACGTGACCCCGCGCCCATGATTGACTCCATCCAGTTTCAGAAACGCGAAGGCTGGCCCGAGAAAGAGTGGCCCGTCGTCATTTCAGGGCAACAGTAATGAGCGGCCCCCGAGAATGACTTTTCCGTTTCCTGGCCTGACCCTGAGGATTCAAATGTCGAATGTCGAGACGTGACCCTGCGCACTAAACCATACGGCGCAAATTGAAACATAGCCCGGTAAACAGTCGGGCCCGCTTTGTGGATTTCAGCATTTCCCAAACGGGGGTACAGATCACGCGGAGTTGAAGTTTTGGCGATGCGATGTTAACCCTGTTACTATTTTATTAAGGAAAAACATGACAACACCTAAACGCGCATTGATTACCGGCATCACCGGTCAGGATGGATCCTACTTGGCCGAACTGCTTCTTGAAAAAGGGTATGACGTAGTCGGAATCGTACGTCGATCCAGCTCCATCAGTCGGACACGCATTGATCACCTTTTGGAAGGAACCGCCAAGGGCACACTTCGGCTAGAGTATGGGGATCTCGCCGACAGTTCATCTTTGCGTCATGTGATGACCAAAGCGCAACCTGACGAAGTGTATAATCTTGCGGCACAATCCCATGTTCGGATCTCCTTTGATCAACCGGAATATACGGCCGATGTCACAGGGCTGGGAGTGTTAAGAGTGCTGGAAGCCGTTCGTGACTATAATAACGCCTCAGGCGCTAAGATTCGCGTCTATCAGGCGTCATCCTCCGAAATGTTTGGGTCTGCGCCCCCGCCACAGGGCGAAGCCACCCAATTCCATCCAAGGAGCCCCTATGCTGTGGCCAAGGTGGCGGGATTCTGGCAAATCGTGAATTACCGTGAGTCCTATGGGATGCACGCAAGCAATGGTATTCTATTTAACCATGAAAGCGAGCGGCGCGGCGAAAACTTCGTTACACGCAAAATCACGCGAGCAGCCGGTCGAATCAAGGTTGGGCTTCAGAAGGAACTCTTCCTTGGAAATCTCAATGCCAAACGAGACTGGGGTCACGCCCGGGATTACGTCGAAGCCATGTGGCGCATGCTGCAGCAGGACGAGCCCGATGACTATGTAGTCGCCACCGGTGAATCCTATAGTGTAGCGGAATTCCTCGATGAAGTTTTCGGCCATTTAAATCTCAACTGGCATGATTTCGTAAAAATCGACCCGCGGTTTTATCGACCGGCGGAAGTGGACTATCTTTTAGGAGATGCAACCAAGGCGCGAACCAAACTGGGCTGGAAGCCGCAAATTACATTCCGTGAGCTCGCGCGTATCATGACCGAATACGATCTGGATCTGGCGCAACGCGAGGCGCATGCGGCATCGTTCGGCATATAATCGCATTTCAAATAACGTCCGACTAAAAATTTTCTAAGAAAGACAAACAATGATTCCCGTTAACGAACCCCTGCTAAATGGAAATGAATTAGAATATGTTAGTGATTGTGTGAAAACCGCTTGGATTTCCTCTGCGGGAGCATACATTGATCGATTCGAAAAAGAATGGGCTGCCTACTGCGGACGACGCCATGGAGTTGCGGTATGCAATGGAACTGTAGCGCTGGAGTTAGCTTTGTCGGTTCTCCGCCTTCCTGAAAAAGAGGAGGTCATTCTGCCGTCATTCACCATTGTCAGTTGTCTGGAAGCCGTGCTTCGCAATAACCTCGTCCCTATTTTGGTTGATTGCGATCCAAAGACCTATTGTATGGACATTGAGGATGTGCGCCGCAAGATCACATCAAAAACCGTTGCGGTCATGCCCGTACATATCTATGGTCATCCTGTCAATATGGAGCCCTTGCTGGCGCTTTGCAAAACACACGGCCTTAAAATAGTCGAGGATGCTGCTGAGGCACATGGGGCGGAGTGTTTTGTGGAAAACCAATGGAGACGGTGCGGTAGTTTTGGTGAAGTATCCACTTTCTCTTTTTATGCCAACAAAAACATCTCCTGCGGAGAAGGGGGAATGGTGTTAACGGACGACGACAAACTTGCAGCGTTGCTAAAATCCAGGAGAAACCTGGCATTTGGAGCAAAAGAACGGTTTAAGCACGAGGATCGGGGATGGAATTTCAGGATGACGAACATCCAGGCAGCACTTGGATGCGCGCAGTTGGAGCAAATGGGTCGCTTTCTGCGCCGAAAGATCGAGATGGCTTCGCTATATACTAGAGGGCTTTCTGGATTACCCCTGCATCTTCCCTATGTGGAACGTTGGGCAAAGACATCGGTTTGGATGTATGCGATTGTGCTGGATGATACCGTTCCTTATGACGCTGAGGAATTCGCTCGGCGTCTGGATAAAGCGGGTGTTCAGACTCGTCCGTTTTTCCTAGGTATGCACGAACAGCCTGTATATCGTGATATAGGTTTTTTTGGAAAAGACATTCATCCGGTGACTGAAAAGATTTACAGGCGCGGTTTGTACCTTCCAAGTGGCCAGGCTATAACAGATGGGCAAATCACCAGTGTAATCAAAGCAGTCAATAGTGTGTTGTCACAAACTTAAGTTGTTGTAGCTCGCGTTCTCACCGGTACAGTTAATTGAAGAAAAGACTATATTATGGATCCATCTATTGAAACCATTGTTGATGGGCTCGAGCCCATCGCACTTATTGTGCGCGCAAACTTTGACAAACCTGGACTTCATTTCTTGACACCATCGAGTTTCTCTCAACAAGTTGCGGTCATGCGACACCCTCAAGGAAAATATATTGAGCCTCATGTGCATAATCTTGTGTCCCGTCAGGTGCTTTATACGCAGGAAGTGATTTGGGTTAGAAAGGGACGCGTCAAGGTGAGTTTGTTCAGCTCCAGCCGCATATTAATATGCGCGCCAATACTTGAAATGAATGATCTCATCCTCCTATGTGGTGGAGGCCATTCGTTTGAAATGCTAGAAGAAACTACAATGGTCGAAGTCAAGCAGGGGCCCTATGCAGGTGATAACGACAAGACACGCTTCGCGGAAGCTAAAGTTTAAGCGAGATAATTGTAATGATTGCATTATTCGAAATTTCAGCCAATAAAAATAGTAACAATATGTCAGTGAATAGAACAATTGAAACTATTGAGCCACCCAAACGGTTCCTTGCTGTTGAGTGGAAGGAGTTGTGGCGTTATCGTGACCTGTTTCTGGTATTAGCTTGGCGAGACATTTCCATTCGCTATAAGCAAACCGTGCTTGGTGTCGCGTGGGCTGTTATTCAGCCTGTCGTCACCATGATCATTTTCACCTTCATCTTCAACCGCATGGCGAATATCCAGAGCGGAGATGGAACTCCCTATCCGATCTTTCTCTATGCTGGACAACTTCTCTGGCAATATTTTTCAGGAACTTTAACCAATGCCAGCAACGCCATGGTGGCCAATGCCAGCTTGGTTCAGAAAGTCTATTTCCCCCGACTGATCCTGCCCATCACTGCTGCCACAACCGGCTTGATAGATTTCGCCATTGCCTCCCTCATTTTAGCGGGAATGATGATTTACTACGGAATCATGCCTGGCTTGATCGGCCTCATAACACTGCCAATTTTGATTTTCACCGCTGTCCTCTGCTCGATGGGAGTGGGTTTATTGATGGCATCACTTAATGTCAAATATCGGGATGTGCGCTATGCGCTGCCCTTTGCCATCAACATCCTCATGTATGTGACCCCCGTCATTTACCCCGTTACGATGCTTAACAGTCATCCCTGGGAAAAGACCGCGATGACCTGGCTCAACCCCATGTCCGGCGTCATATCCAATGCCCGAGCCGGCCTGTTGGGCCATTCCCCGTTCCAATGGGATATTCTGGGTATTTCGCTATTAGTTAGCGTCATCTACTTTGTAATTGGGCTATACTATTTCCGTTCAACAGAGCGCTATTTTGCTGACATAGCGTAAGAAAATATGGAGTGTTAAACGTGAAAAGACCGTCGCATTCTACGTCTAACCCCTAACGTCTAACGCCTGACAACTTTCCGCGTCTCACATTTAACATCTAACATTAACACTCTTATGACTCTTCCCATCATCGAATTCGAAGGCCTCGGCAAGAAGTACCAACTCGGCGCGCACAAAGAGCCATATTTGTCTCTGCGGGATAGTTTTTCCCGAACGACGAAAAAGTTCGCCCAAAAACTCACACGTTTCTCGCCATTCACTACTCACCACCCCTCACTCACCACACCCGAAGACTTCTGGGCACTCAAAGATGTCTCATTTTCTGTGCAAGAAGGCGAGGCCATCGGTATTATTGGGCGGAATGGAGCAGGGAAAAGCACATTATTGAAGGTTTTATCACGAATCACCCCTCCAACGGAAGGTCGAATCACGCTATGTGGGCGTGTGGCTAGTTTGCTTGAGGTTGGTACGGGCTTCCATCCAGAACTGACCGGCAGAGAAAATATCTTTCTCAACGGTGCAATACTTGGCATGACGCGAGCAGAGATCAGAAAAAAATTCGATGAAATAGTCGCCTTCGCGGAAGTAGGTAAGTTTCTCGATACTCCAGTCAAGCGCTACTCTTCAGGAATGTATGTTAGACTTGCATTTGCCGTAGCCGCACACTTGGAACCAGAGATCCTTGTTGTGGATGAGGTCCTTGCGGTTGGCGATGCGGAATTCCAGCGAAAATGCCTCGGTAAGATGAGCGAAGTGGCTAAGGGCGGACGCACAGTATTGTTTGTGAGTCATAATATGGCCGCCGTGGAAACGTTATGCACACGAGCTATACTTCTACAAAATGGTTTCGTCATAGAATCTGGAGCAGTCAGGGAGGTCATTCAGCGCTACTTTAACGTTTTTGAATCCGCCTCACAAATACCTCTTTCAGCAAGGACTGATCGTGAAGGGGATGGGAGCATACGCTTGACATCTATACAACTGAATGGACCCAATTCCTCTGGGCAATCTTCTATTTTAACAGGAAGTGAGATGGTTATCTTTATTGGCTACGAAATGCAACGCCCGGTAAGCGGACCCGTATTCCACATAGCCATTTTTGATGATTTAGGCATTCAGGTTATCCATATGGATACGAGCATGGCAGGATACTACTGCGAGACCATACAGAAGCATGGCAAAATGCTATGCAGAATACCTCGGCTACCACTGCCTTCGGGAAAATACCGAATGAATGTGGCCGTCATGAGAGAGAACCGCTATATTGACCGAATCGAAGGTGCTTCAGTATTTGATGTGACAGACGGGGCTTTCTTTAACAGTCCAGATACTAGTTCGTATCGAGCAGGGAAATGCTTGGTTGAACATGGGTGGTCTCAAGAGGTAACTTGAACGCTGCTCTCAACGTTCGCCGAACTATATAAGGTAACTTAGGAACAAGCATGAAATCTGAACCTCATTTCGTAATAGTTGGACATGACAGTTGCCATAATCGGGGATGTGAAGCTCTCGCTCGCACCGCTATCATGGTTCTGAAAGAGCAATGGCCGAACGCTTTCGTCTCGGTAGTATCTGCTTTCCCCGAACATGATGCCCCTCTGATGGAGTTCGATCAGGTGGATATAATCCCTGGGATAAGTGTCCTGAGTTCTCTTCTTTCCTCGACAGATGATGGCCGGAGCACAGGGCGTAAAGTATTGGATCGAGCCAGCAGGGTCGCTGTGGCGGGTTGCCCATCGCTAGGAAAGTGGTTAAATCAACCTATACCAGAACAAAGTCCCGTGAAAGTAGCTGATTTTCGCAGAACTCGACATCTTATATCTCTATTTCAATCAGCGACTGCGGTGATTTCCATTGGCGGAGACCTATTCATTGAGGACTATGGTCCGCCATTCATGGCAATGGAGCAACTTGAACTAGCGCAGCACATAGGAGTTCCTACGCTGGTTTGGGGTGCCTCAATCTGGCCTCTGAAAACTAAGTGGATTGAAGAACGAATTCGGACAATGTTAACCTCGTGCACGCGTGTTTTCGTGCGTGATGGCATCACGGTTCAGTACTTGATGTCTCTTGGCATCACGACGAATGTAATTCGTGTTGCTGATGGGGCCTTTCTTATGCCTGCCAAACAGCCGGCTTCATACACACCTCCCCAGCATAGTGAAGTGAAATTGGTAGTGGGATTTAACGGCTCTAGCCTGATAGGCAACTATCTCTCGCGCCCCGCATGTCAGCATGCCATAACGGAGATGGCGGCATTCTGTGATGAACTGATTGTTCAGAATGGGGCACTTATATATCTGATACCACACGATGGGCCGCCGGGTGCCCGTGAGCGAGAATTCCTGTTTGAGTTCCGAGAGTTGTTAAAGATGAAAGAGCGGGCGATCCTGATTCCTGCAGGCCTGAATGCGCCGCAGACCAAGTACTACATAGGTCTGTTGGATGTATTCGTTGCCATGCGTTTTCATCCTTCTATTGCGGCATTAAGTCAGGGCATTCCCACGCTTGGGTTGTCGCACAGTCCCAAATTCATGGGACTTCATGAAACAGTGTTCAATCATACAAGATATTTGCTGCCTTATGACAGAATCTCAAGGGTCAGTTTGCGTGATTGTATGTCAATGATCATAAAAGAGATCCCTCTTATACGCGCTCAACTCAGGACCCGAGTACCTGAGTTACAAGCTTTAGCTAATAGCGTTGGCATCCATGCAGCCGCAGCGCTTGCAGACAAGTAGAGACTATCTTTATTTTATCATTTGTAGTGATTCTTTATAACTCAAATAAATTTCGCCCATGAAACCTAAAATTTTGTTTACCTCCGCCATACTAGCTCACCCTCCAATTGGAGGGCCTGAGCTGAGAATTGAGAATAGCATCAAAGCGCTGGCGCAAGTCTCCGATCTATATTTATACTGCCGCAAGACGGAGTCGAAAATCGGAGGGCCGCAGGCTACCCGTTATCTGGCACACTATTGTAAGGAAATTAGATTTATTAATAAGGTGTCATGGGAATTTCGGATAAGAAGCAAAATAATCAAACTTTTAAGTAGAATGTTTAGGCGTTCAGCGACACAACAGTGGATCGATCACCCTGATGCGATGGCTGATCTGCTCCGAACTGTTCGTGATATTAATCCCGATCTCATCTGGATTGGCTATGGGAACACGTCGTACCCCCTGCTACGCTACCTGAAGCAAAACATTGCGACACCAGTTGTTGCCGATACTGACAGTGTTTGGTCGAGATTCCTGAGCAGAGAACTGCCTTACATAGAGGACGCTTTGAAATCTGACAGGCTTCGGAAAGAAGTGGCTGATAAGGAGTTAGAAGAGCGTAAGATCGTTTCTTTAGCAGATGTTACAACGGCCGTCTCATCCGTTGATGAGGAATACTACAAGCAATATGCGGGTAATCGATCGTGCGTTATGCGCTTTTCTAATGTTATCGATCTTGAATCCTATGCGCCGCCACCACCAGCCGCCGACATGGCTCATCCGTCTGTATGTGTCACTGGCTCCTTCTTTGCGCCCAATTGTCCAATGGAGCATGCGACTCGATGGTTTATCTCAAAGGTTCTGCCGCTAGTTCAGGTGTCTTATCCGAACGTCAAGATATTCATCCTAGGCAAAGGATCTGACACCTTGGTTGGAGACCTGGCTGGCCCGAATGTGATCTGCAAAGGTTTTGTTCCCAGTGTGTTGCCATACTTGTGTCATATGGATGTCGTTGCGGTTCCGCTTTGGTTTGAGTCTGGGACGCGCTTCAAAATTCTCGAGGCTGGTGCATGTCGACGTGCAGTAGTTTCAACGACACTTGGAGCAGAAGGATTGCCTACCAATAATTACGAGCATCTATTAATCGCTGACACCCCGGCTGATTTTGCCTCCGCCATATGTCGACTGATATCAGATTCGGCACTCTCTGTCAGATTGGCTGACAGGTTGCATGGTCTCGTAAATGCATCAAATGGCATACCGTCTTTGGCGGCGGAAGCACAAATGATCTTGAGAGCCGTCCTGAAAGGATAAAACTTTCAAATTCACCGTAAGTCCGTTAGCGTTGTGAAAATGCAAATAGACAATGAATTCATGGGAGTAGTAGTCACTGATCATTGTTAGATGATGTGATCTTTTGAAACTGGTCATGATAAATCTTTCGAAAAAATGCAGCAGTCCTGGTATTGCGAACAGGTGGATGCCATACATTAAATATTCGGGTTCGTCTAGTGGCGAACTTTTGCCGATTGGTTGTCCGGTCCGGACCTCAATAGGGTGGTGGGGTTATCTACTCAGTTACGGTATATTTGTTCTTTTGTTTGTGTTTGTTTTACTCTCATTTTATAGAGAAAACGCAGACAACTCTGATGTTATGTCGACTTCAATGACGTACGTTCGACTGCTGACCGAACTTGGAATGTTGTCGTTCGTTGGTTTGCGTCGCCATAATTTCAGCGGAAAAAAGCCGTTGCTGCTTATTGTTTTCCTTTGGTCGTTGTGGATGCCAATAGCGAATATAAGTTGCCTAGACTCCGGGAGAAACGGCGTTATATCCAGTATTAGTATATTGTTTTACTGTCCGTTGGTTTTTTTATTTTTTTATTCCTTAGTGAATGAGGGTGTGCGGTGGTTCACAATCACACGTCGTATGTTCTTGTTACTGCTGGCGGTTGTCGCCTGTATGTTTTTTTATTATCTTAATGTCGACAGTTTAGAGCACGGGCATGGGGGGGGGTTTTCTCTTATTAATAATGCCTATTATGCTCTGCTATTACTGCCTTGGGTGCTTATCTCTCGTAATGTTCTGTTGCGGCATATGGGCACTGCACTAATCGCCTTCATTATTCTTTGGTCGATGAAACGAACGGGTTTAATAGCCCTTGTGGTCAGTGTACTTTCCTACTTAATGGCCGAAAGCTGGCGGTTACGTCTGGGACGAAATATAAGGGGGGTATTTGGAGGAATTGCGATAATTATGGCGGCGTTAATATTGTTTTCCTTGACGAATGAAGAGGCTGGTTACTATTTGAAATCACGCATCAACGCTATCGAGAGTGACCGTGGTGCAGGTCGACTAGATATTTACGAAGATGTTCTGTATATGCAGTCTAATCTTGCGCTAGGAGGTTGGGTTTTCGGAAATGGGCATGACGCGGTTAAGCAATCTGGAAAGATCAGAGGAGGGGATGAATTAGTTTCCGCACATAACGATTGGCTTGAAGTTCTATACGATTATGGCCTTGTTGGTTTGGCCTTGCACATTATTTTTGTCTATCTATTACTTCGTCAGACTTGGATTCTGCTAAATCGCCGTTCGTGGTTTGGTCCACCAATGGTCGCGTCTTGCGTTATATTTCTAATACTTTCCCTAACAAGCCATTTAGTCCTCTATGCATCATATTATAGCTACCTCATGGCTTTTTGGGGTGCCATATGCGCAGCAGCGTCATTTGAGGGTACGCCGCACAAACAGGGCTTAACACCGATGCATGTTATCGGTTACGACTAACTTACTAACTCTAATCGAACAATTTCCCGGTGGGAGTTAATCATGAATCTTGCTAATAAAAGAATTGCTTTTCTATATCCGCAACCCGGCTTCACTTCAAATCCAACACTGATGACCTGCGCACAGCGACTTATGGCAATAGATGCTAAGGTGATTGTGTATTCACTTCGCGATGATGATGCAGGCACTGTGCCAGGGGTTGAGCACCGGCCATTTCCATTATTGTGGAAGTGGAGACATGGTTCTCCTTTTGCCACGATGCGATATTGGAGCCAATGGGTAATCAGTCGGTGGGATATAATAAGGAATCGAAGCCTATACAAACAATTAGACCTGTTGGTGGGCATTAATTCTGAAGGAATTATACAGGCCATGAATTTGAGTCGGCTTTCATCCAAGCCTATAGTCTACTTTTCTTTTGAAATCTTTTTCCGTGACGAAATGAAACGAGTTGCTGAAATCCGAGAAAAGGAATTTGAGGTAAGCGCGAGTAAGCGCGCCGCATGGATTCTGGTTCAGGACACCCTTAGAGGCATTGAGTTAGCCCGAGAGAATAGCATTGACCCTAAATGCATGTTTCATGTCCCCGTCGCGTTGGGTGGCAACGCGCAGGTTCTGCACTCGCAATGGCTTCGCAAGCGGCTTAATCTTTCTCCTGATAAGATAATCATTCTTCACTCAGGAGCATTTTGCCACTGGACTTATGCTCAGGAACTCTTGGAAAGTACTTCAAATTGGCCAGATCATCTCATCCTCGTCGTTCATACAAAATATCCACCTAAGTCTCAGGATAGATTTGTTAACATGATCCAGTCTGGGAATTATCCACGCGTGGTGCTGCATACCGAGCATTTACAAGAAGATGAGTACGAGCAGATGATTGCCTCAGCCGACATTGGCCTTGCGCTCTATAAGTCAACCCCGCCCTCGCGTTATGAGCAAAAAAACTTATTATACATTGGGCTTTCCTCTGGGAAGTTCTCTGCGTATGCGAAACAGGGCCTTCCGATCATATCTGTTGCTCAGGCTTGCTATAAAGATTTGTTTAAAATATATGATTGCGGCGCCGACCTTGATGGTTTTGCCAATCTTCCGCATGCGGTTAGTGTCATTCAAGCTAGGCGTGAATTCCATCGCGCAGAAGCGCGTCGACTATTTAATGAGAAACTTTCGTTCGATCTTTACTGGCCAGAAATGGCAAGACGCTTCTATTCAACAATTCACTCAGATCTAGTATGAGCACGTTAGATGCGCATCCACGCACCCTTGTAGTGGGGGGGCACATTTCGGAATTCTCCGGTACGGGAATATATCTCCGTATGCTATTTACGGAATGGCCCAAGGATCGTTTGGCATGCGTAAGTGGCTCCAGCCTCCCTCCCGACTGGACCCGATGTAGCCATTATTACCAGACCGGAGATCAAGAGTTCAAGTTGCAGCTACCACTAAATTGGATAGTGCCTACCCGATGGTCAGGGCCACTTGAAAATCCGATTCATAGGCAGGGGGCAAATGCGCAACTATCCTTGCGATCAAATTTTGTGCGGCGTGTAGCTCGGTATTTTTGGCAGAACGTCATCCGCCCTTCGGGAGGTGAAAGCCTCTATTATGTTACCCCGTCCGTTCAATTGCTCGCTTGGATCAAGGAAGTTAACCCGGGAGTCATCTATGGGCACTGTTCGGATTTGTCTAGCGTGCGGTTCTTGCGGCGAATTCATCAGGCGCTGGGATTGCCATTGGTTTTACATCTCATGGACGATTGGGCAGGCACCCTCTACCAAACCATGGGGTTAACAAGGTGTCTGCGTTCACGCTATCAAGTTGAGTTTGCTGAATTGGTTCAATCGGCAACTATCGTTCTTGGCATCTGCCCGGAAATGGCCGAAGCGTACGAACAGCGTTATCAGAGGCCTGTCCTATCGCTACCCAATCCAGTGGAGATGAAGCCGTATCAAAAATTCACTCGAACTAAATGGACTTCAGGGAAGCCATTTCGTCTGAGGTATGGGGGGCGGATCGGCTGGGCGATCCGAAACTCATTGGTGGATATTTCAAAAGTTGTAATGGAAATGCGGCATATGGGCGTTGATGTGGTCTTTGATATAACTACGTTCAATCCAGAACAAGTTCCAGACGCCTGCCGGAATTTGTCTGGGGTGACCGTGTCCTCTCCATGTTCGTTGGTAGATTTGCCCCGTGTGCAGTCCGAAACCGACGTACTTGTTGTGTGTTATGATTTCGATCCTAAATCCATTCGGCTAGCACGTTATAGTATGCCTGGTAAAATGGCCGAATGCATGGCATCAGGTACGCCAGTTCTCGTATATGGCCCGGCAGGACTGCCAGTTGTCGAATATGCCAGGCGATTCAAATGGGGACATGTGGTGGATACACAAAATCAAGAAGTGCTTTCGACTGCTATACGCAAACTGGTAAAGTCAGAATCTCTACGTGAGCAACTCGGTCGCACGGCCATTCGTTTAGTAGCCGAAAGACATGACGCCAGTCAGGTCGCTCAACGGTTTCGTGAACTCGTATTAAACGCGCAGCATCCTGTAGCAACATAATTATTATATGGCGATAAATCACATCCTTTATTGTGGATCGTTCCGTTTTCCCGACGGCGATGCGGCGGCAGCGCGCGTTCTGGGCATCGGCAAAGCACTTCGCATGTCCGGATATGATGTCGAATTCGCGGGATGGGAAGAGCAAGAGAGCGAAGTGGATAGCCAAAGTGACGGTAGTTACGCCTATGAAGGATTCTCCTACAAGTCGCAGGATGAGTTTCGGCAACAACAGCTTTCCCCTGTTAAAAGGCTTTTTCGTTATCTGTCCGCTGGTGCCAATACGCTGCGGTGGCTGTCCAAGAAAGAGTTAAAGGATGTTTCCGTCATTATTGCCTACCATGGCAATTCTATCTTCCTGCTGCGGCTGCATTCTTTTTGTAAAAAACACGGCATACGGCTCATCGTGGATTGCACGGAGTGGTACGCTCCGAACCATCTCGTGGGTGGATCTTTCGGCATTGTCAGGCTTGATAATGAAATCCGGATGAGGTGGATCAATACTCGCATTGGCTGGCTGATCCCTATAAGTTCATATCTTGAAAAATACTATGCCAGTCGGGGTGGGTGTGTTTTAAGGATGCCTCCACTTGTTGACATGTCTGAAGCCAAATGGCTCGTTACCGAAAACTTCAGGGAGTCCGGGGGCCCCCTTCGACTCGTATATGCCGGCACACCGGCAAAAAAAGATCTGCTTGGCAATGTCTTGCGTGGGCTCTGCTCTCTCAAAAAAGAGGGAATTTGTGTGGAACTGGACCTTGTCGGGCCATCCCGTGAGGCTGTCGTTGCCTGTATCGAAAACGACACCGGCATTCTAGAAACATTGGGCAAGGCCCTTGTCTTTCATGGGCGAGTACCGCAATCGGAAGTTCCGTTGTTGCTAGCACGAGCTGATTTCTCCGTTTTACTCCGCCCCAAGGAACGCTACGCAGAGGCTGGGTTTTCCACAAAACTTGTCGAGAGTCTTGCATCAGGAGTGCCTGTTATAACCAATCCAACTAGTGATATTGCGGAATTCATAAGAGATGGCGAACATGGAATCATGCTTACTGACTGTACACCTAATGCTTTTGTTGCTGGGATTAGAACAGCGCTCTCCTTATCGTCAGAGCAGAAACACAACATGCGCCGCTCCGCGCGGCGTCTCGCAGAAACCTCTTTCGATTTCAGGCGTTATGCTGTTCCACTAGAAAAATTCATTAAAGATAGCACAGTCGATATGACCCGTTCATGATGGAGGATGCTTTGAGAATTATGTTTCAATATTTTACGGGAGGGGGCGGAGCACTGTCGAATATCATTTTGTTGCTTCAGGCAGTTGTGAGGGAATACCCAGGGGATCATCTTGATATCTTATGCTCCCGGTCATCCGACCTGCATACCTTGCAATCATTACCAAATGTTAATGTAATCTCATACGGAGGAAATAGGCACCAAGAGATCGACCGCGTCATTTTGGGGTTGAGAGGACTTAACCAGCTCGCCCGGGAGCGGCATTCCGATGTTCTATGGTCATTGAATCTTGGCTCGTATGTCCGAACATCGGCACCGCAGGTCCTGAGCGTCAACAATCCTCATCAGGTTTATCCCTGGGAAGTAACTCGCCTTCATCCCGATAACTTCATCAATGTTGCCGCCTTACGATGGTTTTTCAGGAAATCGCTCTCCGTTTCGCAAGGCGTCATTGTTCAAACGCCGATAATGGCTGAATACATTAGAAATATTGGAGCCTATAAAAAGCCCATTGCCATCGTGCCAAAAGCTGTTGAGAACAGTGCCGATGTAAAACCTGAGTTTCTACCAGTCAAAATGCAACAAAGTCTAAATGACGGCCTTGGCCGTGAGACCTTCACCTTCTTATATGTTTCGACGTTCACTCCACACAAGAATCACAAACTTCTTGTTGAAGCATTTTTAATTTTAGCTAAGGCAGACATCAAAGTGAGGGCAGTATTAACTATTAGCCCAGATGATTTAGTTACTTGTGGTGGCGAAAAGGCGCAAAGACTCATCTCAAGTGGACATTTGATCCCGATTGGCTGGGCGGGGAAATCATATCTTAAATCCTTGTATGACACCTGTAACGCCTGCCTCATGCCGAGCCTTTTGGAATCGCTAAGTTCGGCTCATCTGGAGGCCATGCAATGGAGCAAACCTCAAATTACCTCGGACCTCCCTTATTCTCGCGACTTGTGCGGAAATGCTGCCGAATATGTTCCCGCTGATAATCCCAATGCCTGGGCCGATTCAATCCGAATGTTTATGAATGATCCTATCCGCATGGCAGATCTTGCCGAAAAGGGACACATACAAATGAAGAAATTCCCAACAACATGGGCATCAGCGGCTCAACAAGTACACGGGTTTCTTGAAAGAATCGCTGGACATCAGGCATAAACAGGGTAACCCTCGTATATTTACTGAAATAATGTATCGAACTCATCCAATGGTTGTAAAGGGACAGGCAATATATCCATGTTGGGAAGTATTAGGTGGGGTTCGCCGTTTCGGCGAACGGTGCTAATCGTGCAGCCGCCGGCATGTCCGCCGGAGTATCGGAGGCGGGGGACATTGGATGCCACCTGATTCCTTAGCTATTTGAAGCGCTTCAGATGACAAATTAACGCCAAGTGGTTTTTTTACCATGATATTCCTCTTTAATGTATTGTTATTTCATGGTAGTAGATAGGCATGTTCAGGAGAGAAAGATTATTAGCCAGGATTCAGGATGCGCTTCGTCGTAATCGGGTGGTTTCGTTACTAGGGCCCCGTCAATGTGGAAAAACAACGTTGGCCCGTCAAATTCTGGCCGCTGATTCATTGGCCTATTTTGATCTCGAGAATCCCCGTCATCTGGAGCGACTCACAAACCCAATGGCAACCCTTGAGCACCTCAAGGGGATCGTTGTCATTGATGAGATCCAACGTCGTCCGGAATTGTTCCCGATTTTGCGCGTCTTGGCGGATCGAACCCCGTTACCAGCGCGTTTTCTGATTCTCGGCAGTGCTTCCCCTGCCTTGTTGCGACAGTCATCCGAGTCACTCGCCGGACGGCTCGAACAGGTTTTGATGAGCGGTTTAGCCTTGGGTGAAGTCGGGATGTCGATGTGGTCTCAGCATTGGCTTCGCGGCGGTTACCCGCTGTCTTTCCTTGCTGACGATGATGAAGATAGTGACCGCTGGCGACGCAACTTTATCCTTACCTTTCTGGAACGGGACATCCCTCAATACGGGTTTTCGATTCCCGCAACGACCTTATTAAGGTTTTGGACGATGGTGGCCCATTATCATGGTCAAATATGGAACTACGCTGAACCCGCCCGTTCTCTCAACCTAAGCGAAACTACTATCCGTCGTTATCTGGATCTCCTGTCTGACTTGTTTATGCTCCGGCAATTGCCTCCGTGGCATGCCAATCTGAAAAAACGTCAGGTGAAATCACCTAAAGTATATCTCCGTGATACAGGGTTGTTGCATCATTTGCTTGGAATTCAATCCGAGCAGCAGTTGCTCTCACACCCGAAATGTGGTGCATCGTGGGAAGGATATGCCATTGAGGAGACTCTGCGCTCAGTGGAACCGGATGAGGCGTATTTCTGGGCCACACACCAAGGAGCAGAAATTGATTTGGTGATGATTAAACAAGGCCGAATGCTCGGTGTGGAGTGTAAGCGGATGGATGCCCCTAAAATGACGCCGTCACTCAGAATTGCGATGGATGACTTGAAACTTGAGCGGATTGCCGTCGTTTATCCAGGCCCGGATCGATACTTTATAACTGACCGCATCGAAGCTGTTCCGCTGGCCGAAGTGATAAAGGGGATGGATGACTTGTTCCCAAGGTGATCGTTGTAAGTTTGCCGGCACACTTAAGGAAACTCGTCAAGCGACGGTCAACATCAGTGTCTCAAAATGACTACAGAAGTTTGGAGTGCGGCGACCCGGCGCCGCTCTGTTAGCGCGTGACTTGGCTTGCGCGGGCTGAAGACCAGCCAATTTCTAGCCATAGCTCCGGCGGGCCAGGTCCCGCCGAAGAAAAGCGGCGCCAGGTCGCCGCATTCCAAACAAATACCGTAAGAGTGTATTGAATTGCGATCATCGCGGGCTTCTGTTCAAATTTGATTATTTCGGCTATGCCGGGTTAGGAGAGAGTATATATGTTCAGCGGTAAAACTTTGTTAATTACAGGTGGGACGGGGAAAAGATGATTATGAATTTTGGATTTAATGGTATGGGAGAAGATATATGTTTAGCGGTAAGACACTTTTGATAACTGGTGGGACTGGGACTTTTGGGAATGCCGTTCTGAAAGGGTTCCTTCACACGGACATTAAGGAGATCCGGGTGTTTTCGCGTGATGAAAAAAAACAGGATGACATGCGTAAGCAGTATGCCAATCCTAAGCTTCGATTCTACATCGGGGATGTGCGGAATTCGGATAGTGTAAGGGATGCTGTGGAAGGGGTTGATTTTATATTCCACGCCGCCGCCTTGAAGCAGGTCCCGTCCTGTGAGTTCTTCCCCATCGAAGCGCTTCGCACAAATGCTCTAGGTACACACAACGTCCTTACTCAGGCTACCGCCGTCGGCGTTAAGCGGGTGGTAGTGCTGAGCACCGATAAAGCCGTCTACCCAATCAATGCCATGGGTATTTCCAAGGCGATGATGGAGAAGATTGCGGTCGCTCAGTCACGTGTGGCAGGTAAACGTACCGTGATCAATGTGACGCGCTATGGCAATGTCATGGCCAGCCGGGGTTCCGTCATCCCCCTATTCTTGAAAAACATCCAGGAGGGAAAGCCTTTGACCCTCACGGATCCGCACATGACCCGGTTCATGATGACGATCGAGGATGCGGTGGACTTGGTCCTTTATGCCTTTACCCACGGCCACCCGGGAGACACCTTTGTTCAGAAGGCGCCCGCCGCTACCATCGAAACATTAGCTCTGGCGCTTAATCAGTTGCTCAAGACCAAGGCCCCGATCAAAATCATTGGTACCCGGCATGGCGAAAAACTGTATGAATCGCTATTAACCCGTGAAGAGATGGCGGTCGCTGAGGATATGGGCGGCTACTATCGGGTCCCTTGCGACAATCGTGACCTGAATTACGACCTGTTCTTCAGTGAAGGCAGCAAAAAGATCGAGCAAGTCGAGGATTATCATTCGCACAATACCCATAGGCTGGATGTGGATGGTATGGCGAAACTCCTGTTGAAACTTGAGTGCGTGCAGAAGGCGATGCGGGGGGAAAGGGTCGAAGTGTGAGTAGGGAGTGGTGTGTGGTAAATAGGGAGTGGCACTGATGAGAGTTATTCTTGTTACTGGCTCAAGCGGTTTTGTTGGGCAGAACCTTTGCTCAGTGTTGGAGCGACGTGAAGACATATCATTGCTCCGTTATGACATTCAGAACACAGCAGAGGACCTTCACGTTGCCCTTGATCAGGCTGATGCAATCTTTCACCTGGCCGGCGTCAACCGCCCCAAGGATCCAAAGGAGTTCGTGACTGGTAACACCGGGCTTACCCAGGATATCTGCAAGTATCTGATGGAGAAGGGCCGCAAGCCGCTTCTCGTTATCACCTCTTCTGCCCAGGCCGCCCTCGACAATCCCTACGGCATAAGCAAGCGCCAAGCCGAAGAAGCCGTCGCCGCCTACGATAAGTATTGC
>Ga0194063_10001127_pt1 | contig 17908 bp, 19 predicted proteins | sample SepL3720m_MetaG_FD_155459 | JGI IMG/M metagenome (GOLD analysis project Ga0194063, IMG submission 155459) | Anoxic zone freshwater microbial communities from boreal shield lake in IISD Experimental Lakes Area, Ontario, Canada - Sep2016-L373-20m | ecosystem: Environmental > Aquatic > Freshwater... | reverse complement strand
CTATTATTTACATCTTTGCACTGCACCATGTGCTGGTTTAATAAATAAAAAATCCTATAAATTTTCAATTAAACAGCTAAAAGCCTATTTTCTCAATCAAAAAACTAAGCTGATAAATGATTTGCAAGCTGAAATGCATCACTTATCAAATATCAAAAACTTTGAAGCTGCTGCTTTACTTCGTGACAAAATTGAAGATTTGAAAATTCTTGGTGAGAAAATTAAAATTGATTTAGATACTGATGAAAAAAAATATTTGCAAAAAAAATCGGATTTTTACCTAAGTAGTTTAAATGCCTTACTTACCAAGATCGGTCTAAATTACCACGAAAAATTTCGAATTGAATGTTACGATATTTCCAATATTCAGGGTAATAATGCTGTAGGATCCATGATTGTATTTATCGATGGTAAAGCTGCTAAAGATCAATATCGGAAATTTAAAATTAAATCAAAACAGACACCAGATGATTTTGCTATGTTGCAAGAAGTATTTACCAGACGTTTTAGTAAAAAAAATTTAGGAGATCAACGCTTTGCTGTTAATCCTGACTTAATTATTGTCGATGGTGGTAAAGGGCAATTAAGTTCTACTATTGAAATATTAGAAAAAAAACATCTTGATTTTCCAATTATCGGTCTAGCAAAAAAGCACGAAGATATCTTTATTTTAAATCAAGGTAAATTTTCGCAAAAATCATTTAGTTCTAACTCAACCGGGAAATTTCTCATCCAAAGAATTCGTGATGAAGCACACCGTTTTGCCATCAATTACCATCGTCAGTTACGTTCTTTTGGCCAACATAAATCATTGTTGGATGATATACCAGGAGTTGGTGAAGTGACCAAAAAACGTTTATTGACTAAATTTCATGACTTACCGGCGATTAAAAAAGCTTCTTTATCTAACTTGTGTAAGATAATTCGTAATAAAACTACGGCCACAAATCTAAAGAAAATTCTGGATAATTTATCGGTTGAATAAAATATAGCGAGTCGACCGTCCTTTCCCGTCTACTTTTAAAAGTTTTTTCTCCACAAGACCATTTAAATCGCGAAAACTTGTCATGGGTGAAACATCCATCATTTGTACATAATCTTCACGACGTACAGTAGGAATGGTTTGTAAATATCGCAGAATTTTTAGTTGTCGTTTATTTAGATCCAAAAATGGTTTTGATACATTTTTTTTCTGAGAATTGAGATTTCTTTTTAAACGGGCACGGCTATCTTGAATATTGAATAGTAAATTTTGTAAAAATTGCTCAATAAATGCTGTTTGATTTTCTGAATTATCACGAACTTGATATATCGCTTGAATTAATTGTTCACTAGAAAGATCAAAAATTCGGGCAAAAGGTAAGAATTTAATATTTTCATAATCAATCTTGGCAAAAAGATATTCTGTTAACGATATAATCGTTAATTTGTTGAGAAAAGCGTATGGAGCAAGTCGTATCAGACGATATACCAGTGAGCTAAGTTTTATTAACGGATAAATATCGACACTATTTCTATACCAGTCTAATAAAGATAAAATCTCATTTTGTAGTCGTAATGGTTCTACGCTATTGTCTACAAGGCTTGTCCAATTATCTAAGAATGGGTCACGATCTTCAATAGTAGCACGAAATTTTACATTCCAATTATCCTGCCAATCACTTAATAAAATTTTATTAAAATGTAATAACAAATTCAAATCAACTTGAATAAAATTATCGTTTTTAGAACGAATAAATTCATGCAAATTACGAAAGTTATTTAATATCGTCCCTCTGGCATCCTCAGTAGAAATTTTATTACCTTGAGCAGCTTTTTGAGCATCTTTTAAACTCAATTCCACTCCAAGAATATGAGCGACATGAAAAAGGTTTAATGTTTTGGTATTACTAATTACATCGTTTTCATCATTAGCAGAAAGCGCAATTGATGAAATCTCCTGATTGGTTTTTTCAAACTCAACAATAGAATTTAAAATTTTATTTGAAATTGAAAATATTGGTTGATACATTTTATGTTTTTGAAAAATAGCTGGAGGCGAGAATTGAACTCGCGACCCACGGTTTACGATACCGTTGCTCTACCAACTGAGCTATTCCAGCAAGGAATACGATAAACTTTCTACCCCAGCCAGAGGCTGGTCAGCCTGTGGCTGAAACTGAGCTATTCCAGCAAGGAAAATAGAAGAATAGTTAAAAGACATAAGTTAAGAGATAAAAGAAGCAGAAAGATGAAAAAGATTTTAAGTAGGCTTGCTATTAACTTCTATCTTTTAGCTTTTAACTATTCTCCTTCCCATCTTACAATAATATCATCTGCGTATCAAATTTAATTGGCAATTGATTGGATATAAGCAGGTAATTTTTCTCCGAAAGAGACGCGGATACGTTTGATTTGAAGAGAATCAGTAGCAGGAAAATTCCATTTACCATTTACAGTTGTAACTGCATCGAGATAACCAGCTTTTTTAACTGCTTGTATTACAGCTTCATTATAACTCCCACCAGGATAACAAAAATCAGTTACTGATTGACCGGTAATTTGTTCTAAAGTAGTTTTACTTGTCAAGAGTTCACTTTCTAATTTAACAGTATTTACACTGGTTAAAGCTGGATGTGAAGCTGTATGCGAACCAAAATTAATCAATCCTGATTGCTTTAATTCCAAAATCTGATCCAATGTTAAATAATTATCTTGACCAATTAAATCAGTTATGACAAATATGGTTGCTTTGCTCTGATATTTTTTAAGGACTGGAAAAGCGCTAAAGTAAAAATCCCGATAACCATCATCAAAAGTTAAAATGATTGCTTTATCATTACATTCCTGATTGCTGATTTCTCTAAAAAAGCAAGTAGAATAACCATTTTCAAATAAATATTTAATCTGAATTTCAAAATCTTCAGGAGTAACCACATTATTATCAGTACGATCAGGATGTTCTTGCAGATAACCATTATATTCGATGCCAATATGATGATACATTAGTACTGGAACATTTCGGGGTACTGGTGCTTCCAAATGAGTGGCTATAGTTGGTAATGGTTGGTTTACAAATGTATCATGATGCTCAATAATGGCAGTATGTTCATATACCGGAGTAGGATTTTTAGCTAAGGCATTTCTTTTATTAGCAATAATTATTACCAAGAGGACATCTAGTAATAATGTTAGGACAAAAAAAATAATTGCTGTTTCTTCAAAGAAGAGCATTATTTTACGAAGCTTCGATCTCGAATTTTGAAAAAATAACACAATTTGAAATTGTAATATGATCTAATATAACGTTTTCAGAGAAATAAAGGTCAAGAAAAAAATCAGAATTAATAAAAATATTATTGTTAATAAATAAGTGTGATTTTTACGAAAAAATATTTTAATTGACATTTCTGGTGCTTCTGTAATCAGAATTTGATATTGATCAGCTGTAAATCTTTCAGGAAGCTGTATTTTTTGAGAATTAAAAGCTGATAAAGTTTGTGAATAAACTGCTTGCTTATTTTTTAAAATTTTTAAATGATATTGACCCTTAGGAATTACAAAAGCAGGAATCACAAGCTCCTCATAAGTTCTAGTTAAGCTAATCTGATTATTTTGTGACAGGTTAATACTAAAAGTAGTATAAAACAACAGCCAATAGATTTTTCTTAATAATAAGATTAAAATTAGTGGTGCAACCCAAAGTAAGAATACTAGCAAAAATATTTTCATTGTTACCAATTTTCAAATTACAAATTTCAAATTTCTTTTATTTTTCCTCTTCAATCAATTGCAAAGTAACTTCTCCATTTTCATCCACATCTACTACTTCATATTCGATGCCGCATAATGGACACTCTACATAATCACCAATTTTCAGATCTTGATCCAATGTAACTTCATTTTTACATTCAAGACAAACATATTTTTTATCCTGAGTTTTGACTTGTTCAACTTGCTGATTCATAAATTTTCATTTAATATTTAATAACTTAATTATACATTATATTTCTATTCTTGGAAGATTTCTGGAATTTTTTTTCAAATGATTGGCCAATTCAGCTTACACAAGGTGAAGGCCACACCAGTTTGACAAAATTTAATCTCAATAAACAAATAATCTATCTCAAAAATGAAACAGAAAATCCCAATGGTTCCTTTAAAGATCGTAGTCTTGCCTATCAACTTTCATATTATCTCAATCAAAAAATCAATCAATTTGTAATTTCTTCATCAGGCAATGCAGCAATTAGTGCAGCTTCATATCTTAGTAATCAAAATGCTGATTTACATATTTTTGTAGCCAATACAATTGATTTGATAAAATTACATAAACTGGAAAAATTTTCTAGTAATAAAATCGTGATCCATCAAACTGCACAACCAAAATCAAATGCGATTAAATTTGCTAAAGCTAATAACTGCCAAAATCTTCGTGGTTCTCAAGATGATCAAGCTATACCAGGCTTTAAAACAATTGCTTTAGAATTGCTCCAACAACTTCCGGAAATTGATGCTATTTTTATCCCTTGCAGTAGTGGAACTAGTACTATTGCCATCCATCAGGCATTTACAGAACATAAGAAAAAAATAGCGATCCATATTGCTCAAACAACCAAAATTAATTCCATTGCCAAATATTTTGATAAAAATTTCATTCCAAGTTCTACTAATCTGGCTAATGCAATTTCTGATCGGATTGCTCTTCGTCAAAACGCTGTTACACAAGCAATTATTTCCAGTAAAGGTTTTGGCTGGGTGATTTCCGATCAAGAACTTTTCAATGCAGAAACTGTGGCGGCTGAATTTCTTGGTGAAAATTATTCATATAATTCTTTACTGAGTTTGGCAGCATTTATAAAAAGTCAGACGTATTTTACTTACAAATTTCCGGTTTTATTATTTAGTGGCCTATGATCAATTTAATTTTCTTCTCAGCAGTTTTTGTCATTTATTTGATTTTTGGCTTTTACTGGTTATATGCCATGAAAGCAGGTGCTCCATATTATCCATCCAGTAAAAAAGCAATCAAAGAACTTTCAGCTTTTATTAATCAAAAGAAATTACGTAATGGTGTAGAACTGGGATCCGGTGATGGCAGAATCTCGCTAGCTATTACCAAAATTCCTGATGTCAAAATGTTGTCAATTGAAATTAACCCGATGTTAACGATAATCCATCGTTTTTTCAAGTTAATATTACGTCGTAAACAGAACCTGATTGTCAATACTAACTTTTTTAAATTAAACTATTCCCAATTTGATTTTGCTATCATGTATCTCTACCCTGGAACTATGAAGAAGCTAGAAGATAAACTATTTCAAGAAATGAAATCTGGCTCATATTTAATTTCTAATACTTTCAAATTTTATCAACATCAACCAATTCAAACACTCAACAATAAAATTTTTATCTATCAGGTGTAATTTATTGAATAATAAACGTTAACTTTGTTTTAAGACAACTTTATGAATGATACTCAGGAAAAAGTAATTGATCAAATCAATGCATTTCTCAAAGATAAAGCAATTTATTATCTAGCTAATGATCCGGAACGAGCCCTGAGTCTAGAAGATTTGATTAGTAATTTTCATATTGTCCATTTAGAACAATCTCAATACTTAGAAACTTTTGCTGCCCATCATTTAAAATATTTTTGTCTGGAAAAACAATTAAAATCATCCAGCTTTCCTCATCATAGCGCCTATCAAATAATCAAAAATCCATTATTCCAGGATTATTTTCAAAAAACTAAAAAATCGCAAAATTTTATCCAAACTTTTAAGATTTCTGCTGCCTTTACTAAGGAAGGAGAAAAGCTTGGTGCAATTTCTTTAAATACTACTGCTCTACTCAACCGTACATTTGAAAATAAATTACCACAATATCAGATCCTCAAAGACTTACCGGTGACATTACCCAAAACTAATATTACCAAACTTAATACAGCTGAATTTTCGAAGCTAAAAGCTGAACTCGGACTACCTTTAGTTGTTCAGTTTAATCGTGGTCACACTGGCGAAGGTACCAAAATTGTTGAAACTGAAGAGCAATTTCAGGAATTAAAAAATCAATTTCAGGAACGTGAAGTAAAAATCAGTGAATTTATCAATGGTTTACCATATACTTTAAATGCAGTTGTCGGGAAAAAAGCGACTTATTTAAGCGGTTTATCTTATCAATTAACCGGGATTCCTGAATTGACACCCAATCCAAGTGGTACTGTCGGCAATGACTGGGGTTACCGGGAAGGGATAGATCAAAAAGTTTTAACAAATATTGTTAAGCAACTGACAATTATTGGGCAAAAAATGCGAGAGCAAGGTTATCTTGGGCTTTTTGGTATAGATTTAATTATCAAAGATAAACAGGTCTACATAATTGAAATCAATGCCCGTCAACCAGCTTCTGTACCAATGTTTAGTAAGATTCAATTGAAAAATCAGGATATTCCCTTGGCTTTAATTCATCTTTTGGAATTTTTTCAGCTTGATTATCAATTAGATGAGAAACTTTATAATGAACGTAATTTGCAGCCGGTAAAATTTAGTCAAATTTTTCAACGCATGCCAAAGGCAGGAATTATAAATCAGCAATTTAAACAAGGTATTTACCAGAATGATTCTGGTACAAATTTAACCTGGCAAAGCAATGAATATGATTCCACTCGCTGTCAAAGTAATGAATTAGTAATTTTAGCACCAATTCAAGGTAAGCATCTTCAAACTGGTGCTGAGTTAGCCAGAATTCAGATACCAAAAAGCATTACCGTATCGCATAATCAAATTGATCACAAAATCATTGCAATTCATCAAAATATTCGTAATTTAAGTTTTAATTAATTATGCAAACTACAATTGCTGTTTCAGCTGGCGCCCAAAAAGTTATCAACGAATTTCAGGAATTACATTTTTATGAAAAAAAAGTACTCTGCCCCTACTTCATGAATATTCGTAAACAACGTGGCGGTCTTCGTGTCCTTGTCGGCAAAGGTGATCCAGGAGAAATTGTCCGGGAAGTCATTGTATGGGCCAAAGTAAAGCATTTTGATCTCCAAAAAGCTAATCCTGATCAAATCCGTATTTTTATGATTAATCAAAATATTGGCATTGACTGTTCCGGATTTATCACTCATGTCATCAATTACTGGCTACATGAACAGGGAGATAAGCCACTGATCAAATCATTAGTTTTTAAAAATAATGATCCCATTAGTCGTCTCAAAAGATTGCTCCGTCCGGTAGAAAACATTGGTGCCAATTTAATCACAGCTGAAGATAATTGTGAGAAAATCGAACAAGTAAAAGATATTGCCCCTGGTGATCTGATCCGTCTCAAAGGTCGCCTAAAGAATTCCCATCATGTCATGCTAGTTTTCAGCGTCACCAAAGAAAATGAGCTAGTGAAAGAATTTCAACTCGTCGAATCCACCAAAGACTATGGCAAAGGTAACGGCATCCGTTTCAGTAAAGTAATTATCACTGATCAAAATCTAGGTCTAAAAGAGCAAACCTGGACCGATATCGATCCAGAAACTCAGCGTAACTGGACTTATGAAAATCTGCTGAAAGAATATGAGGATAATGGGATTAGGAGATTGAAACGGGTGAAGTTGAAATGAAAGGGGTGTTTATTGCCAATGTAACTAGTGGTGATGTGTCATTTTCGTTTTTTAATTCAACTACACTTTCTCCAGAAAAAATATTCTTATTAGATAAAGATTTTGAAGATACAAAGAAAGCTGTAAAACGTGGTGAAATTCAAGTACATGAGAATACAGATGATGCAATCAAGCATCTATAAACGTTATGAGAATAGTTTTTTCCAAGCAGTTTGTCAAACATTATCAGAAAAGAATAAAACATATTCCTTGATATTGGTACTCATAATCAAGTTTATTGATCTAGAATTGAATTCTCAAATTCTTTTTAATTTACTAAAAATCCCCTTCCCCTCCATTTTGAACAATCCATAACTCACCACATAAATCAAAGGTACCAGAAACAAATTTCCGGATAATTGGGGGCGGAGGAATGGCAAGGCGTTGAGGTAACTTTGCATTAGGCCTGAAAGATTTTTCGTATAGAGATCAGTTAACAAAACTACGCCAAAATTTGTCCAGAGGAAGAAAATGGCTGTACCGAGGATACCGGCGAGGCTTGATGTGAGTAAACCCTGGAAAAATTTATTTTCAGAAAAGTGAATTTTTTTTAGTAAATGTGTCAATAAAATGGTGAAAAGAAAAGCGCTCCAAGTGAAAAGGAAGATACTAGTATTACCGATAATTAAGTCAGAAATGAACATGATGCTAAATAACATCAATAACTGCTGTTTGAAATTTTTCAAAAAGATCACAGAAACAATACTAAGCGCTGTGACAAATTCCAAATTGGGAGCAAGGTGCCAGACTGTGCGGGTTAGTACACCGAGGATAATTGCGGAAATGATAAAAAGAATATTAGTATTTTTCATGATTGATAATTTTAATAAATTAATTATTTTGCACTTTTTCAACAAGAAATTCAATTTTGTCACCGCCCTGAGGAGTAATGTCAGTCACACCAACTTGGGCATCTTCACCATTAATTTTGATTTTCCAGAAACTATCTTTAATATCTGGCATGAAATCCTTGATGCTGGCATTAATGTTGGTAATAAACTTACCATAATCAGATTCCTGATATTCCAGGGTGATTAATTTCTGATTCTGAAGATCAAGCATGTCAGCAAAAAGACTTTGACCGGTTGCTTGTACTGAAAACTCTTTACTATCAATGCCATCATTAATGGTTAATGAATAAGTACCACTGACTGAGGCTGATTTATTGAGACTATCTTCTTTTTTATTACCAAGTAGATAGACTGACGTTAAAATTAAGGCTGCTACGAAAAAAACTACGATTGGGGCGAGAAACTTGAGATACTTTTTCATCACGAAGTATGCTAGATAAAATAAAACTCCCGTTTCCGAGAGTTCAATTGAATCACCTGCTCGGGAACGTTTTTATTCCAAAAAAGCTCGGACTTTACCGTTGCGGCACAGTGGAAGAATCTCACTTCACTTCATTTGTTTGGAAATTTTCTTTACTATAACAAATTATTTTATTTCAATGCAAAAGAAAATAAAAATTTAATTTTAGCACTTGACTACTTTAACTGCTAAATGATATATTTTATCAGTTATTATGAAAAGTTATCTTAATTTATATTAACAAAAAACTGTGACCCCCAGACAGAAAAAGCTTTTACAAGCAATTATTGATGAGTTTATTGAAACTGCAGATGCTGTGGGCTCAATTAATCTTGCAAATAAATATAAACTGGGAGTCAGTCCGGCGACGATTCGTAATGAGATGGCAGAGCTTGTCGATCAAGGTTTCCTGGAGCAGCCTCATCTTTCATCAGGACGCATTCCGACAAACATGGGATTTCGCTTTTTGATAAATGAATTGATCAATCATCTCGATGAATTAGAAGTAGAAAATAGTTTGCAAATTTATGAAGATATGTTTCAAACAAGGTTTGATAATGATGAATTAATTTATCATGCTGTCAAAACTTTAGCTGACCTCTCAAACAATTTAGCTTTAGTGGTTTTGGGTAAAAGAGTTTATTATTCCGGGCTTTCCAATCTGATTATTCAACCGGAATTTCTTGAACGATCTGATCTCAAAAAAATTATGATGATGCTTGAAAATAGTACTGAACTAAGAACATTATTTGCCAAATCACATAGTGCCAATAATATTAAGATTCTTGTCGGTGAAGATTGTGATTTATCATATATGAAAAGAGCGGCAATTATTTTTAGTGAATTTCATTCACATGGTGATAAAATCGGATATCTCTCAATAGTAGGTCCCAACCGGATGAATTATCATGAAATATTACCGGTTTTTAATTTTATTGGTAAAAGTCTCAATCAGGTAATTTCGGGGTGGTAAAAAAATTATTATCGGATTAACAGTATTGATTATTAACAAATTAAAAGATTAAAAGGTTAAAATATTAAAAAGAAAAGATAAAAGATAAAAGTTAAAAGCTAGAAGGTATAAGTAAAGCATTAGAAGTTAAGAATTAAAAAGATTAAAAAAATTGAAAATTAAAAAAAGATTAAAAATCATCAGATTTCAGATTCCTGATTTCGGATTTCTTTACTTAATATTACTTAATAATTCTTAACTATGAAACAAGATACACAAACTAAAAATCCAGTAGACGCAAAGCCAACTGATGCTCAGTCAGATTGTTGTTGCTGTGATGATGCACAAGTAGAAAATGCAAATTGTTGCGAACCAAATGAAGGAAATAAACAATGTTGTCAGGATGAGCAAAATGACGGTTCTAAAAAATGTTGTGAGGGAAAAGATAATACTAATGATTGTTGCCAGGACGAGAAATGTTGTCAAGAAAATAAAGAAGAAGCTTGTAAAGATTGTTGCGAAGAGAAATGTCCTGACTGTGGCAAATGTGAAGATTGTTGCGATTGTAAATCAATTACAACTGACAAGAATCAAACCGATATCACAAAATTAATCAACCAAATCGCTATTGAAAAAGAAGGCAAGCTCCTAGCTTTAGCTGATTTTCAAAATTATAAAAGAAGAACTGAGCAGGAACGGATGGAATGGATGACAATGGCTAGTAAAGCAATTGTGCAAAAATTAATTGAACTCGTCAATGACATTAACCGTGCTGAAAGCAATGATAGTAAAGATCAAGCAAAATTATTAGCTGGTTACAAAATGGTTTTTGAAAAAATCAACCAACTGCTTACTGAACAAGGCTTAAAGGCAATCAAGATTAAAGTTGGCGATAAATTTGACCCGAAAACGATGGCTGCTTTAACAACAGTGCCTGTCGATCAAGAAAAAAAAGATAATACGGTAATTCATGTCGATGAAATTGGATTTTTAAATGAACATAAAGGCTCTGTATACAAAATGGCAAAAGTGGTGATTGGGAAGTACGGAAAACAATAGTTAAAAGCTAGAAGTTAAAAGATAAAAGTTAGTAGAAAATAAAATTAATCTTTTAACTATTATCTAATAGCTTTTAACTAATATTTTTTTAACTTATTTATTTATTAAACAAAAATCATGAGTAAAATCATCGGTATTGACCTCGGAACAACCAACTCCTGTATGGCCTATGCTAGTGGAGGTGATCCTGAAGTTATTTCCAATAAAGAAGGGGTGCGCACTACTCCTTCTGTAGTTGCTACAAGCGAAAATAAAGAAGTGCTAGTCGGTATTACTGCCAAAAATCAAATGGTTACTAATCCGCAACAAACATTTTATTCTATCAAAAGACTTATCGGTCGTCGCTGGGATGATGCCGAAGTGCAAAGAGACAAAGCATTATTACCCTTCAAAATTCAAAAAAGCGCCAAAGGTGGTGTAGAAATTCAATTTGGAAGTGACTGGGTCGCTCCCGAAGTAATTAGTGCCAAAGTGTTAGCAAAATTAAAAGCTGACGCAGAAGCATTCCTTGGTGAACCAGTGACAGAAGCTGTGATTACAGTTCCAGCATATTTTGATGACTCGCAAAGACAAGCGACTAAAAATGCCGGTAAAATTGCTGGACTTGATGTCAAAAGAATCATCAATGAACCTACTGCAGCAGCTCTTGCCTATGGTCTTGATAAAAAGGCTGAGAAAACAATCGCTGTCTATGATCTCGGTGGAGGGACATTCGATATCTCGATTCTGGAGATCGGTGATGGTGTTTTCGAAGTGAAATCCACTAATGGTGATACCCATCTCGGTGGAGATGACTTTGACCAGAGAATTATTGACTGGTTGATTTTGGAATTCAAAAATGAACAGGGAATCAATCTGAAAGAAGATCCTGCAGCGCTACAAAGACTGAAAGAAGCTGCTGAAAAAGCAAAAATTACACTTTCTTCTTCAGATAAAACTGAAATCAATCTCCCTTACATCACTGCAGATGCCAAAGGTCCTAAGCACATGCGTAAGGAAATGACTCGGGCTGATCTGGAGAAATTAATTGGTGATTTAGTCGATGCTACAATCAAACCAGTACAAGCTGCTTTGAAGGATGCAGGAATTAAAAAAGAAGCAATTGATGATATTGTCATGGTCGGTGGTATGACTCGTATGCCAATCGTTGTCAAAAAAGTCAAAGAATTCTTTGGTAAAGAACTGCACCAGGGAGTTAATCCTGATGAAGTAGTAGCAGTCGGTGCTGCGATTCAAGGTGCTGTATTGGCTGGTGACTCCAGTGTCAGCGATATTACTCTACTTGATGTTACTCCATTGACACTTGGTCTTGAAACACTTGGTGGTATTCGTACTTCATTGATTGAACGCAATACAACTATTCCCACAGAAAAAACTCAGGTTTTCTCTACCGCAGCTGATAACCAAACTGGTGTAGAAATTCATATTCTCCAGGGAGAACGTGAAATGGCAAAAGATAACAAGACTTTGGGCAGATTTATGCTGGAAGGAATTCCACCAGCACCAAGAGGTGTACCACAAGTCGAAGTAACCTTTAAAATCGACGCTAATGGTATCCTGAACGTCAGCGCTAAGGATAAAGCGACAAGTAAGCAGCAATCAATTACCATCACTGCTTCGACACAAATGGACGACAAAGAAGTTGACGCTTTTGTCAAAGAAGCAGCCAAATATGCTGAAGATGACAAAAAGAGTAAAGAAAAAATCGAAGCGAAAATTGAAGCAGAAAGTCTAACCTTTCAAGTCGAAAAATTCCTTGCTGAAATGAAAGATAAAGTCAGCGATGATAAAAAGAAAGCCTTGGAAGAAAAAGCTAAAGAACTTAAAGATCTTATTGCCAAAGATGATTTCGACAAAGATGTTGTCAAAGAAAAATCCAAGGAATTATCTTTGCAGCTTCAGGAAATCGGCGCAGAAATGTATAAGAATGCAGCCGCTGCCGAAGAAAAAGCTGGTGCAAAGCCAGATGAAAAAACCGCAGAAAAACCTGAAGAGAAATCAGAGGAAAAGCCTGAGGAAGGGGAAGTGATTGAAAAAGACGAGAAAAAGAAAGAATAGTCAATAGACAGAAGATAGGAAAGAAATGAAAAGAGGAGCTGTGCTCCTCTTTTTTATGATTTATTTTCTGGATAAATATTCCGATTATGTGTTAAATATAACTATACTTCTTACAAATTTTAACTATGTATGATTTTAATAAAGCAGCAGCGATTGTGATTAAAGATGGAAAGTTACTAATGGTAAAAAAAAATACCGAACCTTTTCTAGCAATGCTTGGCGGGACGATTGAAAAGAATGAAACAATGATTGAATGTTTACAGCGGGAAATTCCTGAGGAAATTAGTATCTCGCAATTCAAAATCATAGATCAGAAACCATTTTATGTAGCGCATACAATTGCCGGTACAGATCCCACCAAAACCATTGAAATTTCCTGCTTTCAAGTCACCCTTTTGGCAGAGCCAGTCCCATCCTATGATCCTCTTCATCCTGAACTTGCACCACTAGGCAGAAACATTACTGAAGTGCATTGGATTGGGAAAAATGATTTGGAAATTCAAACTGTCGAAAATCAACTCCGAGTAAAACTGAAACCGACATTATATTCCAAAGAAGGCAAACTACTAATTCTCACTCCCATCACCGAGGAATACATAATTCCCCATTTACTGGAAAAAAGGATGATTTATTAAATCTACTCTCAAAAATTATCCAAATTGCAATTTGCAAATTTCAATTTCCTATTTCCAACTTCCGGATTCCATATTCCTGATTTCCGTTCTCACCATCTCCCTCACCACTGCAATATTCGGATCAGCTGGATATTTAATCAAATGTTTCCCGGAGTAGGAGCGGATATAATGCTTGGGAAAAACTTCTTTAATTTTTACCAGAGATTTCCGTTTAATTGCCTGATCACGATCAGCAACAATGATTAATGTTTTATTGCTGATTAAGATAGTGCGATCTATTTTGTATCGTAAAGCTGCTAAAAGCTGTTGATTCAGAGCTTCTAGCCGTTCATCCGGAAATTGATATTTTTGAAAAATTCCTAAGACACGACAAAAAATCCAACGGACAAAACGAATATAGGAAAAATAAAAACGGGTTGGAAATAAAACTATTTGTAAGAAATAATTTCTTAAAGTAGGGATAAATTCACCCGGACTGACAAGAATTATCTGCATTTCCGCAAGTTCAGTTTGATGCAATTGCAGCATTTTCGTAATTAGCATTGTCCCGAAACTAAAACCAACCAAATAAATTTGCTTTTTCGGATTAGCTTTTTGGATTTTCTGAATTAATTCAAACAACATCACCACTAAATTAATCACTGAATTATCTTCAATTACCTCTGAATTATCTCGAGAAGGATAAGTGATGGAAATGTTATGAAATTCCTTTAAATCATTCCTGGGATCAAATCTGACAATGAATTGGCCGTTTTGAAAACCAGGTGAAAAAAAAATTAATAAGGGTTTGGCTGGTTTATTTTCATTATCAAAATACTGAATTTTATTACCAGCACTTGTTTTAAAAAATTTTTCCTGATATTGCTGCATCTCCTTTAATTATTTACAACTTTTAATAAATTCGACAATTTTTTGTAAAGCTACTTCTTTACCGTCATGTTTAATAAATACATGATATTTAGAATCCAGGACGACTGATTGCAGTTGAGCAGCCGAATTAATATTTTTTTGGACAAATTCCCCAACATGCTCAGAAACAATATATTCTTTAGTACTATACATTAATAAAATATTTGCCTTTACTTTTTTCAACAAAGTTTTTATTTTTAAAAGTGCTTTTACTCTTTGTAAACCCTTTGCTGGCAATACTTCATAATAGGGATGTAGTCCGGGATTCATTTTGACTTTTCGTTGATAAATTTTTGGTAAAGTATCTCGAAATATTGCGACAACAGGATTAATAAATTTTAAATAAAAGGCAAAAGAATTTTTTATTTTGAACCAGGGAGCCAACCAAATTACACCTACTACTTTGATCTTCTTATTTACTAATAAATGTAATGAAAGACAGCAACCAGCTGAAGTAGCGCAAATAATTACTTTTTTACATTTAGAAGCAATTTTTTGATAAGCTTCATCAACAGCAGTTATTAAGTCAGCGACACTGACATTATTTAAATCTGTCACGACAGTCCCATGACCTGGTAACAATAATGCGTAGTAGCTGATCCCTTCTCGATCAAGTATTTGATTTAAATAGCTAAATTCGTCAGCAGAGCCAGTATAGCCATGAATTTCTAAAACACCCAAATCAGGATTAACATAAGATTCAAATGGTCCTGCCGCAGGAATTGTCATAAAAAAATAGTAAAATTTAATGAATTATTAACTGAATAATTTACGGAAAATTGCTTCTCCAAGCTTTTTATGTCCAGCTTCTGTCAAATGAAGACCATCACTGCCCAGATCTACTAAACTAAAACAATCAATAAAATCGATTTCATTAATAATTAATAATGCTTTTAAAATTTTAATCATTTCCTGGTAACGCTGCAAACCGTTTTCAAAGCGGTTTTTTGCATAGGGAATTGCATCATTAATCGGTGGTGGAACAATGTATAGTAGTTTTGGTTTAGCTTGATCGATTTGACTTGCCAAGCTTTTAGCTGTTTGGAGAAGAGTAATTATCTGCTCAGCCACCTCAGCCGGACTCAAAGCAAACTGGGTTTTCAGGTCATTGCTTCCGATCATAATTATTAGATAATCGAGTGGATCGTTGGCATAAAATAATTGTGGCAAATATGAAATAGCGGTACGGCTTGATTTACCAGGGCGGCGATCTTCTACTGATATTGTACGACTATTCACACCATCCTCGATTACTTCATATTTTTCACCAAGGAGTTTCTGGAGCACACCAGGATAACGAATCTCAGCCGAATAGCGTTGATAGATAGACTTAGTATCAGTATTCGGGATGTAACCCCAGGTATTGGAATCCCCGAAGCAAAGAATTTTTTTAGAACCTGAAATTAAGTTCATTACTAAAATATTTTAAAAAATTATCTAGATTACAGCTGCTTTTACCTCTCCTATCGCAATTCTTTTCTGTGCCATAGTATCTCTGTCTCGTAGCGTTACTGTCTTATCTTCCAGACTTTGGAAATCTACTGTGATACAAACTGGTGTACCAATTTCATCCTGACGACGGTACATTTTACCGATATTGCCGGAATTTTCCAGTTCCACACGCAGTCCAGCTTTTTGTAAATCCTGATAGATTTCTGTTGCCAGTGCCAGTAGTTTTTCATCTTTTTGCAGAGAAATAACTGCAGCCTGAATCGGAACAATTTCTTTAGCCAATTTCATCACTGTACGGGTCGTACCGTTAACTTGTTCTTCAGTATAACCATTGACCATTAATACTGTAGCTAATCGTGAAAGACCAAATGTCGGCTCAATTACATGAGGAATGATGCGCTTACCGTCAGGAAAAATATATTCCATACTTTTTCCGGATTTTTCCTGATGATTTTTCAGATCAAAATCAGAACGATAAGCTACTGCAAACATTTCTTTAAATCCCCAGGGAAATTTATATTCCAGATCCTCAGTGCGGGACGAATAATGGCTTAATTCAAATTTTTCATGAGCTCTCCAGCGCAACACTTCATCAGATAAACCTACCAAATGAGCATATTCATGCACTTGTTTTTTCCAGTATTCAAATAGTTCATTCCAGTCAGTGACGCTTGGATCAAAAAAATATTCAAATTCCATCAAATCAAATTCCAAAGTACGAAAGGAAAATTGTCCCGGTGTAATTTCATTGCGATAAGCTTTACCAGCTTGTCCAATTCCAAAAGGAAGTTTAGGGTGAAAGCTATCAATAATATTTTTAAAATTAATAAACAAACCTTGAGCAATTTCTCCACGTAAATAGGCTTTATTTTTATCACCGGAAATTATTCCAATTTGAGTTTCAAATAAGGTACTGAATTGTCTGGCAGTCGTCAGTTCATTACCATCAGGGCTTTTTAACTTTTCTGCTCTGGTTATTTCATCGAGCTTTTCTGCTCCAAGACCATCTACTTTTTTCTCTTCACCTTTTTTGGCAAAATATTCTTCGATCAAATGATCAGCTCGGTATCTGCGGTGATTGACCACATCTTCTACCATGACATCAGCAAAATTATCTACATGTCCGCTGGCTTCCCAGACTTTCGGATTGATGATCACACTCGAATCAATTGGATAGAGATCGGCTCGCTGCATAAATTTCTTCCACCATAACTGGCGTAAATTTTCCTTAAGGATCACTCCATATGGCCCGAAGTCATAAGTATTGGCCAGTCCACCATAAATTTCACTAGAAGGATAAACAAATCCCCGGCGCTTCGCCCAGGCAGTGACTTTGTCGAGATGAGTGTTGGTTGGCATGGTTGGTAAAAAATAATAAATATGAGATATTAGTTAATAGTTAAAAGATAAAAGTTAAAAGGGAAAAACTCAGATTAATATTAGTTTTTCTTCTAACTTATAACTATTATCTTTTAACTTCTAATTTCAAATTGCAAAAAAAAATCCCTGTTGCAATACCATAAACGATACTGCTACAGAGACCTATGATTGGCGTTTCCACACTGTTTTTCGTAACTATCACTAATTACGAACACCTTGGTTACTTTATTTAATTTTTGCCAGTAAATTTTCAGGTTTACACTTTTCCTGAATCACTTAAAATGAATTATAGCATATTTCTATTCAGGCAACATTAATTTTCGGAAAGATACAAATTTCTGGAATATATACCTTCGTAAGTGATTTGATTAAATAATTGATAGCTAATGCTACTTCAAGAGGCTTTAAATATTCTGGTCGTAATGAGTTACGAATATTTGTTTCTACGCCACCGAGGATGACATTGGTTATTTTAAAATTATCTTTAGTTAATTCTTTTTGCATCATTTGACC
>Ga0194063_10001125_pt1 | contig 17918 bp, 13 predicted proteins | sample SepL3720m_MetaG_FD_155459 | JGI IMG/M metagenome (GOLD analysis project Ga0194063, IMG submission 155459) | Anoxic zone freshwater microbial communities from boreal shield lake in IISD Experimental Lakes Area, Ontario, Canada - Sep2016-L373-20m | ecosystem: Environmental > Aquatic > Freshwater... | reverse complement strand
TCAGAACGTGTGGATGAAGAGTCCCGAGCGGAGCTTGGGCTCGAACCATGTGCTTTTCGGCGGCATGATTTGGCCCGCGTCGGCGATCGCCATCAACTGATCGACGGTCACCGGAAACATCGAGAACGCCACGGCGGCACTTCCGCCGGCGACGCGCTCCTCGAGTTCCTTCGTGCCGCGGATGCCGCCGACAAAATCGATGCGCTTGCTGGTGCGCGGGTCGTCGATGCCGAGCACCGGGGCCAGCAGCCTGTCCTGGAGCACGCTCACGTCGAGCCGCGAGACCGGATCAGCCGAGGGGTCGGTCTTCCACGAGAGCCCGATCCAACGCCCGCCGAAAAACATGGCCGCGTGTCCGGGCGCGGACGGCGTGGCGGGCGCGCGGTCGGCCACGTCAAAAACCGCACGGATTTTCGCAAGGAATTCCTCCGGGGAATGCCCGTTGAGGTCGTTCACGACGCGGTTATACGGGAGGATCCGGAGCTGGTCGGCGGGGAAGAGGACGCAGAGGAACCAATTGTATTCCTCGTTCCCCGTGTGGTTCGGGTTGGCCTCGCGGCGCTCGCGTCCAACCCTCGCCGCGCTCGCGCTCCGATGGTGGCCGTCGGCCACGTAGGCGAGAGGGACATGGGAAAACTCCTTCGCCAGCGCGTCGCTCCCTCGCATCCGCCAGAGCGAATGGCGGATCCCGTCCGGCGCCACAAAATCCACCTCCGGCGGACGCGCGGTTTCCGCGGAGACGAGCGCATCAATTTCCGCGCGCGGGCGGTAGGTCAGGAACACCGGACCGGTATCCGCGCCGAGTGTGCCGATCAGCCGCGTCCGGTCGTCTTCCTTGTCCTTCCGGGTTTTCTCGTGCTTGCGGATGATGTCATTTTCGTAATCGTCGATGTGGCAGACCGCCGCGACTCCGGTCTGCACATGGTCGCCCATCTGCTGGCGATACAGGTAAATCGCCGGCGTGGGCTCGCGGACAAGCGCCCCCGATGCCACCAGCCCGGCAAGATTTTTTTTTGCGGTCGCGTAGACGATCTCCGAATACGGATCCGTCGCGGGCGGAAGGTCAATCTCCGCGCGGTCAACGTGCATCAGGCTGTGCGGGTTGCCTTCCGTCAGCGCGGCGGCTTCCGCGCGATTCACCACGTCATACGGCACGCAGGCGACCTCGGCCGCCAGTTCAGGTTTCGGGCTCAGCCCCTGGAATGCTCGGACTCTCAACATGCCCGCCTGTTTAGCAGCGCGGCGCAAGCCATGCAAGCCGGGGAACCCGTTCCTTTTGTGCGGGTGCCCGAATCATTGCGATGAACCGCGGAAGCGGCATCTTGCCGCTTGAGGCTTTCCGGCAAGCGGCAAGATGCCGCTTCTACAAATTCACCCGATCAGCCGCAGCCCGGGGGAGCGTAATGATTGAGGCGGTGCAGACCCCATGTTTTTTCAATTCAACGCCCGCAGTTTCTCTGTTACACGTTGAAGCTCCATCATGTCCTACCGGGTGGTTCTGCAAAAATGAGTTATGGCCAAAATTGAAGATCTGATCGCCCGCATCCCCGATGACCACATCCCCGATGACCGGTTGCGGGAAGCCGCCGTTGTTGGGAAACTTTCACTCTGATCATGTCGTCTTCCCCGCTGAAAGTTGAAATCAAAGACGGGCGCATCTTCTGCCCGTTGGTGAAGAAGAAAAACCAATGGCTCCTCCACAAACCGGAGGAGGAAGTCCGGCAGCGGGTCGTTTGCCGTTTGGTCAACGAATACGGCTACATCCTCGATCAGATGAGCCAGGAACTGCCTGTAGTAAAAGGCCAGCGCGGCAACGGCCGCTCGCGAGCCGACATCGGCATCTGGCCGAACAAAGACGACCGCGATGCCAACAAGCGCAATCTGGTCCTCGTTGTCGAATGCAAAGCCGAGACGGTAAAAATCGTTCCCGACGATTACTACCAGGGTCTGAATTACGCCGCATGGGCGAACGCAAATTTCTTTGTCACCACAAACGAAAAGGAAACCCGGTATTTCCGGGTCAACAAGGAGACCCTGCCGAACCGGCTGGAGGAGCAGGACGAAATCCTCGAGATCCCGAAGGCCGCCGACCTTGCGGATGCGCGCAAGCTCGCCGACCTCCTCACGCGCACAAAAACATTTTCCCGCGACGAATTCCAAAAGCTTCTCTTCCGTTGTCACGACGTGCTGCGCGACAACGACGCGATCATGAATGCCGATGCCTTCGACGAAATTTCGAAGGTTCTCTTCATGAAAATCCGCCACGAGCGCAAGGCGGGCACATCTATTTTCACCGAGTCCCGGTTCAAGGACCTGCGGAAGGCCGATGCCGACATGCGCTCGGAGAAAGCCCGGCGCGACAAACCGTTTTACCAGCACCTCTTCGACCAGACGAAGGAGGAGTTTGAGGACGCCCTCATCTTCGCGGCCAACGACAGCCTCCGCATGGGCGAGTCGAGCTTCCTGCAAATCGTCCGCCTGCTGGAAAAATACAACCTCTCCGACACGTCGGATGACGTGAAGGGCATCGCGTTCGAGGAGTTTCTCGGCAAAACATTCCGCGATGGGCTCGGTCAGTTTTTCACCCCGCGCGTTCTGGTGGACTTCATGGTCAGCGTCCTTGATCCCCAAGAGGGCGAACTCGTCTGCGATCCGTGCTGTGGAACGGGCGGGTTCCTTATCAAGGTCTTCGAGCACGTCCGTGCCCGCATCGAGAGGGACATCCAATCTGCAAAAGACCGCTGCAAGGCTGCAATCTTGGGAAAGGACTTCGACAAGGTGGACGAGCCCGAACAAGCCGCCCGCTCGGAGCGCGTCCAGCGCGCGTTCTCACAACTCAACCGGGACCTCCAGCCGGCAAACCAGGCAGGACGCATCTACGATCTTTCTTCCCGTCGGATCTACGGCACGGACAAGGAAGCCCGTTCCGCCCGCACCGCGAAGATGAACATGATCATGCATGGTGACGGCCATGTCGGCGTGCACCAGCACGAGGGCCTGCTCGATGTGAATGGCATCCGGCGCGGGCTCTTCGACCTCATCCTCACGAACCCGCCGTTCGGCCAGACTTTACGACGCACGTTGAAGGTCTCCGAATCCCAGCCCAGCTTTGCGGGAAAGGATATCGCTGACACCGAACTGCTCGACCTTTACGAACTCGGCGCGAAGTCCACGAAGATCCAGCACATCTTTCTCGAGCGCTGCCTCGACCTGCTCAAACCCGGCGGGCGGATGGGCATCGTCCTCCCGGAAGGTTTTTTCAACAACCCCGACGAGCAGGAGATCCGCAACTGGGCCGAGGGCCGCGCCCGCATCTGCCTCATCGTCTCCATTCCTCCTGAAGTCTTTGCTTCCACCGGCGCCACGGTGAAAACCAGCCTCCTCTTCCTGCGAAAGTTCACCGGAGACGAGACGGCGGAATGGGGAAAACAGGAAGCAAAAGCCCGGGTGCGGGCCGAGGCCCGGCACGCGGACGAGAAATCAAAGCTCCTCGCCGAGCGCGACGCGCTTAAAACCGACAAGCTGCCGACGCAGAAAAAGGCGCTTGCCGACGAGCGAACCGGCCGAGCGGCCCGGCGCAAGGAAATAGATGCCGCGCTCAAAAAGCTTGAACTCGCCATCGGCACCGAAACACGGGCCGCCGTGAAACAAGCCTTCGATTACGAAGTGCCAGTCGCTCAGGTGGCACTCGCGGGGCTCACTGCCACGGGCGGGGCCTGCGAAAACCACCTGCCTCCGCTCGCCGACGAGTTCGCCGCCTACCGCACCGCCAAGCACCTCTGGGCCACTCCCGCCGCCATCCGCTTCGACTACTCGCTCGCCAAAGACGGCCAGACCATCCAACGCCGCCAGTCTTCTGCCGCGTGATGCCTGCCGCCGCCATTTCCGACCCCCCTTCCGCCCGAAGGCTTTTACAGTTTGTGCGGTTTGCGACGATGGAGGCCTGGGCTTATGCGGCGCTGTTTGAATCGAAGGAGCATGCGCCAACTTTTCCAGTTGTTGCGCTCCGTGAACTGATCGTGCAACGGAAAGGCTTTATCCGGATTGACGATGCCGTTCGCTACAAGCGTTGCCGCGTGCAACTTCGCGCGCAAGGTATTGTGCTGCGGGATGAGGTGCTCGGTTCTTCGATCAAAACCAAAAACCAGCAGGTTTGCCGCGCGGGTGATTTTCTCGTCGCGGAGATTGATGCGAAGCTCGGAGGTTTCGGGCTCGTGCCAGCGGGCTTGGATGGCGCAGTCGTCAGCAGCCACTACTTTCTATTTGAAGTGGATGAGTCCCGTCTCAGCCGAGATTACCTGGCGCTTTGCCTGACCACGCAGTTTTTCCAGAACCAGGTCCAAGCGACCGGCAGCACCAACTACTCGGCAATCCGCCCGCATCACGTTCTTGGCTACCGGATCCCGCTCCCACCGCTCGCCGAACAGAAGAGACTCGTCGCCGCGCACCGCGCGGCAATCGCCAAGGCCGAAACGGCGGAAGCCCGCGCGGATGCGTGCGAACAGGAAGCCGCACGCTTTCTCGAAAACGCTCTCGGCCTGCAAACCCAAGCCGCCAAACCCAAGTTCGCCTCCGGCAAACTCCACTTCGTCCGCTTCGCCACCCTCGAGAGATGGAGCGAATTCTTCCTGGGTTCGGCGGATGCCGGACGCTCGGGAAAATATCCGCTTGTTCGCCTCGGAGACATTGTTGCCGACCTTCAAAACGGCTGGAGTCCGAAATGTCATAGTCACCGTGCGGATGCCGGGGAATGGGGAGTGCTCAAGTTGGGCGCGGTTTCTTTTGGTGAATACGACGAAAATGCCAACAAGGCACTCCCGTCAACTTTCAAGCCCAAGCCCGAATACGAAGTTAAAACTGACGATGTCCTCATCAGTCGGGGCAACGCCCTCAATCTCGTTGGCGCGGCCGTATTTGTGAACGCCACGCGGCACCGCCTTCTGCTCCCTGATCTTATTTTCCGTATCGTGTGGCCGCAGGAGCGAAAAGCAGAAGGTGCCTTTCTTGCCGAAGCTCTTCGAATGCCTTTTCTCCGACGTCAAATTGAGTCAGTGGCTACGGGCACTTCGCCTTCGATGAAAAAAGTCACCAAGCCTGCCCTCCTCAACCTCCGACTTCCCCTTCCGCCGCTGTCGGAGCAGGAGCGCATCGTCGCGCGGCTGGACGCGCTGCGGTCTCAGTCCCGCGTCGCCCGCGTGGAAGCCGCCACCCTGCGCGAAGCGGCGGCCGCCGATTTTTCTGCCGCCCTCTTCGCGGCCAATCCCTTCCTCCCCGCGATGCCATGACGGATTTTTGCACGGCCATGAAAGCGAGCGCTTTCCGTTTCGGGAATTTTATGGAACAATCTGTCCGGACGAAATGATCAACAAAATCGAGAGTGCCGACGCCCGCGAACAAGTTCTGAAAATCGCGTCGCACAACGATATTCAAGGTCTCTACAAACCATGAGCGACTTTCCCAAGTTGACTTCGGAGTTGATGCAGGAATGCTCGCGCTCCGGCTGGGACGGCTACGACGCGCCAGCCATTTCCTTTTTGACTGCCAGCAACGCATTGGAGTTTATCCGGACAATTCCGTTGAGTGTTCCTCTTCCCGAGATCAGCGCAACCTCGGCAGGTGACATCACTTTCGAATGGGCGCAGACAGCCCGCCGGATTGTCACTGTCGCAACCAGTGAAAACGGCGAGGTTCACTATGCTGCCCTGAATGGTCTGAGGCGGACGTTTGGTTCCTACCCGATTGACGGCACATTTGAACCAGTGCTCACCGAGCTTATCGAGTCGGTGCTTGGTTGACTCCGCTACCAAATGTGCGGAATGAATCAGGACAAAGTAAATTCTCCCGCGAAAGACAACCCGGCATTGGGCCAGATTGATCTTGCTCGTGTTGTGCTTGCAACTTCCCGCTCGTTGGAGAGATGGGAGCGCGAATCCTTGGATGATTTCACATGGGCCGAGTTGAGGACTTGTTTTTCAGAACAAGAGAGAATCAGGGAAACGAAATCCGCAATCGCGCTATGAATGTCACATTCGTAATGACACGGCGCGAAAGCATGGAGGTTTCGAGAACCTGATCGGATGACGCCGGTTGCGAGACGAGTTCCTCGTTTTTGCACAAGAGCGGCTGTTTTCAAGGACAACAAAAAACCCTCCGCCCGGTTTGCGCGGGAGGAGGGTTTTCGTGAAATGCAATTCCGCTTACTTCTCGTCGAGGGCGGCGACGCCGGGAAGGGACTTGCCCTCGAGGAGTTCGAGCGAAGCGCCGCCGCCGGTCGAGCAGTGGCTGACCTTGTCGGCGACCTGGAATTTTTTCGCCGCAGTGGCGGTGTCGCCTCCGCCCACGACGCTGATCGCGCCTGCGGCGGTGGCGGCCGCGACGGCGGCAGCCATGCTCTTCGTGCCCTCGGCAAAGCGGTCAAACTCGAAGACCCCGGCCGGGCCGTTCCAGATGATCGTCTTCGCGCGCCCGATCGCCTCCGCGAAAATCGCGCGGCTCCTCGGCCCGACATCGAGGCCCAGCCAGCCGTCCGGAATCCCGGCGTTGTCGTCGGATTCACGGATCTCGGCGTCCGCGGCAAATTTGTTCGCGCAGACGAAATCCACAGGCAGGTGGATTTGGACGCCTTTTTCCTTCGCCTTCGCCATCAGGTCGGCGACAATTTTTGCCCCTTCCGGATCGAACAGGCTGGCGCCGATCGGCATCCCGCCGAGAACTTTTTTGAACGTGAAGGCCATGCCGCCGCCGATGATGATCTCGTCCGCCTTGTCGAGCAGGTTGCTGATGAGCGGGATCTTGTCGGCGACCTTTGCGCCGCCCAGGATCGCGAGGAGCGGGCGCTTCGGGTGGTCGAGCACGGCCGCGAAGGCATCGAGTTCCTTCTGCATGAGGAAGCCCGCGACCTTGTCCGGCAGCGCGACCCCGACAACCGACGAATGCGCGCGGTGCGCGGTGCCGAATGCGTCGCTGACAAAGACATCACCGAGCTTCGTGAGGCCCGCGCGGAAGGCGGCGACCTTCGCGGGATCCGCCTTCGTGGACGTGCCGTCCGCGTTCTTCCGCTTGCCCTCCTCCTCGAGGTGGAAGCGCAGGTTTTCGAGGAGGATGACCTCGCCCGGCTGGATCGCCGCGCAGGCTGCCTCGACGTCGGGCCCCACGCAGTCCGCGAGAAACTTCACCGGCCTGCCGAGGAGCTCGGCCAGCTTGTCGGCGACCGACTTGAGCGAGAACTTCTCCACCCGCTCGCCGTCCGGGCGCCCGAGGTGGCTCATGAGGATAACCGACGCACCCTGGTCGAGCGCGTATTGGATCGTCGGGATCGCGGCGGCGATCCGCTGCGGGTTCGTGATCGCCCCGGTCGCCTTGTCCTGCGGGACGTTGAAGTCCACGCGCATGAGGACGCGCTTTCCGGCAAGCGAAATGTCTTTGATGGACTTTTTCATAAAGAGAATTTGGAATTGGAAATTTGGAATTAGGAATTTACTGAGCTTTGGTCTTCTTTGTAATGGACGTGAGGATTCTGACGAGTTCCTCGGCCGATTCAAGAAGGGAGGAAGCGGCGGCGCTGGCGTTCGGAAAGCTGTCCCGAATGAGTCTCAGCCAATAGTGCGACTCGCGCGCCTCCTTGGCGGCGTTGCATATTTTCGTGTGGAAGTCCGGACGGGATTGCGCGGCCTGAGCTTCCTCGATGTTGGCCCCAACGCTCGTTCCCGAACGCACAAGCTGTCGCGAAAGGTTGAACTCGCGCTCTTGTCTTTGCAGAAAACTTCCGAGGCGGATGATCCCGAGAGAAAACGCATAGCTTTTTTCAAGCGAAACGTTCCCCTCGGATTCATTCCTCATTTCACATTACAAATTCCAAATTTGTTTACTTCGAGATGACGCGGGCCATTTCGAGGACTTTGTTGGAATAGGCCCATTCGTTGTCATACCAGGCGACGAGTTTGACGAACGTGGGATCCAGCGCGATGCCGGCTTCGGCGTCGAAGATCGAGGTGGTCGTCTCGCCCCGGAAATCCGTGCTCACGACCTTCTGGTCGGTGTAGCCGAGGACGCCCTTCATCGGGCCTTCGGCGGCGGCCTTGATGGCGGCGCAGATCTCCTCGTAGGAGGCGGGCTTCTCGAGCTCGACCGTGAGGTCCACGACCGACACGTCGGAGGTGGGCACGCGGAACGCCATGCCGGTCAGCTTTTTGTTCAGGGCGGGAATCACCTTGCCCACCGCCTTCGCTGCGCCGGTCGAGGAAGGGATGATATTTTCAAGGATGCCGCGTCCGCCGCGCCAGTCCTTGTTGCTCGGGCCGTCCACGGTCTTCTGCGTGGCGGTGGCGGCGTGGACGGTCGTCATGAGGCCGCGCTTGATGCCGAATGTGTCGTTGATGACCTTGGCCAGCGGGGCGAGGCAGTTGGTGGTGCAGCTCGCGTTCGAGATGATCGCCTCGCCGGCGTAGCTCTTGTCATTCACGCCATAGACAAACATCGGCGTCTCGTCTTTCGACGGGGCGGAGAGGATGACCTTTTTGGCGCCAGCCTTGAGGTGCGCCTCGGCGGTCGCCTTGTCGAGGAAGAGCCCGGTGGATTCCACCACGATGTCGGCGCCGACCTCGTCCCACTTGAGGGTCGAAGGATCTTTGATGGCGGTGAGCCGGATTTTGTTGCCGTTGACGATCAGGTTGGTTCCGGAAACCGAAACCTCGCCGTCGAAGCGGCCGTGGACCGAATCATATTTGAGCATGTAAGCGAGATACTCGGGTTCGAGCAGGTCGTTGATGCCGACCACTTGGATGTCTTTGCTGAAGTTTTTGACCGCCGCGCGGAAGACCATGCGTCCGATGCGTCCGAAGCCGTTGATGCCGATTTTAATCATTTGAATTGTGTTGTTGTTGGTTGCTTGCTGGTTTGAGGGGCACGTATTAAAGAATCCCGCCCGCCCGCCGTCAATGAGGAATCGCACGATTTCCATTTTGTTCGGGGCCCTTTCCCCAAGTTGACGGTTTCATCCTCCGGAAGTAGAACAGCGCGATGGCAAATCGGCCACCTTCATGAAAGTCCACCCAGCGATCCATTTTTTTGGGAAGAACACCATCCGCCTCGTGCTGGCGCTGATTTTTTTGGGCATCCCCTCGGCCGCGCTCTACCTGCGGGATGTCGGGATCGGGTTCGGCGCGAAGGAGGCGCTGGCTGCGGTGCTCGGCAACAATGCGCTGGAGGTTTCGATCGGGCGGCTGGCCCTGGATCCGTTCTCCGGCCTTCTGGCGCGCGACGTCGCGATCCGCGAGCGCGCGGCGGACGGACGGCTGATTGCGAGGATCAGCGACATTTCCCTCTCGCTGAATCTGAGCGAGCTTTCGCGCGGGAAGGCCGTGGTGGACAGGCTCTCGCTCGAGGACGCGAGGGTTTCGATCCCGGTGGACAACACGCGCGACGCGCAGCGGCTGGATCTCATGCAGGTGAACGCTGAGGTCGTGCTTTTGGGCGACCGGCTCCGCCTCAGCCGGTTCGAGGGCCTTGTCGAGGGGATCCGCGTGGATCTCACCGGGCAGTTCCTCAACCCGTCAGCGTTCCAGCCAGCTTCAGGACCAGCCGCCGCTAAAGGATCCGCCGCCTCCGGCGATCCGGATCTCGTGAAAAAAATTCTGGGCGAGCTGGCGAAGCTGCGTTTTCCCGGCGGCCCTCCGGTGCTTTGTGCAACGATCGTGGCCGATCTTGCCAACCTCGATTCGCTCCGCGTGGACAGGCTGTCGCTGAAGTCCGGGGAGATCTGCGGCGAGGGGTGGTCGCTGAAGCGGCTCGATCTGCAGGGCGGATTCCAGGATGGCACCCTGCGGATCCATCGTCTTGCGGCCGCCGACAAAACCGGCCTGCTCGAGGCCTCGGCCGAATGGTCGCGCGGCACCGGGGTGGTCGAAGGCGCCGTGCTCTCGACCATCAGCCCCGCGCCGTTTCTTGCCGCCGCGATGAAAAATTCCCAGGCCCTGCGCACGCTCGATTTCAAGCGACCTCCCCAGCTCGACGCGCGGTTTACGATCGGGACATCCTCCGCCGGGCCGTCGGTCAGCGTGACCGGGGCGCTCGCCGCGCCGTCGGTCTCGTTTCAGGGGGTCGCGTTCCGCGATGCGGGCTGCCAGTTCGCATGGAAGGAGGGAGTGCTCTACGTGCGGGACATCCGGGTCTCGGCCGGCAAAGGCGCGCTCAGCGGAGAGCTCTGGGTCGCGGCCGGAGATTTCCGCATCAACGCGCACACGACGATCCCGCCCACCGCCCTGCTCGGGCTTTTCGATCAGAATACCCGCGAGTTCCTCTCGAAGATGGAATTCGCGGAGCTCCCGGATATCGCGGTTTCCCTGCGCGGGGCGAAGCCAGATTTCGCGAGCCTGCGCGGCGCCGGGCACCTGAAGCTCGGACGCACGGCGATGCGCGGATACTGGCTCGACAGCGCGGAGGCCGACTTCGAGATCGGCGACCGGTGCGTCACCTACAAAAAATTCCTGGTTGCGACCGGCAGCGGGCGCGGCACCGGCACATTCGCCTACGACGTCGGCCTCCAGGAGGCCCGGCTCCAGGACGTCCGCTCGACGCTCGTGCCGTTCGACGTGCTCATGTGGATCGACCCGAAGATCGCCGAGGCGGTCAAACCCTACCGGTTCCATGTGCCGCCATCGATCGCCGTGCAGGGGAAGGTCCACCTCAAGGATCCCACAAAAAACAATTTTGCCATCGCGATCGAATCCGCCGCCGGGCTGGATTACGACCTGCTCAAACGCACGCTGAGCTTCGGGAAAACCTCGGCGAAAGTAAATATCGTCGGAACCAAACTCACTGCGGACATCCGCCGCGCCGCGCTCATGGGCGGGGACGTGACGCTCCGGGCGATCGTTTCGATTGACGACAAAGACCCGACGTTCAGCACCGACGTTCAGCTCCGCCGCGTGAACTTCGCCCAGCTCACCAACCTGTATTTCGGCTACGACGACTCGAAGGGGGTCATGAGCGGCAACTACAAGTTCAGCGCCCGCATGGGCGAGGAAAACCTGATGCGCGGATCCGGAAGCATCCGGGTCGAGGACGGCAATGTTTTTGCGATCCCCGTCCTCGGTCCGTTCTCGGAAATCCTCCGGGGGATCCTGCCGGGCGTCGGCTACCACACCGCGCGCGTCGCCACGGCGGACTTCACCGCCGCCAACGAAATCATCAACACAAAAAATCTCGTCATCGAAGGCGCGGGGTTCAGCATGTATGGTGCGGGCGACATCTATTTCATGACCAGCCGACTTGACATGAGCATGCGGATCAACGCGCGGGGGATCCCGGGCATCGTCTTCTACCCAGTCAGCAAGCTCTTCGAATACATCTCGACCGGCACGGTCGGGAAGCCGGCCTGGCAGCCGAGAATCATCCCAAGGATCAAGCCGCCGCCGTCCACGAAACCTCCGCAGCCATGAGCAAGGAGGGAGCCCGAAAGTTGCAGGTTTCCGAATCTTCCCAAGGGGCACGGGCGTCCCGCCCGTGTGCGGCACAACACCCCGAAACGATTTCCAGTCTCCAAACGGGCGGGACGCCAGTTCCCCCTGTGGGTGGCAACGTCCGGACATGCGCTCGCGAAGAGACTTCCGCCGGTTCCGAAGGTCGGCCCCCGCGCAGGGGCCGCGCGGTTTCCTTCCGCAGCATCCTCCTGGCCGTCATCCTCGGGCTCATCCTCGCGTCGAGCCTCAGCACCACATGGTTCGGCGCGCACGGCCTGGGCACCGTCATCCGCTCGCTTCTGAACCGCCAGATCGAAACCACGCTCGACGCCGTGACCGGCCGGGTCGAGAACCTCTTCGAGCCTTCCGACCGCCTGCTGCTAGCGTTCGCCAAGCGGATCCGATCCGGCACGTTTCCGATCTCCGACCCGCTCGTCGTGGCCCGGGGGCTGGCCGAGGCTCTGCAGTTCGAGGATGGGATCAAGTGGATCAGCTTCGGGTATGCCGACGGGCGCTTCGCGGGCGCATGGACGGATCGCGGCCAGCTCATCATCAATGTTTCCTCTCCGGGCGCCGGCCCCCCGCAGGAATGGAAGCTGGATCCCGCAGGTGGGGAGGCGCCGTTTCAACGCGACTCGGTGCCGCAGTCGTTCGACGCGCGGGAGAGGATCTGGTTCCAGATGGCGAAGGGCCACCAGGGGATGGCCTGGACGCCCCCCTACGATTTTGCGGACGGCGAAAAAGGGATCAGCGTGACGCTGGACGTGCGCGCGGACGACGGCTCGCTCATCGGCGTCCTCTCGGTCGACTTCCTTCTCAAAGACGTCACCGACTACCTCTCGCACCTGAAAAATGAATTCCGGGGCGACACGCTGGTCTTTTCGATCCGCGGGCATCTCATCGCGTCGCCGAAGGATCTGAACTCCGACCCGATCGTCGAACGGATCCGCAACGAACTCGCCAGCCCGGAGGCCTACGAAAAAATCCGGCGCGAAGGCGGGCATCTTCTCCTGGAGTTTCCCGCGCGGGGGGACACCTACATCGCGGGCGTCCGCACCGCCACCGTGCCCGGCGACCTCGACTGCGTGAGCGCGATCATCTTCAGCCGGAACAAGGCATTCGGCGCAATCGAAAAAATCATTTTCAACGGGGTCGTGACCGCTTTGGTGGCGCTCGGCGTGTCGCTGGCCGCCGGGTTTTTTCTTGCCGGGGGGATCGCGAACCCGCTCCGGAGCCTGGCGGAGGACGTGGCGCGGATCGCCCGCTTCGACCTCGGCCCGCGGCCGATCGCCCGCTCGGGCATCCGGGAGATCCGCGCGCTCTCGGAGGCGATCGAGCTCATGCGCACCGGCCTCCGGTCGTTCTCCCACTACGTGCCGGTGGATCTCGTGCGCGATCTCGTGCGCGGCGGCGGGGTCGCGGAGCTTGGCGGCGAGAGGCGGGATGTCGCGATCATGTTCTGCGACCTCTCCGGATTCACCTCGTATGCCGAAAACACCGCGCCGGAGGAGGCCGTCGAAACCCTCACCGCCTACTTCGAGGATTTCGGCAGCGCGATGGATGCGAACGACGGGGTGATCGACAAGTTTCTGGGTGACGGGATGATGGGGATCTTCAACGCGCCGGAGCGGATCGCGGACCCTGCCGCCGCCGCCTGCCGCGCCGCGCTGCAGGGGATCGCCGCGATGCGCGCGCGCGAAAGCCGGTTCACCGCGCGCGTCGGCCTGCACTGGGGATCGTGCCTGGTCGGAAATGTCGGGACCGCGAAACGGTTCACCTACACGGCGATCGGCGACAGCGTCAACCTCGCCAGCCGGATCGAGGGGATCAACAAACTCTACTCGACGCAGATCCTCGCAAGCACCGCATTCCAGGAGGCGGCCGGAGACCGGGAGTTCCTCTGGCGGAGGCTCGACCGCGTCGCCGTCGCCGGACGCGCCGCGCCGCTCGACATCCACGAGCTTCTGGCTTTCCGCGCCGGCGCCTCCGCCGATGCCCTGCGCCTCGCGAAAGATTACCCGGCCGCATTCGAGGCGTTCCTACGGCGGGATTTCGCGGAGGCTTCGTGCCTGCTCGGCCCGCTCGCGGCCTCGGACGAGCCATCCCGCCTGCTCCAGGCCAGGATAGCAAAGGAGCTGTCGGGCGAACCCGGACCGGAAGCGGAAGGGATCAACCGGCTATTGGAAAAGTAGCCGGGACAGAAATTTTCCCGGATGCCCGGTTGTTCCCACGCAAACCGGGACAGAAGCGGGCGCGGTCATCCGTGTTCAGGCCGCGTCTTTTTCCTGCTTCTTGCGGATGAGCGGGGGGCGCTTGCCCTCGACGACCGCGCGGGTGACCGTGACTTCGGCAATGTCGTCGCGGCCGGGCGAGTCATACATGATGTCGAGCATGATGCGTTCGAGCATCGATCGCAGCGCGCGGGCGCCGGTGCCCTTTTTGACGGCCTCCGAGGCGAGCGCCTTGAGCGCGTCCTTCGTTAGATTGAGTCCGACGCCATCCATGCCCAGGAGCTTGGTGAACTGTTTGACCATCGCGTTCTTCGGCTCGGTGAGGATGGTGACGAGCTGATCCTCGGTGAGCTCGGCGAGGGCGGCGACAACCGGAAGGCGGCCGATAAATTCCGGGATGAGCCCGAAACCGAGGAGGTCTTCCGGCTCGACGTTTTTGAGAGCCTCGCGCTTGAGAAAATCGCCGGGCAGATCCTCCTGCTTGTGGAATCCCATCGAGCGTCCGCCGATCCGGCGCTGGATGATTTTGTCGAGGCCGACGAAGGCGCCGCCGCAGATGAAGAGGATTTTTTCGGTATTGACCTGGATGTATTCCTGGTGCGGGTGCTTGCGGCCGCCCTGAGGGGGGACGTTGCAGACCGTGCCCTCGAGGATTTTGAGAAGCGCCTGCTGGACGCCCTCGCCCGAGACGTCGCGGGTGATGCTGACGTTGTCGGTCTTGCGTCCGATCTTGTCGATTTCGTCGATGTAGACGATCCCCGTCTCGCAGCGCTTCACATCGTAGTCGGCGTTCTGGAGGAGGCGGAGGACGATATTTTCGACATCCTCGCCGACGTAGCCGGCCTCGGTGATCGAGGTGGCGTCGGCGATGCAGAACGGGACGTCAAGGATTTTTGCGAGCGTGCGGGCAAGGAGGGTTTTCCCGGATCCGGTCGGCCCGATGAGGAGAATGTTGCTCTTTTCGATCTCGACCTCGTCGAGCGGGTCGAGCGTGGGGGCGGACTCCTGGAGGAGGCGCTTGTAGTGGTTGTGGACGGCCACCGCGAGCACCTTCTTCGCCAGATCCTGCCCGATCACATGCTGATCGAGGCGTCCCTTGATGTCGGCCGGCTTGGGGACGCGGAGGGCGGTCTTCGACTTCCGCGTGTCCTCCTTGAATTCCTTTTCGAGGATCCCCTTGCAAATCGTGATGCAACTGTCGCAGATGAAAACCCCCGGCCCGGCGATGAGCTTGCGCACATCCGCATGGCCCTTCCCGCAGAACGAACACATCGTGAGATTGGTCGCGCGCGCCATGGCTTATTCGGACGCTTTCGGGATGTCCTTGATCTCCTTGATTTCCTTGCGCGAGGCGACGACCTCGTCCACGAGGCCGTAGGCTTTGGCTTCCAAGGCGGTCATGTAGTAGTCGCGGTCGGCGTCGGCCGCGACCTGCTCGACCGGCTTGCCCGAGTGGAGGGCGAGGATGCCGGTGAGCCGCTTCTTGAGCTTGAACATGAACTCGACCTGGCGCTCGACGTCGCTCGCCTGGCCCTGCGCGCCGCCAGAGACCTGGTGAATCATGATGTCGGAATTCGGCAGGGCGTAGCGCTTGCCCTTCGTGCCGGCGGCGAGGAGGACAGCCCCCATGCTCGCCGCGATGCCCATGCAGTAGGTGTTCACATCGCAGGTGACAAACTGCATCGTGTCGTAGATCGCCAGGCCAGCGGTCACCGATCCGCCCGGCGAGTTGATGTAGATGCTGATGTCTTTTTTCCCGTCGTCCATCTGCAGGAAGAGGAGCTGCGCGATGACGAGGTTGGCGACATGGTCATCAATCGGCGTGCCGATGAAGATGATGCGATCCTTGAGGAGCCGCGAGTAGATGTCGTAGCTGCGCTCTCCGCGCCCGGTCTGTTCAACAACGATGGGAACCAACATAAATTTCAGGCGGCCGCAGCAGCCAGCTCGCGCACGGTAACATTTTTTGCGATCAAATCAAGCGCCTTGCCCATGAGGATCTGGTCGCGGACCGGGCCGAGGCCCTCGCGCGAGCGCAGATCCTTGATGAGCTTCTTCACCGGGATCTCATACCGGCGGGACATCTCGGAAAGCGCCATGAGCATGTCGGAGTCGGTGACCTCGATCTTTTCCTGCTCGGCGATCCGGAGGAGGAGGAAGTTCGCCCGCACACGGTCGCGGGCGCTCTGCTGCGCGACGCCGACCAGCTCGTCCTGGTGCGCGCGGAGCTCATCGTCGCTCACCCCGCGGCCCTGGTTTTCCTGGACGATGTCGCGCAGGAGCCCCGTGACCTCGCGCTCCACCGCCTGGGCGGGAAGCTCGCACTGGACGTGCTTGAGGAGGTGCTGGATCGCACCGTTGCGCTTCGCGTTGTCAAATTGCGATTCGGCGATTTTCTCCAGCCGCTCGCGCAGCTCGGAGCGAAGCGTCTCCATCGTCTTGCCCGGATCGATTTTTTCCGCGAGGGCGTCGTCGAGCGGGGGAAGCTGCCTGGTATTGATCCCGTGGAGGGTCGTCGTGTAGGCGACCTTCGACCCGCGAAGGTCGGCGAGCGGGAAGTCCGCCGGGACATCGAGCTCGAACGCGCGCTCGTCGTTGATCGCCATCCCCTCGATCGCCTTTGCAAACCCCGGGATGAGCGTGCCCTCGTCCATGAGGATCCAGGCGTTCCGGCGGCCCTGGAGCTGCGCGGGCGCTTTCGGCAGGGCGTCCGACAAAAGCTGGCCGCCGATTTTTCCCTCGTAGGTGAGAACCGCGTAGTCCCCCATCGCGAGCGGACGGCCCTCGACCGCATCGAACGTGGCGTGCGGCTCGCGGAATTGCTCGACCCATTTTTCGACGTCCGCGTCGGTCACCGGGCGCTTCGCCGCCTCGACGGTGATCGAGGAATAATCCGGAAGCTCGAACTCCGGGGCGGTCACGACGCTCGCCCGGAAACGCATCGTTTTGTCGTCGCCGATCGTGATGTCCTCGACTTTCGAGACCGTGAGGACGCGGAGGTTCTTCTGCTGGATCGCCTCGTTGATGCTCTCGTTCAGGAGCTTTTTTTCGAGCTCGTCGCGGATCTCTTTCGCGTAGCGGGAATCAATCATCGCCTGCGGCGCCTTGCCCGGACGGTAGCCGGGAAGGCGGGCCTGGCGCTGGAAATCTTTGGCGATAGACAGCCATTCCCGGGAGACCCGGTCGGCGGGGAGCTCGACCTGGAGGTTGACGACACAGTTGGGTTGCGGATCACATACGACATTCATGGGCAGTCGGGGATTAGAGCACACGTTCCGCCATCGGGCAACCGCGAAGAGAAAAAAATGCGCGGACGAAAGCCCTCCGCCCGCGCCGCACGCAGGCGCAGACCCCGAAACCATCACAATATATGTCCCATGTGGGACATTCTTTGTAAGGACTGCGTGCGGTGGGCGGGCTGTCGTTTTGCGGTGGGCGCAACTTCCGGGGCAGGCCGTTGGCGTGGGAAATTTTGATGCCGCGAAGAAAAAAATGCGCAAACGAAAGCTCTCCGCGCGCGCCGTCCGCAGAGGCAGTCCCCGCAACCATCACAATATATGTCCCACGTGGGACATTCTTTGTAAGGGCTGCATGCGGTGGGCGGGCTGTCGTTTTGCTGGCGGCGCAACTTCCGAGGCAGGCCGTCGGCGGGAAGTTTTGATGTCGCGGAAGTTTTGGTGTCGGAAGTTTTGATTGACGTCGGGAGCCTGCTCCTTCTCTTTGTTTGCCCATGACCTACCGCACGCACCATTGCAACGCCCTCCGCGCCGAAGATGCCGGCGCCTCCGTGACTCTCTGCGGGTGGGTGGCTTCGCGCCGCGACCACGGCGGCGTCGTTTTCATTGATCTTCGCGACCGCGAAGGCCTCACGCAGGTGGTGTTCCGTCCGGAGGAAAACCCGGAGGTTGCGTCGCGTTCGCACGAGCTCCGCGGTGAGGATGTGGTGCGCGTTACCGGTCGCGTTGCTCCCCGGCTTGCCGGAACAGAAAACATGAAGCTGGCGACCGGCGCGATCGAGATCGTGGCCACCGGGCTGGAAATCCTGAACGCATCCGGGGTTCTTCCGTTTCCGTTGGACGAGCGGATCGGCAACGAGGATCTGCGGCTGACCTACCGGTATCTTGACCTCCGCCGCCCGGAGATGAGCGCGAACCTGCGCCTGCGCCACCGCGTGATCAAGACGATCCGCGACGAGATGGACGCCGAGGGGTTCCTCGAAATCGAGACC
>Ga0194063_10001124_pt1 | contig 17920 bp, 14 predicted proteins | sample SepL3720m_MetaG_FD_155459 | JGI IMG/M metagenome (GOLD analysis project Ga0194063, IMG submission 155459) | Anoxic zone freshwater microbial communities from boreal shield lake in IISD Experimental Lakes Area, Ontario, Canada - Sep2016-L373-20m | ecosystem: Environmental > Aquatic > Freshwater... | reverse complement strand
TGCAGAATACCTGTTACATTGGGAGGCGGGATCACCACGCAGTAGGGAGTCCCCCCTCGGGAGGCGTCGCTATGAAAACAGCCCTGTTGCTGCCACCACTGATACCAGCGGGTTTCGACGGACTTCGCATCATACTGTTTCTCAAGTTCTTTCATGGCTCTCTTCCTGAAACAGTTTGTATTCCATGCTGTCCACCAGGGCTTCCCATGACGCCTCGATGATATTACCCGAGACCCCGACGGTGCCCCACTGTTGTGTTCCGTCGCTCGATTCGATGATGACCCGTGTTTTTGCGGCGGTGGCTTCCTCCGGATCCAGAATGCGCACCCGGTAATCGGTCAGCACAATCGTCTCGATTTCCGGATAGAAACGCATGAGCGCCCTGCGCAAGGCGCAATCCAGGGCATTTACGGGGCCATCGCCCTCGGCCACCATATGCTCAATCTTGTCACCCACGCGCACCTTGACACTCGCCTCGGAGAGACACGGTTTGTCCTTGCCATCCTTTTCAATGATAACCCGGAATCCCTCAAGTTCAAAAAACGATTTGTGCTTGCGCAATACCTTCTGCACCAGAAGTTTGAACGAGGCATCAGCCGCCTCATAGGAATACCCCTGCTTCTCCAGGGACTTGAGCGCCTCCAGAATCTCCTTTACCTCGGGGGATGACTTATTCAGTCCCACGCCCATTTCAATGGCCTTCAGCAAGACACTGCTCGCCCCGGAGCCCTCCGAGATCAGGATGCGACGTTCATTTCCGACACTGTCAGGCGTGACATGCTCAAAGCTTCGGGGATTCTTTTGCACGGCATTGACATGCATTCCCGCCTTGTGGGAAAACGCGCTGGCCCCGACATACGGGGCCTTGGCGTCATGTCTCAAGTTGACCAGATCGTCGGCGAAGATCGACAAAGCCTTTACATGGCTCAACGACCCTTCGGGTAGGGCTCGGCAACCCATTTTGAGTTCCAATGCCGGAATAACCGAACACAGGTTGGCATTGCCGGTTCGCTCGCCATAACCATTGATCGTGCCCTGCACCTGAACCGCCCCCGCCCGCACCGCCTCAAGACTGTTCGCAACGGCCAGTCCGGAATCGTTATGGGTGTGGATGCCGACTGCCAACGGGAATGCCTTCACCACCTCGGACGTGATCCCAAACACCTCGTGCGGCAGCGAACCCCCATTGGTATCGCACAACACCAACGAATCGGCCCCGGCCTCGAAGGCTACCTTCAGAACATCCAGGGCAAAGGACGGACTGTCCTTGTATCCATCAAAGAAATGCTCGGCATCAAAAACCACCTCACGCCCCTGATCTTTCAGATAGCGAACGGTTTCAAACACCATCTTCCGATTCTCCGCCGCCGTTGTGCGCAAAACATCCGTGACATGAAGTTGCCAGGACTTCCCGAAAATCGTCACCACGGGAGTCGTCGCCTCGATCAGGCGCCGGACATTATCATCATCACCGACGGTGGTATCGGCCCTTCGGGTACTCCCAAAAGCGGCCACCCTGGCATGGCGCAGCGTGTGTTTCCGGATCTCTCGGAAGAACTCCATATCCTTCGGGTTTGACCCGGCATACCCGCCCTCAATGTAGTCTACCCCGAATTCATCCAGTTTCAGCGCCATCTGAATTTTTGAAGTTCCGGAAAACGAGATCCCCTCCCCCTGGGATCCATCACGCAGGGTGGTGTCATAGATATGGATTTTGCGTTGCGTTTTCATTTTGAGGAGGCGTTGAAAAATGCCGAATACAAGGATTGAACCGCTTTCTTGCGATCCATCGCCTTGACGCCGAACATCATGCTGATTTCAGAGGATCCCTGGTTTAACATTTCCAAATTAACACCGGCATTGGCCAGCGCCGTGGTGGCTCGGGCGGCCACTCCGACAGTGTAATGCATCCCCTCGCCGACAATCATCACGAGGGCCAGTCCCCGATCCAGATCAATATTGTCGGATCCCAGTTCCGTGCGGATACGGGCCAGAACCGTTTCCTCCTTTTCCTTGGTGAAATCCTTTTCGCGGAACACCACCGAAATGTTATCTATCCCCGAGGGGGCATGCTCATAGGACAATCCCTCCTCTTCCATGATCTGGAGCAGGCGCCGACCAAAACCGACTTCACGGTTCATCATATATTTATCAACATAGACCGCACAGAATCCGTCAGAACTGGCGACCCCCACCACGGTGCCACCCTCATACTTCCGGTTCGGAACAATCCGGGTGCCGGACGCTTCGGGCCGATTTGTGTTTTTGATGCAAATCGGGATCTTTGCCCGGACTGCCGGAATGATCGCCTCGTCATGAAAAACGCCAAAGCCGGCATAGGACAGTTCCCGCATTTCCCGGTACGTCAGGAGTTCGATCGCTTCGGCTTCAGGCACAATCCGGGGATCGGCGGCAAACACGGAGTCAACGTCCGTAAAGTTCTCATAGAGGTCGGCCTTCACGGCAGCGGCCAGAATGGCGCCGGTGATGTCAGACCCGCCGCGCGGAAAGGTCGCCACGGCGCCGGTTAATGTCACGCCGAAAAAACCCGGAAAGATCGTAATCCCCGGCGCGGATCGCAAGGCCGCCAGCCTCTCATAGGATTCCGGTAAAACCGTGGCGTTCCCAAAATCGTTGCTCATAAGCAAACCGGCATCCTTGGGGCCGACATAATGGGCGTCAACGCCATTTTTTCTAAAGATTTCAGCCACCAGTCTGGCGCTGTTGTCCTCCCCCGCCGCCTTCATCAGATCCATGAATCGGCCCCGGTGCGAGGTGTCGGACGCGAGCCGGGCCAGAAGGTCACTCTCGATCTGACGGGTCACCGCGTCGCCGACTCCGGCCTCGCGCTGGATATCGGCATAGCGCAACACAATGGCTTTCAACTCGGGCTCACCCGTTTTCCCGGAGAGTTTGGCCTCCGCACAGGCGATCAGCATATCGGTCACCTTGGTGTCATTGGAGTGTCGTTTGCCAGGAGCGGAAACAACCACGATCCGGCGGGAGGGATCCATTTTGATGATGGAGCACACCTTCATAATCTGACTGGCATCAGACACCGAAGATCCGCCGAATTTTGCCACTTTCAAACTGCCTGCCTTCATCGCTGTCATAATCATTTCTCGCTTCCCGGATCTTCAATCCTTAGACATACGGGCTTCCCGCCCAATGCCTGTTTTTCCTCCAGCGCATTCAACGCCGCGACTACATTTTTTTCCTGTGCCCGATGCGTCAATATCACCACCGCGACATGGCGTCCGGCACGATTGGGCTCCTTCTGTAAGATGGACGCCAGACTGATCCCGTGCTGGCCCAGAGTCGTCGTCACAACGCCGAGGATACCCGGCTTGTCCAACAGCGCCAGGCGCAGGTAATACCGGCACTCAATATCTCCCATGGAGCAGAAGATAACGGATGCCGGGGCAACGGGATTATAACGGGCCAGAGGAGCGCCCTCGTTCAGAATACGGGCCACTTCAGCGAGATCACTGACGACGGCGCTGGCGGTCGGCATGCGGCCCGCGCCACGCCCGTAGTATACCGTCTGTCCGACGACATCGGCATCCACCACCACGGCATTGAAGACGCCCATCACCGACGCCAGCATGTGCTCGTGGGGCACCAGTGTAGGATGAACCCGAACCTCCACATGGCTCCCGCTGGCTTTGATTACGGCGAGTTGCTTCACCCGGTATCCGAAATCACGGGCATACTCAATGTCCGTTTTGTTCAATCCGCGAATCCCTTCAACATGGATCTTTTCCTTTGGAATCGTTACGCCGTAGGCCAATGAGGCCAGAATGGCGGCCTTATGGGCCGTGTCATAACCGTCGATATCCAAACCCGGATCCGCTTCGGCATATCCCGCCGCCTGGGCTTCCTTCAAGGCGTGTTCGAAGGTCATTTGCTCACGCTCCATCCTGGTCAGGATGTAGTTGCAGGTGCCGTTCAGGATGCCGTAGATTCGCTCGATCCTGTTGGCCACAAGGCCTTCACGCAGGGCACGGATGATCGGCACCCCCCCCGCCACGCTCGCCTCGAACCAGACCCCCGTCTTCTTCAGGGTCGCCAGGGCGAAGATCTCCTGACCGTGTTCGGCCAGCAACGCCTTGTTCGCCGTCACCACGGGTTTACCCAGAGTCAGCGCGCGCAGAACAAAGGTTCTGGCAAGGGTCGTGCCACCAATCAACTCGATCACGACATCCACGGCCGGATCATCAATGACCGCCGCCGCATCCCGGGTGAGAATGGCGCGATCAACCGTGACGCCCCGATCCTTGTCGAGATCCACATCCGCAATGCGGCGCACCACCAGCTTCACTCCAATTCGTTCGGAAATCAAATCCCCATTGCGCTGAAGCGCCTCCACCACCCCGGCTCCGACTGTGCCGAAGCCAAGAAGTCCAACCCCGATTTCTTTCATGGTTCCATCCTCAATTCTTGCCGCCCGCCAACACGTCAACTCAGGAAAGCGGGCAATTCTGAAAGGGGCACAGCTTACAAGAAAACGTCCGCCACTTGAACGAAAATCCGCATACTTCCACGGTTTTCGGAAACACATGCCGCAGCCCGTTCCCCGTAGGCTGATCGCATCCCCGGGTCTCCCAGTAACGCATCCAGTTTTGCGAACAACTCCTCGCGGGAGGCAACCTGCACCAGCGCCTGCGACGCCTTGAATTCACGCACAATATCCGCAAAATTCTCCATATTCGGACCGACTACGACGGGTTTTCCGCAGGCGGCGGGCTCGATGATATTCTGGCCCCCATGCTGACTGAGACTCTTGCCGACAAAAATCACGGTGGCTTTGGTGTAGAGATGTCGGAGTTCACCGGTGGTGTCCACAAGCAGTACATCGGGTCTGTCGCCCGGTTGTAAAACCCGCCTCTGTGAGCGTTGCACATAACTCAAATGACGGCGCTCAATCGCCTCCACCACCTCGTTACGGCGTTCGGCATGGCGGGGTACGAGCACCAGTTTCAGTCCGGGGTAAGACGTCCTGGCGTGCATGAAATAATCCAGAAGAATGTCCTCCTCGCCCGGCCAGGTTGACCCTCCGAGAACAATCAGATCCTCGTCAGACATGGCGGCCGTCGCCAGAATATCCGACGCTTTTTGAGGAAGTCCGGGGTCTCTGAGCGCAACGTCATATTTGGCGCTGCCGGATTGCCGGATTCGATCCGGATCAACGCCCAACTTGATGTAGCGATCCCCATCCTGCCGCCCCTGGACACAGAGTCGATCCACCATCCTGAGAACGGGAGTAAACAAACTCCGGTAGCGGAAATATCCCATAAATGATCGATCAGACATCCGGCCATTGATGAGAATAACCGGAAGGCCCCGCCGTTTACTCATCCGGATTAAATTCGGCCAGAACTCACACTCGGTCAATATCAGCATCCGGGGCTGAATCATCCGAAATATCCGATTGAGAACGGGTGGGAAATCGAGGGGGAAATAGATCAGAACATCGGTTGGAGGCAGGACTTTCCCGGCCAGTGCATGCGCGGTGGATGTGTTGACACTCATCACAAAGGCCGCGTCAGGACGAACCTGGCGCCATTCCTCCATGAACCGAAGCGCCACATAGGTCTCCCCCACGCTCACGGCATGAATCCAGATCCGGGGACGTCCCACAAGTCGTGCGCGAAGCCCGGCGTCATACCAGCCTAGCCGTTGTAAGAACCCTTTCGCATAGCCGCCTCTTCGGCCCATTCGGAAGAGAAAATACGGCGCTGTCACCAGAAGGATCACGGGGAACACTATATTGTATATAAGGAAAACCATGGGTCATGCTCTCGGGTGGGCATCATCATACACTTTCTTCATTTTTTCCACCGTAACGTGCGTATAGATTTGTGTCGTTGATAAGCTGGCATGTCCCAGCAATTCCTGAACACTGCGCAAGTCCGCTCCGGCGTCCAGCATATGTGTGGCAAACGAATGACGCAGGGCGTGGGGCGATATCAGAGGATTCAGGTTGGCTGCAGCAAGGTATTTCTTAAGCAAACGCTCCACGGAGCGCGTCGTCAACTTGCCCCCCCGCGTATTGAGGAATAGAGGTTTATCCAGGGGCCGCCTCCGCTCCAGTTCCGGCCACAAGTCGGCGCGCAGGGTCATCGAGGCCCGTAACGCCTTCAAGGCGGGCCGCCCCAGGGCGCACAGACGCTCCTTCTTGCCTTTTCCCCTGACCTGCACGATGCCACTCAACAGATCCACTTGCGGCTCCACAAGTCCCGCGATCTCGCTGACGCGGCCCCCGGTACTGTAAAGCACCTCCAGCATGGCGCTATCCCGCAAGGCGGCATAATCAGCCAGTTTGCGTTCCCTTTCCTGACGGCGAGGTTTGGCCTCGCAGTGGAGTTTCGACGGCATGTCCAGCAGGCGGATGACTTCATCCTGCGACAAAAAAGCGGGAAGTTTCCGCGCCCGTTTGGGCGCCTTGAGCCCGGAAAATGGGTTTCCGGATGCAAGCCCCTCACGTTCCAGATATTTGTAAAACGACCTCAGGCTGGATAATTTCCTGGATGTCGTGGTGGCTTCACTACCCCGTTTCTGGAAGTCGATGAGGAACGCCCGTGACTTGTACCGATCCACCGAACCCCAATCATAGGGAGGCAAGGCATCACCGGTCCAGGCAAACCGGACAAACTGACCAATATCCATCAGGTAGTTCGCCACCGTGTGCGGGGAGGCGTTCCGCTCATGTTCCAGATGTGCGGAAAACTGTGCCACACACGCATCATCCGTCATCATCGCCCCGCCTTTGCCCGCGCCGCCTGGCGCGTGAACAGAAGGGAGATTACTGAACCGCTTCAGATTGGGGCTCGTTTCCGGCATATTTCTTCGCCATGCGTTTAAGCGCCGATTTCTGGCGCGGCGTCAGCGACTTGCGCTGGGCGTACTGTTTGGAGAGGGATTCAAAGAAGGTCTTATCGTCAAAGGTTTTCCCTTTTTTTGAAACCGCTTCCTTCCATTCCGTCACCGTTTTGAGTTGCTCCAGCAGGGCGGCGCTCTCGTTGTCTTCAACCTGCGGTCCCTGATCCAAACCCAATCGGGGTCGAATCGCCTCAAAGTCAGGAATGCGCTCCGAATACTTTAAGATCATTCGGTTCAGCACCTGGAGCTGGGCCGGCGACAATTCGCGATTTTGATCGGCACGCCGTTGAAGGGATTGCACAAAGGCCTTGTCATCAAATTTTCGGCCGCGCCGCTCGGTCGGCGGATCAAACTCCATGGCTTTCAGCAACGCCAGTTTCTCCAGCGTTTCGGCCGCAGGAGGAACGTCGGGTTTTTCTTCAAGGATCGCACCCAGTCCGGCCGAGGTCAGAGAGGTGACCACTTCAGGAATCTGCTCGCGATAACGAACGGCAATGCGTCCGATGGACTCGATCTGGCGCATGGAGATGGCCTTCTCACCCCCCGACAATTGCTCCTGGATCGAATCCACAAACTTCTTGTCGCTATAAGTCCGTCGCCCGCGCTTGGTCTCCGGACCCCATGCCTGAACCTGTCCCAGCAAGGTCAACACCTGCTGAACTTTGACCGGATCCGCCGCCGGTCCCTTCGCGGCCGCCATCCAGTTCTGAAAGCGGGTATAGAAATCGCGGAGCATGACGGTCCATTCCACCTTCCCCGCCTCGATTTCATCGAGCAACTCTTCCATGCCTGCCGTAAATTTTACCTCAAAGAGTTCATTCAGGTGAGTGACCAGCATCGTGTTCACCTTCATCCCGAGTTCCGTGGGCTGGATCGCCTTCTTCTCCTTGGCGATATAACGGCGGTCATACAGGGTGCCGATGATCGAGGCATAGGTACTGGGACGCCCGACTCCATCCTCTTCCAGCGCCTTGATCAGGGACGCCTCACTAAACCGCCCTGGCGGCTGGGTTTCCTTACGCTCCTCAAGCCACTTGATCAGTTCGAGAAGTTCCCCTTTCTCGAGTGATGGGAGTTGATCGACCTCGGGGTCGTCTTCCACCCCATCCTCCTTGTCGCCCTGATCCTTCTCCTTAATCTTCTTCTGCACCCCGCTGACCTTCATGTAGCCGGGAAAGACAACCTGCGACGCCGTTGCCCGGAAAAGGTAGTCGGGAACCTCGCCCCCGCCCACCGTCTCGATTTCCACCGTCTTCTGCTCAATACGAGCCGGCGCCATCTGGCTGGCGACAAACCGCTGCCAGATCAGGGAGTAAAGTTTAAATTCCTCGGGTGACAGATTCTGCACCAGACTTTCCGGAGTCCGATCCACATCCGTCGGACGGATGGCCTCATGCGCTTCCTGCGCCGAACCGCGGCTCTTGAAGAAATTTGGCTTTTCCGGCAGGTATTCCTGCCCATAGTGCTGTTCAATGAACGTGCGGCACCCCTTCAGCGCATCCTGGGCGATATTGAAGGAGTCGGTACGCATATAGGTGATCAAACCGACGGGGCCATCGCCGAGATCGACCCCTTCATACAACTTCTGCGCGATCTTCATGGCCCGGCTCGGGGAGAAATCAAAGACGCGGGAAGCCGCCTGTTGAAGACTACTGGTAATATAGGGAGGAAACGTGCGCTTCGAGAGGTCGCGCCGGATGATATCCCTGACCCGCAAACGTTTTCCCTCAAGATCCCTCCGAATCGTCTCAGCCAGTTCAGGAGTTTTGATGACCGCCTTCTCGCCGTGGATCCGGGCCAACCGGATGGCGAAGGCATCACGAGGGGCGACTTCTTTGCGAACCTCCGCGCCAAACAACCAGAACGGTTCCGGTTTGAAACTCACAATGATCGTTTCGCGCTCACAGACCAGGCGAAGCGCCACCGACTGAACCCGCCCTGCGCTCAACCCGCGCCGGATTCGGCTCCAAAGCAGAGGACTGACCTTGTACCCCACGATGCGATCCAATACGCGCCGCGCCTGCTGGGCATTGACGAGTTTCTGGTTTATCTCCGAGGGATGATCAAACGCTTCCCTGACAGCGCGCGGGGTGATTTCATTGTAGGTCACACGAAAGAACTGATCATCAGGAACCTTCCCCGTGAGCAAAGCCTTGAGATGCCAGGCGATGGCCTCTCCCTCGCGGTCGGGATCGGGGGCCAGATAGACCGCATCGCATTCGGCGGCGGCATCACAGAGTTCCTTGACGATTTTCTTGCGATCTGGCGTCACCTCATACTGGGGTTTAAAGTCATGTTCCAAATCCACTCCGAGACTGCGGATGGGAAGATCCCGAATATGCCCCATGGAGGCCTTCACAATATACCCGCCGCCCAGGATCTTGTTGATGGTCTTAGCCTTGGCGGGAGACTCGACGATAACCAATTTCTTGCCCATGTTTATTCTTCCTTATGATGTCCGCAAACCGACACGCTGGCCGGGCAACATTTTTACAACTCGTTTCATTTCAAGACCCAGCAACAAGGCGCTTATTTCAGAGGGTTTCCGACCGGACCGGCGCACCAGACCATCCAAGTCCATCTCGCCATCCTCGGTGATCGACGCCACCAGGGCCGTCTCTGCGTCTGTCAACGGCACACGTTGAGCCGCCACCCCGGACGTCCTGGCGGGCGTCGGAATCAGACAACCCAGTTCATTCAGGATATCCTCCACGCTTGCAACCAGGCAGGCTCCGTCCTTGATCAGTTTGTGCGGGCCGCGCGATCCGAAGGTGTCGATGCGCCCGGGAACGGCAAACACGGTGCGCCCCTGCTCCATCGCCTGTCTGGCCGTAATCATGGCGCCGCTGGCGACATCACATTCCACGACCGTCACCCCGGTGGAGATTCCGCTGACGATCCTGTTCCGGACGGGAAACGTGGTTTTATCGGGCTGACGCCCCATCGGATATTCTGTAATGACAGCGCCCTGCGCCGTGATTTGTTTGGCGAGTGCGGCATTTTCAGGCGGGAACAGGCAGTCCAGTCCGCCCCCCAGAACCGCCAGCGTCCGGCCTTTGGCTTTCAGCGCGCCACGGTGTGCGGCCGTATCAATCCCGCGGGCCAATCCACTGAGAACCGTCACCCCGCTTTCAGCCAGTTGAAACCCGAGCCGTTCGGCCGTTTCCATGCCGTAATGCGAGGTGCGACGCGACCCGACAATCGCCACGCCGTGCTCATCACGGGATTGGAGCGTTCCTTGCACATAGAGCGCAAGAGGCGGATCATAGATCTGAAGGAGCCGCTTGGGATAATCAGGATCAACCGGCGTCACCAGCCTGGCGCCCAGAGCGGCAGCGGCGGTCTCTTCCTTGGCGGAATCCAGTTTGTCCCGTTGATCCAGAATCCGGGCAACCATGTCACGATTGACTCCCTCAACACGGCGGAGAGATGGCTCGTCTGCTTGAAAAATACATTCTACGGATCCAAGCGCGGCCGTCAGCGTACGAACCGTCACCGGCCCCACTCCCTGCATCATGTTCAACGTGATATACGCTTGCCGTGAATCCACAGTGTCCTCCAGCTCCTCGATAAGAACTGTAAAAATGAGCCGGATAATTACCACATCAGTGTCGCCAGCGCAATCAGAACAAACCGTGGAGCATTACTGGACGCAACCCACCACGGCGTCGCCAGCCCTTCGACTGAACTCAGGGCGGGCAATGCCGTCGACTTCCTGGTCATAATCAGGGGCGTCACTTTCAACCAGGCCATCCGCCGCCTCCTTACGGCGGGACATGTGCAACTGCTCAGGGAGACGAGAGTGTCATAAGCGAAACCAGGGTTAATGTCGAAAATTGCTAACCTGAACTTTCCAGTCGCTCTGAATATTCAGTGGACGACCAATAGGCGTGGAGGGATTACCGTGAGTGGCTGTTTCTGCCACCACCATGAATAAATGTAATTGTGCCAATATCAACGGGTTGCGCAAAACCGCCCGAAAAGCCAAACGGCCGCCCTTTCGGACGGCCGTTCAACACTTCATTATGCGCGAGATCAGGCGATGGCTTTTTTGGCCAATTCCACGATCTGCACAAATCCCGTGGGGTCGTTATAGGCGATCTCCGACAGCATCTTCCGGTTCAGCTCGATCCCGGCTTTCTTCAGGCCCTGGGTAAAGCGGCTGTAGGCCAAACCCTGCTCGCGAACAGCCGCTGAAATACGGACGGTCCACAGGCGGCGGTAATCCCCCTTGCGATCCTTGCGATGGATATAGGCCAACCGCATCGCGCGATCAACCGCCTCGGTCGCCTGGCGGAACAGTTTGCTTCGCGAACCCCGGAACCCGCGGGCCGCCTTCAGAATTGTCTTCCGTCGTTTGCGTGACGCCGGCGCATTAGTTGCTCTGGGCATAGTCTCGTCCTTTCAGTACGGTCAGATCATTTCCGCAATACGTTTGTGGTCGGAATCATGAATCACTTTTCCCCCACGCAGGTTGCGCTTTTGTTTTCTCGTTTTACTACTCAGAAGATGACCGCTCCCGGGACGCTTGAACATAAGCTTCCCCGTGGCCGTAACCTTCACCCTCTTGCTCACCATCTTTTTCGTTTTTTTCTTAGGCATGATACTCCTCATCCCGATCCACACGCGAGGGTTCAGAACGGAACATCGCGCCTTTCGGGAAAACAAGGGCGGGACTCTACAGGAGAGCCCCCTTCCCGTAAAGCTTTTTTAGAAATTATCCCTGTATCACCGGTGCGGCCGCCGGTCTAACAGCAGGAATGGGAATCGGCGTCTGGAATGACGGCGCAACCGGACGTTCAGCCGACGCGTCCCGGTGCTCCGGACGTCCGACTGGTTTACCGGCCCTCGGCCCCAGCACCATGACAATGCTATTTCCCATCAATTTCGGCGTCATATCGGCCTGCGCGATTTCACCGCACTCCTTCAGAACCCGGTTCATCACGTCAAAGCCCAATTCACGGTGCGCATTTTCACGTCCCCGGAAATAGAGGGAGCATTTGACCTTCATCCCCTTCTGCAGAAACCCGATGATGTGATTGATCTTCGTCGCAAAATCATGATCGGCGACATTCGCATGAAACTTGATTTCTTTCATTTCCGCCGCATGCTGATGCTTCCGCGCTTCCCGCTCCTTGCGCGCCTGTTCATATTTGAACTTGCCAAAATCCATGACCCGGCATACGGGCGGTTCAGCATTGGGTGATACTTCGACCAAGTCAAGACCGGCCCTGACGGCAATGGACATCGCTTCGCTGACGGTCATGACACCGAGCATGTTTCCACTGGCGTCAAGCAACCGAACCTGCGGGCACCGAATACGGTGATTCACTCTGATTGTCTGCGGACGAATGACCTACCTCCTTGTTACGGGGCTTTCTGCGACCCCTGTGTTCACAGTCACGACCTTCTCCGCGACTTCCGCGCGGAGTTTTCCGACCAACTCTTCCAACTTCATGGTTCCCAAATCGCCAGCCGTCCGGCTACGAACCGAAACCAAACCGGCTTCCGCCTCGCGGGCGCCGAGAATAAGCATATACGGAATTTTCGCGACCTGGGCATCACGGATCTTCGCCCCGAGTTTCTCGGAACTGCGATCCACCCGGATCCTGAATCCTTCATTCTGCAACGATTCGGCGATGGCTTCAGCCGCCGGGAGCACCTTGTCGCTGATCGGAAGAACACGGACTTGTTCGGGCGCCAGCCAAAGCGGAAACGCGCCGGCATAGTGCTCCACCAGAACCCCGAAGAACCGTTCCAGGCTTCCCAGCAACGCGCGATGCACCATGTAGGGACGGTGTTCTTTACCGTCATCACCGTTATACACCAGGTCAAAACGATCCGGCAGATTGAAATCAAACTGGATGGTACTCATCTGCCACTCACGGCCGATGGCATCCTTGACTTTGAGATCAATCTTGGGCCCGTAGAAGGCGCCGCCTCCCTCATCAACAACATAGGGGATCGATTCAGTCTCAAGCGCCTGTTTCAAGGAGTCTGTGGCCTGCTCCCAACGAATGGGTTCACCCACCGCCTTGGCCGGCTTGGTGGCCAAGTACGCCGTAATTTCAGTGAACCCGAACGACCTCCAGATCCGGAGCGCAAACTGAACCGTGCGCTTGACCTCATCCACGATCTGCCCCGGTGTGCAGAATATGTGCGCATCATCCTGGGTAAACCCGCGCACACGCAACAGGCCGTGGAGAACGCCTGTCTTCTCGTAACGGTACACGGTTCCCAGTTCAGCCCAACGCAACGGCAGATCGCGATAGGATCGCTTGCTGTTCTGGTAGATTTGGATGTGGAAGGGACAGTTCATCGGCTTGGCGTAATACGACACCTCGTCGATGACCATGGGCGCGTACATGTTTTCCGCATAGAACCCCAGATGACCGGACGTTTCCCACAGACCGGCGCGACCAATGTGCGGCGTGTAGAGAAGCTCGTAGCCGGCCTTGAAATGCTCCTGACGCCAGTAATCCTCGATGATCGAGCGAATGCGGGCGCCCTTCGGGTGCCAGTGAATCAAGCCCGGCCCGACCTCCTCATGCACGCTGAACAGATCCAGTTCCTTGCCCAGTTTGCGATGATCCCGCTTTTGCGCCTCCTCAAGTTGAAGAATCTGGGCATCCAAGTCCTTCTGAGTCAGCGCCACCATGCCATAGACGCGTTGCAGCATGGGATTGGTCTCCACCCCATGGAAATAGGAACCGGCCACCGACAACAGTTTGAAGGCCTTCAGGTCACCGGTGCGCGCCACATGGGGGCCCCGGCAAAGATCCATGAAATCGCCACACCGGAAAAACGTGATGGCATCCCCTTCCGGAATATCAGCCAGACGCTCAAGTTTATAACGTTGCCCCCTGGCCTCCAACGCGGCACGGGCCTCGATCCGACCCATTTCAAGGCGTTCAAACGGAACATTCTCCGCCACAATCTTCGCCATTTCGCGTTCAATCAGGGGGAAATCTTCCGGGGTGAAACGGTGGGACAGATCGAAATCGTAGTAGAAACCACTATCTGTCGACGGACCAATGTCCAACCGGACATTCTCAAACAGCCTGCAAATTGCAGCCGCCATGACATGCGCCGTACTGTGGCGCAAAAGCTCTAAATCCAAGTGTGTTGCTCCTCGTTAATATGGCCGCATTTAACAGTAAACAAAGCCGGCGTGTCAACGCGGAAATGGGCCTTTTGCCGGATCTCGTTTCAATCCCCGAAACACAACTCAACGACATCCTTGAACGTCTTCACGAAATGGGGTTTCAATCCCCTCCGAATGTGGGCTGGCAATTCTTCGAAATCCTTCTTGTTTTCCCGCGGAAAAATGAGATCCACCACGCCGGCCCGCTTGGCGGCGATAGTCTTCTCCTTCAACCCGCCAATCGGTAGCACGAAACCGGTGAGGGATAACTCGCCCGTCATGGCAAAATGGGATCGAACCGGTTTACGTAGCGCCAGGGAGTACAAGGCCGTCGCCATGGTAATGCCCGCCGAAGGCCCATCCTTGGGCGTCGCGCCGGCGGGCACATGAAGATGAATGAAACTCTTTTCAAAGAACTCCACGGCCTTCGCATTACCCGTGAGACAGGATCGGATGTAGGTATAGGCAATCTCGGAGGACTCCACCATGACGCTTCCCAGCTGGCCGGTCTGTTTGAATCCCGGGGTCTTGGCTTCCACACGGGTGGCCTCAACATACAGCGTTGCGCCGCCAAGCGAGGTCCAGGCCAATCCCATCACGACGCCGACACGCGGTTTTTTGAAGGGATCGGTCTCGGAGAAAAGACGCTTTCCGAGAAACTCCTTGAGATCCTTTTTCGACACGGTGATTCGAATCTTCCTGTCCTCGACAATCCGTTTCGCCGCCTTCCTGCAAATCTTCTTGATATGGTTTTCCAGGCCGCGAACGCCGGGCTCCCGGGCATACCCGTCAATAATCTCCCGCAATGCGCCCGCCTTGATTGACAACTGCCGGGGGGCGATCCCGTGGGCTTTCATCTGCTTGGGGATCAGAAACTTGCAGGCAATCTGAATCTTCTCCTCCAGGATATACCCCGACAAGTTGATGACCTCCATGCGATCCAGCAACGGCGCCGGTATGGAATCCAGCTGATTGGCGGTGCAAATGAACAGCACGTTGGACAGGTCAAACCTGACATCCAGGTAGTGATCCAGAAAGTCCTTGTTCTGCTCGGGATCCAAAACCTCCAACAAGGCCGAGGCGGGATCGCCATGGTAACTGGCCCCGATCTTGTCCACCTCATCCAGCATGATCACCGGATTCTGCGTTTTACACACCTTGATGGCCTGGAGAAATTTTCCGGGCATGGCCCCGATATAGGTTCTGCGATGCCCCTTAATCTCCGCCTCGTCACGCATCCCGCCGACCGAAAAACGGTAGAATTGGCGACCGATACTGCGCGCAATGGACTGGCCGATGGACGTCTTTCCCACTCCCGGCGGCCCCACAAAACAGATGATGGATCCGGAAATGTTGCCTTTGAGAATTCCCACCGAAAGGAATTCCAGAATACGATCCTTCACATCCTCCAAACCGTAGTGGTCGGTATTCAGGATGCCAACGGCTTTCTTGAGATCAAAACTGTCCTTGCTGAAAACACCCCAGGGCAGCGACGTCAGCCAGTCCACATAATTCCGGCTGACGGCAAACTCGGGGGAATGGGGATCCATGATCCCGAGTTTACTCATCTCCTCGGTTATTCGCTCGTTCGCCTCCGGAGTCAGTGTCAATTTGGCCAGGCGTTCCTTGAATTCATCCAGTTCTGTTTCCTTCCCCTCCTTGACCAGTCCCAGTTCTTTCTTGATGGCCTTGAGTTGCTCGCGCAGAAAAAAGTCCCGCTGCTGTTTGGTGACCTTCTCCTCAATCTGTTTGTCGATCTTGACCTGGATACGGGAGATATCGATCTCCTTCCTCAGAAGAAGCAGAACGATCTCGATGCGGGCTCGGATGCTGAACGCCGCGAGCACCTCCTGCAAATCCTTTCCTCCTGCCGTCGTCATCGCCGCCGCGAAATCCGCCAGGCGACCGGGCTCCCGGATATTGGACCGGCTCAGAAACAGATTTAATTCCTCCTTGAAGAGAGGGTTCAGTTTCAGCAATTCCTTAATGGCGGTGATAATCGACAGGGAGTAGGCCCGAAGTTCATCATTGTCGGCCATTTCAGTTTCAATCACATAATCCGGACGGATCATGATATGGGGTTTCTCGGACACGACTTCCGCCACCTTGAACCGCTCGAGAATGCCCACCATAACCTGGAGTGATCCATCGGCATTGGACTGGCTCGTCTGGAGTATTTCCGCGATCACGCCAACGGTATGGAGTTCGGAGGCTTTCCGGGGAATGGGACGCCCCGTTGTCTCAGTCTCATTTTTCGCCAGGATGAGTCCGACAAACTTTGACGACGACGCTGCCGTGGCTGTCAGCATGGCCTTGAGGGCATCATCCTCCACGCTGAGAGGAACCATCATCTTGGGAAACAAGGGGCGGTTCAGGAGGGGCAGGATCGGAAGAATCGCCGGAAAGACAAACCGGGCCGGCATAATGTTCTGGTTCCCCGTCTTGGCCCCCAGATCCTGTCCCATCACTTCAGTATCCGCCTCATTTTTCGATTCAGTCATGCTTCACCTCACCCTTCCCCAATGCCCGGAGCAATCCATCCAAAATCGTGATGGGATGCGGCGGACATCCCGGAATGAACACATCCACAGGCACCACCTGATCGGCCCCATTACAGGTTTCGGGATGATCCACATAGACGCCACCGGATATCGCACAGGCGCCCACGGCAATCACCAGTTTCGGCTCAGGAACAGCATCATAAGTCTTCCTGAGCGCCAATTCCATATTCTTCGTCACCGGACCGGTGATCAACAGTCCGTCGGCATGTCTCGGCGACGCCACGAACTGGATTCCGAACCGCCCCAGGTCAAACACAACGGTATTCAAGACGTTACAGTCGGCCTCGCAGGCATTGCACCCGCCAGCACTCACCTGGCGGAGTTTGAGTGAACGGCCAAACAGTTTACGGCTCGCTTTGTCCAATTCCGCCTTCAGCGCCGGGGCCCGGCCGTCCAGGATCAGGGATTCCCTCTCCCGTGAGGCCAGTTGATGATCGCGACTGAACCGGATGGCGCCCTCAGGGCAGGCCTTCTCACAAGCCCCGCAAAACAAACACCGCCCGAGATCGATCGTGACTTTCCCGCCACGCAACGCCAACGCCCCCACCGGGCAAATCCCCAGGCAAGACCCCATCGAACCGCCGAACCGGGATTGATCAATGACCGGAACCCCCTGGAACCGGTCCGGCAACACCGGTGGTCTCCGGGGATATTGAATGGTTCGATGCCGTTGTTTCAGGCGAGCCAGAATAATACTGAACATTGTATTCTTTCCTTACAAATCATGCCCGCAATAGGACAGGTTAAAACTCTTATTGCAAAGGGGAAAGTCCGAAATCTGCTGGCCGCGCATCGCCAGGGCCAACCCCATCCAGTTGAGGAAAGACGGATCCACAACCTTGTACCGGGCAAAATGACCCGTCGCATCGGTCAGAACCACATGGCAAATCGCCCCGCGCCACCCCTCGGCCAGGGAGACTACCAGTGAATCCGGCTCCAGATCGTTCATCTCAGCCCGTACCGCCCCCGCCACCGGCATCTTCAACTGGTCGCGGATGAATTCCCCGGATCGCTGGATCTCAAGCCAGCGCACAAAAGCCCGCTCAAACACATCGCCATTGCGCCCCGTTGAGACCGGGATCTGCGCGAACCGGAATATGCCGTGTGGAAAATCCTGACGGACATCATATTCAGCGCCGGAGGCCCGGGCCACGGGACCAACCAACCCGACCTCACGGCAGGTTTCCAGCGACACCTTCCCCGTTTCCTCAAAACGACTCATGACGGACGGTGAATTCCAGAGCAAGTTCACGGCATTGGCCACGTCATCCAGGGCGCTCTCCAATCGCTTCTTGAGTTCCTCCACCCCGTTGGCATCCACATCGAACCCCAC
>Ga0194063_10001122_pt1 | contig 17935 bp, 13 predicted proteins | sample SepL3720m_MetaG_FD_155459 | JGI IMG/M metagenome (GOLD analysis project Ga0194063, IMG submission 155459) | Anoxic zone freshwater microbial communities from boreal shield lake in IISD Experimental Lakes Area, Ontario, Canada - Sep2016-L373-20m | ecosystem: Environmental > Aquatic > Freshwater... | reverse complement strand
GTGATCCGGTTCGTTGGGCGTTGGTGTAACTCGACATGCACGTTGCCCCGATACGTCGGATGATCGAATACGAAGTCGCCCTCGCGGAGTTTCGGGCCAGCGCTCCGCGCCGCGCGCAAGATGCTCTTGCTGAGCTGATCGACATTCGCGCGGGGCAACGCGTCCTCTCGCCTGATTTCCGCCAGAATCTGCGCCCGGCGCTCTGGTTGGCCGAAGAATTCGAGGATCAATGTTTCGATGCGGGCAAGTTCCTGATCGCTCAAGAGCGCCCGAGGTGCGGGCTGTGGCGCGGCCTTCGGTCGCGCCGCTTGCGTGGCCGAGGCAGATTCATATTTCAGGATCGCGGTCTTGGGTATGGTCAATTTATGGCTGTGGCAGATCTTCAACTCAAGCGACGCATCACCATCTTTCAGCACTGCTTCGCCGATGAGTTTCCCGCCGTCCTTGAGATGAACAACAACCTGCGCGTCAGCAGCATGCACGCAGGACAGCAATGCACAAAGCCACAGAATTCGAATTGGGAGCGTCATGGCAAGGGTGCTACGGGCACACACCCGTTGAGTCCGCCCTGAACCATCTCTGAAACATCGTTTTCATGGTTGGGATCTTGTGAAAATCAGGCATGAAGGTCAAGATCGCTCATAAGCCAGTTTTTCGAAGCGCTGCGGTTGGTCTGATTCCTGAAACGAACCTGTTTTACTGTAAGCAGGGGTCGAACCGAGACAAACCCGTCCCGCCGCGAGTGCTCAACCGTTCGCGTAAGCTATAACCGGTTCGGCAAGTTCATGTCTGTCACCAGGTTGTTGATGGATGGCAATATTCGCAATTCTGGTCAAGCAGAACAGGTGTCACCACATCAGCCCCACCAGAATCGTTCCATAGTGAAAGGCGATGCAGGAAACCAGCGCCACGGCAACCGGAAGTTGTGATCTCATCCCCGTGCGACGGTCACGACGCTGACTTCAGGGTCATCGTTCAAGTCAATACGGACTTTGAGAGAGATGGTAGGCCTTAAGTCCAACCCTTCGACGCGACTTTGAACCATTCGGTTCCCAGCAATAGGAGCCCGCAAGTACAGTTCCTCCATGATGAAACCAGATCAGGTCGGGAAAAGCGCCCTCACGAAACAGGGGCGTCAACTGGCGCTTGCCGGTGTCGGTAACAACCAATACACGCCTCCACAACTGGGTAGGAGCACATAAAGCCGACGAAAAGGGTATGCTGCGCATGTCATGACGCGTGTGGGTCGCTACGCAAAGTACGGCCCGAATCGGTTCAAAACCACCCCTTCCGGGAATAAGATCGATTCGAAATGAATCCTCGACGTAATCTTTATTGGTCAAGGCCGGATCCAAGGCCGGTAGTCGTTCAATGCCGTCCAGAATGTTCCATCGAGGACTTCTGCGTGGGAAGAATAAGGCCTCGGAGTGACTTCGGGTTCCGTCGGGTTCGGGGGTGACGACCACAAGTCCTCCTCCCCGGAGCAAAGCGAAACTCGTTACATTCGTTGCAACCTGTTCAAGCGCCCCGCCCGTATCGAGGTGGTTAATCCACAATGCCTTGGGGGTTCCATTATATTCACCATCGCCACGAAGGATGAAGGCCACCAGATCATCCTCCACGGCGGCCGCCTCCAGGCGCGTCGGTTTGATCGTCTCGCAGGCAATTCTGCGAGGACGCCCGTCAACCACGATTCCGTATAAGTGATCAAATCCCCCTCCCTTTCGGGGTCGCACATACAGCGGTTGCATCGCTTGTGTATCCGTCCAGTTGAAGGAGATGAAGGGTTGGTCGTCCGCGTCGTTCGGGAATCCGGTCCCGAGTTTTCCAGCAGTCCGCATATCCACCTTGGCGCAAGGCCTGCCCGGGGTCGCGAAATAGGCCGTCGTCATATCCTTCGAGAAATACTCAAGACTCCAGTCCGAATCAAACCGGGTAACCTTTCCAGAAGCAAGTCCCAGATGGAAAAAGTAGGGGTAATTCCCCCACCTCGGCCAGAGGCGGCCCTCACCTCCGGAAACCATGAGAAGGGCCGCGTCCGTCTGCGGGATCAGCACATGGGATTGGATCACAGGCCCCGTTTTCCAAGGCAGACGCGGGATTGGAGTGTCGAATGTTACCTTCAGGCCACTGTTCAGATCCACCGCGACAGGGTCATGTGTGGGTAATTGAAGAAATACCCACAAACGGGGTCCTGATACGACAGCCGCAACAATCCGGGATCCGGCGACACCCTCCACGGTGGCCTTTTGCACGGACAATACAGGATTCGTGAACGACAAAGAATAAAATCCATCCCCGCGATGGACAACCACAGCGTTGCCGTCCGGGAGACAGAACGCATCGTCCCACAATCCGAGATCCTGTGATTGAACCGTGGCACATTCCAGATCGGGAACCAGGGAAGCGGATTCCATCCCCTGTAGTCCGGGCAAAAGAAGAACCATAGTCAGTCCCCCCAGCCAGCAGAGTCGTGCTCGTTTCCTGTTCATTGATTTCGCCTGCCGGAACGCGAATGGAGCCTACCGCCCTCGAGCACAATCGCCGCATGGATGTGCACCGCATCCGTTATAACACGAACCACGCCCTTTACATAGGTCCATGACAACAGCCCCTTCTCCAGAGCAAGGAAAACCCTTCTGGGTTTTGCCGCAGTCCGCACTGTCAACGTCACCGGCCCCACACGGGGAATCTCGTCCACCGCTCCGTTGTTCCCACTGTTGGGAATACCGCTGGAGCGGTTCAGGAGATGCACGATGATCCGCCCCGCCTTCCGCCGGAAGGCCACGTCCACACACACCGGTCCCCGCACCTCGATGTCGAACCGGCCCGCCACCCGCCTGACGATGTCACCGATGAAGGCGCGCGTCATCGGATACCGGTTGTGATTGAAGTCGCGGAAGACGGCGGCCGGCACATACGCCACAACTCCCTGGCCAACCTGATTGACCGTAGCAGCGGGATTCGGTAGCAGTTTGTCGTCAAGCAACGATGTCCTTCCGATCTTCCCAAAGGGCCTGGCCGTCGTGACCTCCACCAAACGCCACGGATCGCTGTACAACGGCACCGCACCGTCCTGCGCAGGAACATGGTACATAGCCTTTTCCACCACCTTACCCTTCCGCAAACCCAGAAATTCGCCTCCAAAACGGCCAAATGACTCCGCACCTGAAACGATCAGTTTGCCACCTGAACGAACATAAGTCTTGAGCGCCTGGATCATATCGTCCGACATCGCGTGCTGCTCGGGAGCCACGACCACAGGGAACTCGGACAGACGCGGCAACAGCGCCCATTCGTCCAGAATATCCACGCCGAAATGGTTTTCGAGCAAGGCGAACACAGCGCCCTTGACAGGCGCGGTGTCCACACTCCACATCAGGTTCTTTCCGCGGGTCGTCGTGCGGACATGGTGTTCGGAATGCAACACGGCGATCTGCGGGATGGTCTCTGAGTCCTGGCAGATCACACGCCGCCGTTTCACGAACCGTCTTGTTTCGGCCAGGCGCTTCTGGCGCCACGGAATGAGTCGACCGTCCCGTAAGTCGCCCGGGTTCTCGTAAGTCTGCACGTTGCCGCCAAAAGCCAGCAATGTCGCTGCTTCCTGCATCACCATCTGCGGCGGTTTCGCCACCCAGGGCGAGTCCAGTCTGTCCATGCCGTGCGAGCGGTAGAAACTCCAGAGCATAATGTCCCAGGGTTTCCCGCGCGCCGATAACCACCGCGCCTCGCACCGACTGCCGTCCAAACCGAAAACCCAGACATTGTCTCCGCTGATCCAGTCGGTCGGCACCTTCGGCTCCCCCGGATTGGCAAAGGTTTGCAGCCAATTCGAACACACAAGAACCCCGGGGTTGTGGCGGTGCACGGCATCGCAGTAACGCGTGACATACTCCTCGAAACTCTCCAGCGTAAAAGTCCACCAGGCCGGCCAGTTTGGATCCTTCTCATCCACGGGCGGCGATGGGAGCCCCGTCTTCGCCGTGAACGCCTTGCGGCACCGTTTGCAGTAACACGGTTCAACGGACCACAAATCGCCGTCAATCCAGAACCCATCCACGCCGTACCGGTCAATCAACTCCAACAGTTGCGGGATCATCAACGTGTCCACGTAGGGTGAGCGTGGGCACATCCGCCCGGAGGCCGGTTGGTTTGCGTTCTGGCCGGACGGTGCGCCGACGACTTTGCCAGTGGAGCCGACCACGCACCAGTCGGGGTGCCTGGCGCCGGCGGCCTTGTCCCAGATGCCGGAGTAGTGACAATGCAACGGCAGACCGAGTTTACGGGTTGCCTCACGCCACTGTTTGAGCGCATCCTTCCGCAATCCCTTAGGAATTGCCGCCCCGGGCGTTCTCGAGAACCAACTCACATACCCCTCGTGCCCCTTGCAGTCGGTCTGCACCCAATCGGGCGCCATCAAACGCAACATGGGAAGCAATTCCTTTTCTCCACACCTCGTGCCGAGGTCTTTGTCTCCCCGGTTGGCGTGGAGGTCGTAGTGGAGTCCGAATGTCAGTCTTTTGTCGTACCATCTGCCGTATTGCACGATCTGCCTCTCTTTCAACTCTCGTTTATATTTCACGGACAAGCACAGTTGTACCGCTGTTTCACTGATCGATAGGAAATCTCCATTGGAGTGGCCCCAACCGTCGAAGGTTGAATGCCTGCGCGAGCCGGGCTACCGAACACAAAAGGGATCATGAAACGGGATGAGACACGTCTTTTGGCGGACGCGCTTCATCCCTATGGAGCCCCCGGGTGGTCGGAGGCGACGGGCGGATTCAGGGGGAAAGGTGTCATGTCTTACTTCGCAGGCTTCACGGTCACCGTTGTAGCGGTCATCGTGTACTCAATCGTGACCTTGGCGCCAACCTTGAGGTCGCCAGTCACTTTCGAATCCGCCGTACGGGCAATTTCCCACTTCTCCTTGCCCTTTTCGACCGCGATCTTGGAGTCAGTCAATTCCAGCACCGGACCCGTGACCTGATAGGTCTTTCCGGCAGGTGCCGCCCCTGCCACCGTCACCATTCCCAATGCCAAACCCAACGCCATCACGCAAATATAACGCTTCATTAGTCGGTCTCCTTTGCCTGACATCCTAAAACGAGACATTCATCAAGTTCAAGAGAATAGCGCCGGTTTCTGTCCCGGTGGGCGAATATGAGATCCGCAGGGGTTTGTCGTAATTCCGATTCTTCTTTACGATGAAGGCATGGTAGAGACAACGGAACAACTTGACTTCATCGGAGCCTGGCTTCATTTTCCATCGCATGAAAAAGGTTGCCAAGTTTGTCTTCTGGACAATCCTGTCACTGCTGGGCGCCGGGTCACTGGCCTTGATCTCCTTCCATCGCGGGGAATCCATCAGCGCACTCTGGTTCGTCATCGCCACCATCTGCTGCTTTATGATCAGTTACCGTTTCTACAGCGCGTGGCTGGCGGCCAAGGTACTGTCACTAGACGACCGCCGCGCGACACCGGCCCACACCCGCGAGGATGGCCGGGACTACGTCCCCACCAACCGCTGGATCGTGTTCGGCCACCACTTCGCCGCCATTGCCGGCCCCGGCCCGCTCGTTGGCCCCGTCCTCGCCTCCCAGTTCGGATACCTGCCCGGCACGCTCTGGATCCTGATCGGGGGCTCCCTCGCAGGCGCCGTGCATGACGCGGTGGCGCTGTTCTGCTCCATGCGGCGGGGCGGGAAATCGTTGGGACAGATGGTCAAGGAGGAAGTCGGCGTCTTCGCGGGCGGGATGTCACTCGTCGCCGTGCTCTGCATCATGGTCATCCTCATCGCCGTACTCGGGCTGGTCGTGGTCAGAGCCCTGGCCGAAAGTCCGTGGGGACTCTTCACCGTGGCGGCCACGATCCCCATCGCCTTGTTCATGGGGTGTTACCTGCGCCTGATCCGGCCCGGCCGCGTGGCGGAGGTCTCGATCATCGGGGTGATCCTGTTGCTCCTCTCCGTCTGGGGCGGGCAATATGTCCATGCCAGTCCGACCTGGTCGGGATGGTTCACCCGTTCCGCCACCTGGCTGGCCTGGGCGCTGATCGCCTACGGCCTGTTAGCCTCCATCCTGCCCGTCTGGATGCTGCTGGCCCCGCGGGATTATCTCAGTTCGTTCATGAAGATCGGAACCGTCGTCGTCCTGATGCTGGCCATCATCTGGGTGGCGCCGATGATCCACATGCCGAAACTCACCCCGTTCATCCACGGCAACGGACTGGTCGTCCCCGGCAAACTCTTCCCCTTCGTCTTCATCACCATCGCCTGTGGGGCCATTTCGGGCTTCCATGCTCTGATCTCGACGGGAACCACCCCCAAGATGGCAACCCACGAATCGACGGTGCGTTCGGTGGCCTATGGCGCGATGATCACCGAGATGGCGGTGGGAATTATGGCTCTGATCGCCGCCTGTGCCATGGAGCCGGGGCAGTACTTCGCCATCAACATGAAGGGCGAACCCGCCGCCGTGGTGGCGAAAATCGCCACCGCCGGGTTCCCCGTCACGGAGGACGCCATGACCACGCTGGCTCGGGATGTCGGTGAGAAGACGCTGTTCGGGCGAACCGGCGGGGCGCCGACCTTTGCCGTGGGCATGGCCAAAATGTTCAGCGATGCCCTGGGCAGCAAGGCGCTCATGGCGCTCTGGTACCATTTCGCCATCATGTTCGAGGCGTTGTTCATCCTGACCACCATCGACGCCGGTACAAGGGTGGGTCGGTTTCTGCTGCAGGATGTGCTGGGCCATGTCTGGAAACCGTTGGGCAACACAGCCTCCTATCCGGCGAACTGGACGGCCAGTGTTCTCTTTGTCGGCGCTTGGGGTTGGTTCCTCTATCAGGGCGTGATTGATCCCTATGGAGGTATTAATTCGCTGTGGCCTATCTTCGGCATCGCCAACCAGTTGCTGGCCGTCATCGCGCTGGCGCTGGGCACCACGATCCTGATCAAGATGAACCGGGATCGGTATATCTGGGTGACGTTGGTTCCCCTGGTCTTCCTGCTTGTGGTGACCATGACGGCAGGCTGGCAGAAGATATTCACGCCGGAAGCGGCCGGATTCGTGCCGACCATCGCCACCCTTCGTGCCCAACTAACCACCGCCCCGTTCGCGGAGGTCGAGAAGATCACCCGCCAGATATTCAACAATCAGGTGGATATCGCGGTCACAGCCATCTTCATGGTTCTGGTCATGGCGATCGTCGCCGCGAATGCCTTCCTCTGGTTGCGACTGTTCAAGGGAACGGCCCCCCGGCGCCTGTGCGAGGATCCCGCCGTACCGCATCCTGAGTTGGCGATTGCGAACCGGTAATCAAAGGCGGTAAACGGCCACAACCGCCCTTTCACCAGCGGGCCCGGTGCCGTAGCAAAAGATGTGGGGAGTGGTCAATTCCACTCTGACCATCCGGGAAACATGGACGGCGGCTTCGCCCTCAACCAGAAGGGCGCCTTCCGGAATGGCGGCCTTCCAGGACAGTGAGGAACAGGGGCCGTGTCGGGTACTGAATCCCATTCTGTACCATCGGCAACGCAGGCGGTCCTGCGGCTCACCTGTCAGCAAACTATCCATTATCAGGAATCGGTCTTCCAGATTCGGGCACACAGAAAAACCGGCACGCTCCCCTACCCGCCGGGCCAATTCGTCAAGAAATCCAGGAATCGCCTGAACGCCGGCCACCACACTCTTGCGCAAGGCATCCTGGTTATAAAACCAGTCGAGAATTTTTGACAATCGATCAGTCTGTGCCAAATCCTCCGCCGTCATCTCCCGTGTACTCAAAACCTGATAGGGAGGAAACGGCGATGCTTTCAGTCCCCATTTTCCCGGATTATCGGCCAACGGCGTGCCGGGAAGCAATTTCAGCCGCTCCAATTGAATTTCCGTCGGCTCAAGCAAAAGAATGACGTGCAGATCGTTCGCCAGGTTCTGCAGGGTGCCCCCGGGAAGGCCGGCTATCAGATCAACGTGGACTTCAATATTGCGCAAGGCGCATAAACGCCGGAGTCCTTCCAGAGACCTGGCCACACCAGCCTTACGCTCGATTAAGTCATACACAGACTGGTTCAGACTCTGGATTCCGGCTTCAATGTGAAATTGCCCGTTGTCCGCCTTCGCAAACTCGCAGGCGAGCCCTTCCCCGAAGCGCGCGGGATCCATCTCGAGGTGGAAACGGAGGGATGAAAACTCATCCCTGAATAGTGACGTGAGCAACAGCGCCCTGGCTCGATTCTCATTAAAGGTGCGATCCACAATCCTGACTTCCCTGACGCCGGCCTGCTGTATGTCATGAAGATCCGCCCGTATTCGTTCCAGGGAATGCGTCCGAACGGAGGTCTTTCGGCTGGTACAGAACAGACACCCATTGCTGCATCCCCGCGAAGTTTCCAACTGGATAAACGGTTTATTAAACCCGGTCAGTTCACGCCGGTAAAATGAAGGAGTATCATCCAGAGAGGGCAATTCCTCTGTAAACCCATAGTCGCGGTAGGCCTGAAGCACTCCCGCCGTACAAACCCCGGGGATCTCACGCCAGTCCGTTCCGGAAGCCCAACGTCCCAACAACTCCGGGAAGGCCTGTTCACCCTCGCCCCTGAGAGCCGCATCGGCCGGTCCTTCCGGTCTGAGAATCGCTCGGTTATCGCCCAGACATTGGGGCCCCCCCACCACAATCAGACAATCTGCGGCTTTGGATCGGATCTGAGAGAGAAGTCCTATGACAAAATCATGGTTGAAGAGGTAAAGTGTCGCCGCCACAACCTGCGGTCGGCAAGCCAGCACCTGTTCCAATGCAGACTGGGGGGCATCTTTGACCGTGACCTCGACGGTATTCCAGCGCCAGACCTCATCTCCTCGCATGGCAGCATGAAGGCGCCAGGACGCAAGACTTGAATGAGAATAGGAACAATTGACAGCAAGAAAAGTAATATTCACGGGAAAACTCTAGCACTCCGTTCAGTATTATGCCACCCTCAACCTATAGTGGACTCCAGATCAATACTGACTACAGGTAGATAAAGAATATTACGAATAGCATTATTTGTTTATCAAGGATTGACTTTTGAGACCTCGCATTACATACTGCGCCCGCTTTTTTTCAGAACCGGTCGGACGGCATTCGATCCGCTCGATGTTGTTAATATATTAACGATCTGACAGTTTTATTGTGTCCAGATTCAGGGAGAGCAACGGTTATGCAGACTCAAGAAACGATTCTCGCTTTGCTGATATTGGGACCTCTTGTTTCCGGACTGATCATGTTGACGGGAATCAAAGGTATCCTGCGTAACGCTGTGATTACCATCGCCTGCCTGACCACAATCGCGGCTGGAATTGCTCTGCCCTTCGTCATCGACATGCCGAAAATCGCTCTGCCTCCGTTTATCACAACCCTTGGGAACTGGATCGAGCCTGTCATCATCCTGACTGTGCTGGGGATCGGGTTGGCTATTCGCAGCTGGCCTGTGCGCCTGATGGCCCTCATTCAACTCGGGCTGTGCGGCGCCGGCTTCTTTATGAACCACGAGGACGTTGTTCCCGATACGGTTCTTGTCGTGGATTCTCTGGCCATGATCATGGTTCTAATTGTGTCGGTTATTGGCAGTCTGATCGCCCTCTATGCGATTGGATACATGCAACAGCACGAACATCACGCCCCCTCCTCGGCGGCCTCGACCAACCGTTTCTTCTTTATCCTGATCGCCTTCCTCGGCTTGATGAACGGATTAGTTTTGATGGATAACATGAAGTGGCTCGCCATCTTCTGGGAAGGGACCACACTGTGCTCATTTCTTCTGATCGGACACGATGGCACGGAGGAGGCCAAGGCGAGCGCCCGCCGCGCCATCACCATCAACGTGTTTGGCGGCCTCGCGATGTCGTCAGGGGTCTTTCTTTCCGCCCATAACATCGGTTCCGAAAGTCTCTCCGTGGTGATGACCAAGGGGCCCCTGGCGTTGCTACCCCTCGCGTTCCTCGTCATGGCGACAATGACCAAATCCGCACAGATGCCCTTCCAGAGTTGGTTGCTGGGCGCCATGGTGGCACCCACTCCGGTGTCCGCCCTGTTGCACTCCAGCACGATGGTCAAGGCCGGGTCCTACCTGATCCTCCGCCTGGCGCCGGCACTGCACGGCACCTCGCTGGCCGCTATCGTTGCCATCGCGGGAGCGTTCACGTTTGTTCTCACCAGCGCACTGGCGGTCGGCCAAAGCAATGGCAAGAAAGTGCTGGCCTATTCCACCATCGCCAACCTGGGTTTGATTTCCTGCTGTGCCGGGATCGGAACCCCGCTCGCCTACGCGGCGGGCATCACGATCCTGATCTTCCATGCCATCTCCAAGGCGCTCCTGTTCCTGTGTGTGGGGACGATCGAGCAGAAGATTGGAAGCCGCGACATTGAGGACATGAGCGGGTTGTTGTTCAAGATGCCGCTGACGACCAATATCGCGATGATCGGCATGGTCTCGATGATGATGCCCCCGTTCGGGATGCTGATTGGAAAGTGGATGGCCATTGAGTCCTCCGTTCATAATCCCGTCGTGCTGATCCTGCTGGTGCTGGGCAGCGCGCTAACCATCTTCTTCTGGGCCAAGTGGTTGGGCCGTATCACGACCACTTCCTATCATCCGAAATACACGATTGAATCCGTCAGTCCCTGGATGTTGACCGTTCTGTCAATCATCGGCGCGGGAACCGTGATCGCCTCGGTCTGCGCCACGCCGATCTACACAAAACTGATCAAACCGGCCAGTCTTGCAGTCTTCGGTATGGGATCCTGCCCAGGCAACATCTCCATCCTTGACTCGGTCAACCTGTTTCTGGGGTGGCCGATGTACGTGGTTTTCGGCACCATCGCCCTGGCGATTCTCGCCGGCGTTCTTCTCTTCAAACCTTCACAAATCCGCCTGCCCTTTCTCTGCGGGGAAAACATGGATCTGGACGACAACAGTTTCACCTTCCACAGCATTGCTGATGGTCCCACGACCGCCTTGCTGACCAGTTACTATCTCCCGCTGTTTGCCGAACCCAGAATTACCGCGTGGGGCAATCCCCTGGCGGCATTGATTATCCTGAGCCTCTTTGGAGTACTCTTCATATGATCATACCTCAGACACCCTTGATGATTATTCTGGCCATCGTCGTGGCGCCCTTCTTTGGAGCCCTGCTGTCAGGAATCGACCGCAGGCTCACCGCGCGCGCCCAGGGTCGTATGGGGCCGCCCATCCTGCAACCGATCCATGACACGATCAAACTGCTGCGCAAGGAACCCATCCTGCTGAACTGGATGCAGATTGTTTACGCCTACCTGCACCTGTTGTTCATGGTGATGGCATTCCTGTTGCTGGTGTTGGGCAAGGACAGCCTGATGTTCCTTTTCGTCTTTGCGTTCTCGACCCTGTCCCTGGTGCTGGGCGGAATGTGCGTGCGCTCGCCTTACAGCCGTATTGGAAGTCAGCGTGAAATCATGCTGATGGTCGCGTACGAACCGATCCTCATCCTCCTGATGATCGGATTCTACCTGGCCAACAACGAGAGTTTCCAACTTTCGGCTCCGATGCTGGCCGCCAAACCGATGATCATCTCGCTCCCCCTGCTGTTCCTTGCCTTTCTGGTTGTGCTGGCCATCAAACTCCACAAGTCCCCGTTTGATATCGCCACCTCCCACCACGCCCACCAGGAACTCGTCAAGGGTATCACGATTGAATATTCCGGCCCGCATCTGGCCATTCTGGAGATTGCGCATTTCTACGAAATGGCCCTGCTGTTCTTCTTTATTGTGCTTTTCTGGTCGTCCCCAGTCTGGATCGGGATCATCCTGGCCAGTTTGAGTTTCTTCCTGATGACCGTCGTGGACAATGCGTTTGCCCGTCTGACCACAATGTGGGTCTTTAAATTCATGTGGACCGGGGCGCTGATCCTCGCCGTGACAAATGTTTTCTGGCTTTATTGGGCTTCCAAGTAAGAAAGGCACATATGACCGCCGTTCCAAAATTCAACAAGTCACCCTGGGTGGTGCACTTCAACTGCAACAGTTGCAACGGGTGCGATATTGAGTTTCTCGCGTGCCTGACCCCATTATATGACCTGGAGCGTTTCGGAATCCTGCACGTCGGAAATCCGAAGCACGCCGATGTCCTGGTCGTCACCGGTTCCGTCAATCACCGGAATGCGCGCGTTCTGAAAAATGTGTACGACCAGATCCCCGAACCCAAGGTGGTCGTCGCCATGGGCGTCTGCTCCTCCACCGGTGGAATTTTTGCGGATGGATACAATGTCCTCGGCGGCGTCGATAAGGTTATCCCCGTCGATGTCTTTGTTCCGGGTTGTCCAGCGCGCCCGGAGGCCATGATTGACGGCATCCTCAAGGCCGCCGTCATGCTTCAGGCGAAACACAATGGAAAGACCGTCCTGGCCGACAAGAAAGTTCTGATACGCACCCCCACCCCGGTTGCCGTCCCTGCGGAACTGGAGAAAGGCACCGTCCATGCTTGAGAATGTTGCACACGTTACCCTTGAACAAATTCCGACCGAAGTCTGGAAACTGAAGACGGACGGCTACCGGTTCGTGACCATGACGTGTTGCGACCAGGGGGATGCGCACGACATCCTTTACCATTTCGACAAGAACTATCAACTCAAGCACCTGCGAATCCGTCTGCCGAAGGGCACCGCCCTTCCCAGCGTGTCGGCCATCTTCTTTGCCGCGTTGATCGTGGAGAACGAGATGCAGGACTTGTTGGGCGTAACAGTGAGCGGCATGGCGATTGATTTCAAAGGCCGGTTCATGCTCGCCGAAGGGGCCCCGGTGGCGCCGTTGAACAAGTCTGTTCCGGGGATCGGCATTGAAGTGCAGCCCAAAGTTGCCGTGACGGCGGAAGGAACGGTGAAGTCATGATTCGGCGCAATACAATTCCATTCGGCCCTCAACACCCGGTCCTCCCGGAACCCATTCAACTCCGGTTGGTCATGGAGAACGAGAAGATTGTCGAGGCGCTTCCCGCCGTGGGATACATCCATCGCGGACTGGAGAAAATCGCTGAAAAGAAGGATTACGTTCAGGACGTCTATCTGGCGGAACGCATCTGCGGCATCTGCAGCTTTATTCATTCCCAGAATTATTGCCAGGGCATCGAGGAATTGATGAAGGTGCAGGTTCCCGACCGCGCCAAGTATCTGCGCGTCATTTGGGCCGAAACCCATCGCATTCACAGTCATCTGCTGATTCTCGGCCTTTTGGCCGATGCCTTCGGGTTTGAGAACCTCTTCATGCGGTTATGGAAAGTCCGTGAGCAGATTCTGGATATCATGGAAGCCACCGCTGGCGCCCGCGTGATCCTCGGCGTCTGCGCCATTGGCGGGGTAAAACGCGACATTCCCCCTGCCCTGGGCGAGGATGTGCTCCGCAGACTCGACGACGTGGAACGCCAGCTCCCGGAGTTATGTGATTCGTTGCTGAAGGATTACAGTGTCAAACAGCGGTTGATCGGGGTTGGTGTACTGCCCAAGGACAAAGCGCACGAACTGGGCGCCGTAGGCCCTGTGGCACGCGCCAGTGGTCTCAAAATGGATTTGCGTGAGACCGGCTATGCCGCCTATGGCGACCTCGATTTCAAGATGATTGTAGAGGAATCGGGTGACTGTTATGCCCGGACTGTCGTTCGCGTCAAGGAACTCTACACCTCGCTGGATCTCGTCCGTAAGGCCATCAAGCGCATGCCGCAGGGGCCGATCTCTGTTCCTGTCCGTGGCGCACCGCCGGCCGACGAGGTTCTTGCACGCATTGAGCAGCCTCGCGGAGAACTCAATTTCTACATCCGCGGGAATGGAACCCGGAATCTTGAGCGGTTCCGTGTCAGAACCCCCACCTTCGCCAATCTGCCAGCCTTGTTGCACCAGTTAACGGGCTGTGAACTGGCGGATGTGCCGGTGATTGCGATATGTATTGACCCTTGCATCAGTTGTACGGAGCGATAAAACCATGGTTAACTTGATTAGCAGCATTTTTCGGAAACTGTCATCGCGCCCCGAAACGCTTGGCTATCCCTTCGTCAAACGGGAGTTGCCCGAGGGCACCCGCGGCCGGATTGACATCGAGATCGACAAGTGCACGTTCTGTGGCGCCTGCGAGAAACGGTGCCCCTCCGATGCCTTGAAAGTGTCACGCGACCCCAAATCGTGGACACTCAACCCCTATGCCTGCGTCATTTGTGGATATTGCATAGAAGTCTGTCCCAAGAAGTGTATTGTCGCGTACAAGGATCATTACAATCCGAATGTCCTGTAATGGGGACCCTTGCACGGCTGGCAATCGTTACGACCTGAACCCGAGACCTGCAAACTTTGCCTTCAAAGCGGCGGTTCCGTTTTTGAGGTGAACCGTTGTGTACTGGAATTCACGCCGTTCGGGGTAGTCCTTGCGCAACCGGTCAAATGACTTGGCGCGGATCGTGTCATCCGCCACCGCCGTGTCCCTCATCCGGCCGTCATCCGCCTCAATGTCGTACAGTTTCAGAACCACTTCACGCAGAACCGCCTCGTCGCTTCGTCCAGCCGCATCGACGGTCATCTCCGGAACCAGGGTTGGCGGCATCAGTGGTTCATGCGACCATGTGGCAGGCACGCCCAGGAATCGGCAGGTTTCGCGATAGACCATGACGGTGCCCATCACCTTGCCTTCAAACGAATGCCCGGCAATATGGGGTGTCCCGATATCGACCCGCGCCAGCATATCGGTCCGGTAAACCGGCTCCCCTTCCCACGTATCGAGCACCACATGGCCCACCCGTCCCGTATCCAGGGCCGTGAGCAATGCAGGCGACTCCACCACAGATCCTCGGGCCGCGTTGATAAAGATCAGCCCTTTCCGCGCTTTGCTGAAGAAGTTCGAATCAGCCAGATGATAGGTCTTATCAATCCCTTCCTTCGTCAAGGGCACATGCACCGTTATGATGTCGGCTTCCGCCAACACGTGATCCAGGGAAACGAAGGCATCCTGAGTTTCGGATCCCGGATTTCGGGGGTCTGGATTCTGGATTCCGCCTCCTGATTTCTGACTTCTCTCCCGCGGCGGATCATTCATCAGCACCCGCATTCCCAGTGCCTGGGCCTTCTTCACGACGCGGCGTCCCACATTACCGACCCCGATCACGCCCAGGGTCTTTCCTTCGAGGGTGATCCCATGGCGTTCTCCCAGGGTCAACAAGGCGGCAGTGACATAGTCCGACACGCTGTTGGCGTTACACCCCGGCGCAAAACACCAGTGAATGCCAGCCTGGGCGAAATAGTCCAGATCCAGGTGATCCGTCCCGATCGTGGCCGTCCCCACAAACCGCACCTTGCTTCCGGCAAGAAGGTCGCGCCCAACCTTCGTGGTGGAGCGTAAAGCGAGAATTTCTGCGTCCCGGACATCAGTCGCCGATATCTCGCGTCCCTCCAGGATCTTGGCCTCGCCCAGTGTGCTGAACGCCTCCAGAACCATCGGCATATTCGTTGCGCATATGATTTTCATATCAATCTCCCAATCCACGTGACCGTTATGATTGTTCAGTAATTCGGCGGGGTCAACCCAAAACCAAATCCAAAAAGTAATTCTTTTCTATCAAGCAACGGGTTTTTACGTTAAAACCCATCACTGGCGTCCCACAGGTCGCAGGATATTAGGGTATTGGTTATTCGTTGTGAGGAAATACGTGAATTTACCAACCTTCTCGCTCCATCGCGGACTTAAAGGCGGGTGTGGAGTGGGCAAGAAACAATTAGTATTGTGGATCGTGGTGAGCGCAGGAATCGGCTTGGCGCTTTGGTTCAGGATTGCCCTTTTCAACGCAGGTTGCGCGAACATGCCGGCGACTGATGATGAATGCATCATCGCACTCCAGGCAAAGCAGATTGCCCGCGGTGAGTTTTCCCTCCTGATGCTTGCCCAGCCCTATATGTTTCCCCTCGAAACTTACCTGATGGCCCCTGTTATTAACCTGCTTCCCCGCACCGCGTTCGGGGCGAGGGTGATGGCTTTTGGCTGTGGACTACTTTCATTGTTTCTGGCATGGCTGATTCTTCGTCGCTGGGGCCGTTTGCAGGAGGTGTGGCCCGGATTCCTTCTCCTGCTGGCCGGTTCGCCGTTTCTTATGATGCTCCAGTATGGCCTTGCCTTGCCAGGGTACCCGTCCTTGATCCTGCTGTCCTCATTGATGGTGTGGCTAGCCCAGCGACATAAGGAGACTGCTTCGGATGTTTCCCGACTGGCGGCTTTTGGCGTAGGTTTTCTGGGGGGGGTAGCCTGCAGCGTCACCATGCTGGCACTGCCGGTTCTGGTCATGGCCGGGGCGATGATCGGACTTCACTGGAATTGGCGCGTGGCGAGGTGGACCATTCCATTGGTACTGTTGGGTGCTGTGGTGGGATTGATCCCTCATTGGCTTGCCCAGGTACTGTATGGCGGAGAAGGTTCTGCCATTTTCCGGATGGACTCCTGGCGTGACGCGCTGGACAGTTTTGTGACCCCGACGCTCTCCGTGACTGTGCCCGGCGTGCTCGGGTTGGGATGCCCCGTGACGCCGGGTAGTCTGGATCGGGTGGATGGCTTTCTATTGAATGCAACGGTGTATGGGTGGATGTGGTTTCTTTCACTGGTCGGGGTGACGCTGAAGGCGATCATCGTTGAATGGCCTCGATACTGGCGTGACCGGTGGCTCTCACTGGATGCCGGTTTAGTATTTGTCGGTGTGTCATGGATGAGCCTGATCATGTTCCTCTTCAGTTCCCGCTCCGGGGCGGAGAGCTATCGCTATCTGACGTTGATCGCCTGGGCATGGCCGTTTCTCATCGTTTACTGGTATGTTCATTCGGGACAGATCATGCGTGTGGCAATCGGCACCTTTACAGTACTGGTGCTGGTGATCAACCTCCACAATGCGGATGGTTTATTGACACGTTGGCGTGATCCAGCCTTTACCCAGCAACTCAAGGCCCATGATTTGGTTCCGGTTATCCACTATCTGGATTCGCGCGGCATCCGGCACGCCTACTCAACTTATGCCGATACTTACCGTATCACCTTTGCAACGGATGAACGCATCGTGTGTGCTCAGTTATACAACGAACGGTTCCCCTCATGGCCGTTACCCTACAAGACAACCGTGGTAGACCCGGCAACAAATGTAGCTTATGTGCTTTCAGCAGACAATCGATTCACCCCGTCCCTGTTTGAACGGGATATGGAGTCAGTCAATGTCACGTACCGGGTGCAATCATGCGGAGCCTACAAAGTGTATACGGATTTCGCATCGGTACAGGAAAGGACAGACACCGTGATATTTTCGCAGGTTGATGCCAGTCACAGTCCCGATAAGGCGGCGGATCGGATCAATGATCCGGCCCAGTTCTGGCGCTCCGAGGGAGCGTTGCAGCAGACGGGCATGTGGGTGTCGGTGGAGTGGTCCGAGCCGCGCCAGGTGGGGCATGTTCTGCTTAGCCATGGCATATTTAGCCGGGATAGTCCCGACAAGGTTCATGTTTACTTTCAAGCGAAAGGGGCCTGGGTAAAATTTCCGGATCCTTTATCCTGTGTATCGGTGCCGTTCATGTTCTCCAATGGGCATCCGGTATACGGAGGAGAGATGACTCGGTTGGATTTCCCGTACCCGATCAAAACCACCGGACTCAAATTTGAAATCGCGACCCCCCGGGTGCATCAGGCGTGGACCATCTATCAGATCAGCCTGACCCCGTAGGGCATTATCCACCTCAGAAGAGAGCGTGACTCACGCTTGTCGGGTGCCTGTCTTTTTGATATGAAAGAGCCTTTGAGAAGAATCGAAAGGATATACGGATGCCGAATACATTATTGATTGGCGCCCAGTGGGGCGACGAGGGAAAAGGGAAAGTGGTGGACTTCCTGAGCCAGGATGCCGACATCGTCGTTCGGTATC
>Ga0194063_10001121_pt1 | contig 17952 bp, 16 predicted proteins | sample SepL3720m_MetaG_FD_155459 | JGI IMG/M metagenome (GOLD analysis project Ga0194063, IMG submission 155459) | Anoxic zone freshwater microbial communities from boreal shield lake in IISD Experimental Lakes Area, Ontario, Canada - Sep2016-L373-20m | ecosystem: Environmental > Aquatic > Freshwater... | reverse complement strand
CGAGAAATATTAATTTTCTAACCATCATAATAAAAAAATCCCTCTTTTACGAGGGATTTTTTATTATTACTCAATGAACACTTCTACACCACTTTTCAGTTCTTTAACATTGAGGGTGAAAATAACCAAGATAGCTGCGATGAACATAACAACAGATGACACTAAGAAGACGGTTCGATAAGCGAGGATATCCGCCTTTAGAATCATCAAAGCGATTGCCTGTGCTCGCACAATTGGATCACTAGAATTGATGATACTATTCCGCGCAATGGTTAGGAGGTTATTTTCAACACTCTGATTTAGAAGAGTAGCAAATAAAGCGATACCAAATGCACCGGCGATATTTCGGGCAAGAGCCAGAATTGAAGATGCTATTCCTATTTCACTCGTAGGAACTGCAGCCGCGATGATATTAGTACGTTGTGACATGGCAAAACCCATACCAAAAGCCATGACTGATAACGGCAAAATAATATCCGGTATGGTTGAACGCGGGTCAAGTCTTGTAAAAAGGAATAAGCCAATCGCAGAAACCAGGGTACTGATGGAAATCACATACTTCGGTTGAACTCTGCCAGTCAAGCTGGCACCCAGAGGAGCGGCTGCCATCATACAAAATGCCATCGGCATAAATATATATCCTGTTTGAGTGGCACTGTAACCCAGAAATATTTGTACAAATACGGGCAGGAGAAAGACACCACCCATCATACCCATAAACGTAACAAAGTTATTGAGCAAGGCTGCATTGAATGCGCCAATTCTAAAGAATTTGAAATCAACGATCGGTTCAGGGTGATTTCTATCGATGCGGTAGAAAATATACCCAAAAACAAGCATTGTAAGGTAGGACAAAAGACTCTCAGGTGACAACCAACCCCAATCATTGCCTTTATCGAGCACCAGGACAAGAGCGGAAAGGGTCACGCCAAGGGTTATGGCACCACCCCAATCGAAGTGTAAAGTTGGTCTATTCGATGTGGATTCATGAATGAATATAAGCGCCATGACAAGACCGATGATCCCTACCGGCAGATTGACAAGGAAAATGGAGCGCCAACCGAATGTGTCGATCAAAGGCCCCCCAATGAGGGGTCCAAAAACAGAAGCCGCCGCGAACGATGACGACCAGAGTCCCATCGCCTGTGCCCGCTGTTTTCCAGATGGAAACGTGAAAGCAATAATTGCCATCGCTGTCGGATAATCAGCCGAACCTGCAATTGCCTGGATAATCCGAAAAACAATCATGGAGCTGAGATTCCAGGCAAGACCTGCCAATACCGATCCAAAAATGAAGATAGAGAAACCCAGGATATATACTTTCTTCCTGCCAATGGTATCTCCAAGTTTACCCCAAATCGGAACAAAGATCGCATTAGCCAGGATATATGCCGTTGCGATCCAGCTCGCCTGAGTGACCGTGATCGAAAAATCCGAGATGATTTTCGGCAGTGCCAAATTGACGATCGTCTGATCGAGGCGTCCCAAAAAGGTACCGATGATAACCGTCAAAAGGATCCACCAACGGTGTGATCCTCCTTTTATGTTCAGTGCGGGTCTATTATCCATCCTATACTCTCTTGAACTTACGGCAAAGGTAACAAATCAAAGGATCATAAACCAGAAGAATCATTTATAAATCCACATCTTGGCAGACATGCCGTTTTTTAGCTCTGGACTACCCTGAACATCAAATGTCGCCGTTACGTCAAACTCCCGTTCTTCTCTCTTATCCGAAATACTAAAAACAACACTCGATTGGCGGGCGGTACTGCTGACCATCTCAACCTTACCTTCATATTCTTTCGCGTCAAAGGCGTCTACAGTATATACGACTCTTTGCCCTATCCGAATACTGCTTAAACCTTTATTTTCTTGAAGATGCCCCACTACCCGCAATGCCTGTGGATCTATCATCTTGATAACTACGGTTTGGTTACTCGCCATTTGACCTGGGGTATTTGCCACCCAAAGAATAATCCCATTTGTCTTAGCCGTTATTAGCTGCCCACCAACCTTGGCAAGATTTTGTCCTTCGGATACCCGATCCCCTTCTTTGACATAGAGCGTATCAATCTCACCTGCTGTTCTGGGTGCCAATGAGATAATCGGTCCATATATCTCCGCTTTCTCAACATAAATTCTGGTCTCTTGCTCCTGCCAATAATAGTAACCGCCAACAAGCCCCACAATCAGTAAGACAATAACCAAACCCATCATGAAGGGTCTGTTGTGGATGAAGGACTTCGTTTTTTTTGTAGGTTCGACAACTGCTACCTGTTCTTCAATTAAATCATTACGATCTTCCATATAAATCTTCTCTACTCCAATCCGATTATTTTATTTTTTTTGTAACAATGGGAGTGTTTTTTCGTTCTTTAAGAAGCGTAACTTAATAATTCAATCAATAAATTCGTTAATTGATGACTCTTCTCATCTCCCATCTTTTCCAAACTTTCTAAAAAGATGCTGTCCTCATTAAATAGTTCCCCTGTCTAATTATATTGACTCCCTCTTCAGTGAGTGCAAGAGGTGTACTCCGGCGATCATCAGCGATTAAGGTTTCTTCACGAGATAGTTATCGAATCCGACGTTGAATCCACCTGTATCCCATGTGCCGGCGATAAGACCAACGTCTCCCCCCGTAAAAGAAGTATCCTGTGCTTCTGCAATTAATTGACCATTTACGGCTAATCCAAGTTGGTTTCCAACGCAGGCAGCCGCGAGGACAATCTCATCTCCATTCTGTGGAATATCGTATGAAGCCTGCCAATCAATGAGGATGATCCGTTCGCCATTCTCTGCCTTCCAAATACTGTAATAACCATCTGCGGAGACTTCCAAAGCATAGAAATTATCCGAGTCCTGGTAGCGGCAGATAATACCAAAATCTTCATCCCCATTATAACTCAAAGGTTTTGCATTCACCTGAATGATTACATCCTCAAAATTCTTTTTTGGTGTGCCCCATACAAGCGTACGCGGTGGAACAACAGAGACATTATATTGCCCGTTCGCATAATGCGTAGCGCCAGTTTGACCATTAATATTATCCCAACCACTGTCAGGATTGGAGAAGTCATCAGAAAACAGCGTTTGTCCCGTCTCAGGTAGATTTTGGCTTTGAGCATGCGTGATACCAACTGCCACTTCGCCACGTTTGGCAGCTTCGATGAGGGGTACCATTAAATTAACCGGACGTAAGGCGTTGATAAATCCACCGGTAGGCACACAGTTATCGCGGTCATCGATGACACCGTCACGGTTTGTATCTGCAAGTGGACGACAATCAACAAATTGACCATCTCCACCGTATCCTAACTGAGTCGGGATGCCAACCAATTGACCTTTGTTATTAGCACCCAAACCTCCGCTGTTTCCTCCGGCGATGGTCGCGGAAGTCTTGATAAACGCCCGGTCGCCAAATTTCGCATCGGAAGTAAATCCAGCAACATCCCCGCGGGTCAAGGTAATCGTCATACCACCAATGCCGGGATAGCCGATGATTGTCAATGAATCACCGATGTGAACATCATCCGAACTCCCCAGCGGCACAGTCGGCAATTGGAGTCTGGCTCTATCGACATCATTCCCATTAACATCCTTAGTAACGCGCAACACAGCAACATCCAGATCAGGATCCGCTTGCATCACTTCGGCAAAATAGGTTGGTTTGGGAGCCTGATCCTCTTTCTCTGTAAATGAGATCAACAGCGCATCCACTTGATATGGTTTCTCCGGCAGAACAACATGAGCATTCGTTAAAATTAGCCCGTCTGTCGTTATCACAGACCCGGACCCATTCCAAAGTTCTTTTCCCTTATATATTGCACTGACTTTTACGACAGCTTGAAACGGAACAATGGCACCCGGAGATAATGGCAGAACAGCCAGCGGAGCTGTCGCGGCAGCAGGTGGTTTCTGTGAGGGTTTGGCAATACTCTTCGTTGGACGGGTGGCAGGCAGCTTTTCAGGCTCTTTAGTGCTTTCCGCCATGAAAAAAGAACCTAAAAGAGAGTCTTTAAAAGGTGCAAAGAAGAAAACAAGTGCAATCATCCCGATTAGACATAAGCCAATCCCGATCAGGATACCGCATCCTAAAGACGAGTTTCGATTACCATTCATCTACTTATCATCCATGTCTGTGCATAAACCGCTCAACGCGCAATAAAGCCTCTTCTATCTTTTCATAAGCAGTGGCATAAGAACAGCGCACAAACCCTTCACCGCCTGCCCCAAAGGCAGTGCCAGGGACAACAGCGACTCTCTCTTCATCAAGGAGTTTCATGGCAAAAGTATCATCATCCATGCCGCTAACAGAAATCTTCGGAAAAGCATAGAACGCGCCGCGCGGCTCAAACGTGGGCAATCCCAGCTCATTCATCCCATCCACAATCAATCTGCGGCGGCGATCATATTCTTTGCGCATCTCTTCCACATGAACTTGTCCATTCTTGATCGCCTCGAGGGCTGCATATTGAGCTGGAGTCGGCGCCGACATGATCGTGAACTGGTGAACCCGCAGGAGATATTGTAAGATTTCTTTCGGCGCGGCTGCAAAACCGACGCGCCAGCCGGTCATGGCATAATTCTTAGAGAAGCCTCCCAGCAGAATCGTACGCTCCCACATGCCAGGCAAGGTCGGGAAACAAACATGCGGCACGCCATAAACCAATTGGTCATAGAGTTCATCCGAAACAACAATCAGGTCATGTTTTTCAGCCAGGCGAGCCGTTTCTAGCAGCGCTTCACGTGAGGCAACCGCGCCCGTAGGATTGTTTGGATAACCAATCAGGATAACTTTTGTTTTAGGAGTAATCGCCTTTTCCAGATCCGAAGCACGCAACTGGAAATCATCTTCGTACCGGCTGGGAATTTCGACTGCCGTACCGCCAGCCATAATAACCTCTGCCTGGTAAGCGACAAAGCATGGCGTCGGGATAAGAACCTCATCACCCGGATCAAGCAGGGCTGTCATCGACATATATAAGGCTTCCGAAACCCCTACGGTGATTACGATTTCGCTTTGTGGATCATATTGGACACCATATTGGTTAAATAACTGCTCTGCAATGGCTTCGCGCAATTCGATAATTCCAGAATTGGAGGTATAACGCGTATTACCAGCCCGTAGAGATTGGATACCCGCATCCATGATACTTGTAGGTGTAACAAAATCCGGCTCGCCAATCCCTAGCGAGATTACATCCTTCATCGTTGCTATGATGTCAAAAAACTTCCGGATGCCGGAAGGTTTAAGACCAGCTACCCGTTTAGAAATCTTCATTGATGAATTAAAGACATGGGTTGTATCAGACATAGATTTATCCTCCATTCATCGGTGATTTCATTTCACCGAGTCTTTCATTTTGATTAGAGAGTGATGACTGAATCATCGCCGATATTAATTGTGGCAGGGTGTCTTTCAAAATGAACGTGTCTGCCAACCAGTGAGGCATCCAGAATGGCATTGATCACGGCAGCCTTATCGTCCAATATGGAGCCGCGCACGATGCTGGATTCAATACGGCATTCGGCGCCGATGGATGTATAAGGACCGATCACCGAATTACGAACTTCGGCACTGGGGTGAATAAAGACCGGCGGGATGATAACCGAATTATGGTTGTTGGTAATCTGTTCGCTGTTATCTCTACCATGCTCAAGAAGATAACGGTTGGTTTCCAAGACAGTTTGGGGTACCCCGGCATCCAACCAGACATCCACTTTTTCAACACGCACCTTGAGACCGCGTTCAAGCATAATATTGAGAGCATCCACGATAAAATACTCTCCCTTCAACTGAATATTGCGTTTCATTTGCTCTTCGATTGCCGAAAGTAAATCTTCTGCTCGCTTAAAATAATAAAAGCCAACCACAACCAGGTTATTACTTTTATCTTTTGGTTTTTCAACAAAGCGAGTAACCCAACCTTCATTATTCAATTGTGCCACCCCGAATCGCTCAGGATCAGGCACTGGCTTTACCCATGCCACAATATCAGCGGTTTCTTGCGCCAGAAAAGACAGATCTGTCTCGAGCAATGTATCCGAGAAAACCATCAGCATCGGACCATGGAGATATTCACGTGCCAACCAGAGGGCATGCGATTGCCCACGCATTTCTGGCTGCTCCACAAAATGCACATTCAAGCCAGGGTAATTGGTTTGCATATGCTTTTCAATTTGATCCGCCATCTTTCCGACAATAAAGACAAGGTCTAACTCTTCAGAGCCTGGCAATGTCTTGAACGTATCCAGAATGTGATCGAGGACGGTTTTTCCAGCCAGACTCATCAAGGGTTTGGGTTTGCTCCAGGTATGCGGGCGCACCCGCGTTCCCAAACCTGCCATCGGTATAACTATATGAATGTGATCATCTCTCACGTGTTTTCTCCTCCATTGTTAGCTCCAATCTCATCAGTTGACACTTTCTTTCCGTTTTCCCCAGGGAACAATCATTAAGAAACCGATTGCGATTAATAATTGCCCTAATAATACACCTATTTCCTGCCAGGGTCCAAAACATACATAATCAATTTGGGGTTGCGTTCCAAAACCCCACAGATCTGCCAGGGCGGAAGCGACTGCGATGACCGTACCGGTACAGACAAGCCGCCAGCCAAAATCAGCGACGATAGAGATTTCCTGATTTTTCCACAACCACAATAAAGTAACACATCCCCCCAATGAAAGAATGACCAAACCAATCGAAAGAACCGTCAACTGAATATAGCCAATCGTCTGGTTGTGAGCCAGGTTAAAAAAGTCAGGTCTTACTCCAATTACAAATATGATTACGCCCAGAATGCTAAGGGCAAGCCCAATCTTCAAACGCAGATGCGAAGCAATTGTATGAATGATCCGTAATACCATTTTCAATCAACCTTCATCAGGTGGTTTGAGATCTGCCGGTCCACTTTACCCATCGGGTAATTGATTAACTGTTCGGGATGGACCCAAGCTAATGCGCTGTGCTCCAGATTCTCGGGTTCATCTTCGGTTGCCAAAGAACATTCGAAGGCATGTAATGTGATTCGGAAATGAGTGAAGGCATGGCGGTAGGTTCCCAGAGATTTGCCCACACTTACAGTGGCTGCCAACTCTTCACAAATTTCTCTTTTTAAACAAGAAGATAAATCTTCACCATCCTGGATTTTACCGCCCGGAAACTCCCACAACCCACCTAATAATTTTTCTGGCTTACGGCAGGCAATCAACACCTTTGAATCACGCCGGATGACGGCTGCAGTCACTGTGTAATGGGGTATCTTTGTCTTTTCCTTACGGACAGGACGAGACTCCTGGATGCCAAGAAGTTGAGACCGGCAACATGCTTTTAATGGACAGGACGCGCAACGCGGTGCGTTCGGCAAGCAAATGACAGCACCCAAATCCATCAGAGATTGATTATAGTCTCCCGCTCTTCCAGATGGTAAATTTTCTTTTGCTAAAGAATGAAAAGTGACTTCAGCCTCTTTGGAACCAAGCGGCATATCAACGTCAAAAACACGCGCCAACACGCGGCGCACGTTTCCATCTAAAACATATTCATCCTTTCCAAAAGCAAACGAAGCAATCGCGGAAGCAGTATACTCCCCGATACCGGGTAACAGCCGTAATCCAAGCACTTCTTGAGGCAGCTCGCCATTGAAATCACGCATCACAATTTGAGCACTGGCATGTAGATTACGCGCCCGGCTGTAATATCCCAACCCTTCCCAGACTTTCAAAACCTCTTGTTGGCTGGCAGCCGACAAGGAAGCTAACGTTGGAAAATGTTGCATCCACCGTGCAAAATATGGTATGACCGTGTCAACGCGCGTTTGCTGGAGCATTATCTCCGAAACCCAGACTTTATAGGGATCAACAAAGATATTTGTAATAAAGCTTCGCCAAGGCAACTTGCGCGCGTGGACCGCATACCAACCTAATAGTTGTCCGGTAAAATCGGATTCTTTCATTTCAATTACAATTGAAAGCCTCGCCGGGCAGGAACGATTTTATACTCAAAATTCTCAACATACTCTAAGAGCTTATCCACCATCTGTTCCCATTCAACAGTTTCAAGCGTGGCTTCCAGACTCTTTTGATCCGATGAAACGGCACCCACCATAATCTGTGGGCATTCACCGTACATGGTAAACCAGGCATCACTCGTTTCCATCCCTAATCTCTGAATTGCAGGAATAAACTCGCGTACGACAAACTCAAAATACTCCTGTTCACGCCCCTGCTTAATGTCCCAGGTCATAAGAAGCTTTACAGACATAATCCGTTTCCTCCAAGTTTATTTTCGGGGTTCTAAGACAACCACTCGCGTCTCATCGGGAATTCTGCTACGCTCAATCTTTAAAGAAGGTTCTGTCGTAACTTTATCCACGCCCATTTCTTTTAAGAATCGATTGAGCGGTTGTAGTTCCAACGTCGTTTCGGGAGTTGCATAATGCATGGGTATAACGATACCCGGTTCTAATAAGCTGATAATTTCAGCAGCTTTAGCCGCATTCCAACCACTCTCATCCCCCACTGGAACTAAGGCTACATTCACTTGTCCTAATGCTTCAACTTCTGCCTGGGAAGGCACTCGCCGCAAATCACCTAAATGAACAACAGAGACTTCATCAATATTAAAAAGATATAGCGTGTTGAATGGTTCATCGCTGGAGCGTTTTCGCCCGTTGGTCCGTACACCGGTGATGAATACACCACCAATTTCATATTCGCCCGGTCCTGTGATAACATAAGGCTCACCCTTGACAGCAGAAATATATGCATGTCCTGGTGCATCATGGCTGACGGTGACGACATCTGCCTTTAACTTTAGCTGCGGATAACCGGTAACATTATGATCATAAGGATCGGTTACGATCGCAATACTGCCGCGTTCAACCATGCGAAAACACGAAAGACCATACCAAAAAATTTCCATCTAACCTCCATGATAACATTCTGATTATACATCATTTCCATTGGTTGGGTAAGAAATTCCGAAAAAAACAAATTTCGTTCTCCTTCCTCTTACAAATTTGTGGTAAACTTAAGCTATCCACCCTTTAATAACTTAGGAGAGTGAAAATGCAAACTGATTTACGTGGACGTGATCTAATCGGAGATTTAGACTTCAGCAAAGAAGAAGTCGAGACTGTTCTGGAAGTAGCCTGGGATCTCAAGCGCAAACGCGCTCTAGGTGAATTGCATCCTTATCTGCGGGATAAGGTACTGGCAATGTTGTTCTTCTTCTCAAGCACGCGCACCCGCGGGTCTTTTGAGGCCGGCATCGCGCAGCTTGGTGGACATGGAGCCTTCATTGAATCCCGTACTACGCAGATTTCACACGGTGATACAGAAAAAGAAATGGGCGAGATTTTTGGGCGTTACTTTGATGGTATCGCCATTCGACACGTGGAATGGGGCGTCGGCAACCGTTACCTCAACCTTGTGGCAGAAGCATCTCGAGTACCCGTTCTAAATATGCAGTGTGATATCTACCATCCTTTTCAATGTCTGGCAGATTTAATGACGATTATGGAAAAGAAGGGGCGCGATTTGCGCCGCAAGAAAATTGTTGTTTCTTGGGCGTATGCTGCTTCTTACCTTAAACCCGTCTCGGTTCCTCAATCGCTCATCCTGCAAATGCCGCGTTTTGGCATGGATGTCGTCTTAGCACACCCGCCAGAGTTCAAATTGATGCCTGAAATTATGGAACAAGCCCGGGAACAAGCTCGCAAATTTGGCACCAGCTTTGAAGTCGTCGACGATATGCGTGAAGGTTTCAAGGATGCAGATGTGGTTTATGCAAAGTCATGGGGTCCTCTGCTCACGACCAGCGATGCAACCGAAGGGAAACGCATCCAAGACCAGTATAAAGACTGGATCACGGATGATGCCAAGATAGCATTGGCAGCCCCGGATGCAATCTATATGCACCCACTGCCTGCCGACCGTGATGTTGAGGTTACCAGTGCCGTAATGGATGGACCTCATTCGGTTGTGTTTGATGAAGCAGAAAACCGCCTGCATGCCCAAAAAGCCGTTATGGCTTTGACCATGCGATAAAAGAAAGCGAGGGCGCAGTGATAATTCCCAATAAGGATTTCTAATCACTGCGCCCTTTCAGTTTTATGATACAATAACAATTGTTATCGAAAATGAATGTGTTATCTGGTATGTATGATTTGGTTATTAATATAAGGAGGTGCACTCGTAAAGATATTTATCGGTTGGATTCTAGTTTGTCCGCTCATAACGTAACAAATAAGTATTACCAAGGAGAAGAAAAATGAAAACCAACAAGTTATGGCAATTGATCAGTATTCTTTGTATCGCAGTATTTGTTTTATCCGCATGCGGCGCCCCTGCCACAGAAGCTCCCAAGCCGGAAGCACCTAAAGAAGAGGTGAAACCCACCGAGGCTCCTAAGCAAGAAGCACCAAAAGAGGAAACTAAATTCCAGATACCCGATGTTGAACAAGGTAAGTTCAATATTGCGTTTGTCCTGATTGGACCCCACAATGATGGCGGCTGGTCGCAGGCGCATTTTGAAGGTCTGGATTATGTAGAAAAGAATGTAGAGGGCGTGCATACTGCCTATGTCGAGAACGTACCCGAAGGTGCTGACTCCGAACAGGTATTCCGCAGCCTCTCCCGCAAGGGTTTCAATCTCATTTTCGGTACATCTTTTGGATTTATGGACCCGATGGCAACCGTTGCAGAAGAATTCCCGAAAATCATGTATGTCCACATCAGTGGTTTCAAATCTAACCTGAAAAATTTTGGTAATTTGTTCGGCGCCATGGAAAGTATGAAATATATGGCAGGCATGGTCGCTGGCGCACGTGCCAAGAAAGACGGTAACCCCAAACTGGGCTATATGGCAACCTTCCCCATCCCCGAAGAACTGCGCTTAGGCAATGCTTTTGCTCTAGGTATGAGGAAAACTTGTCCTGAATGTACTCTGGACGTACGCTGGATCAACACCTGGCACGACCCTGTAAAAGAGAAAGAAGGAGCTGCTTCTTTGTTCGATGCAGGTGCACAGGTTGTATTCACTGGTGCTGACACCCCCGCTCCTGCCGATGTTGCGCAAGAAAAGGGCAAATGGGGCATCACCTATGACTGGTCCGGCTCATGCAAAGTCGAGCGCTGCCTTACCGCTCCTTATTGGAACTGGGGCGCGATTTATGCTCAAGTTGCGAAGGACGTAAAAGCCGGCACCTATAAAGCAGGCTGGCAATATTTCGATGCCGACACTGGTGGTTTAGGTCTATATGGCTTTATGGAAGGTCAAAAACCCACCAAGGGTATGGAAGACCTGCCTCCTGAAGTTATCCAACAGGTGAAAGACACCATGGCGAAAGCTCTCAAGGGTGAGTTCACTCGCTTCGATGTATTCTCTGGACCGATCAAGGACGCATCTGGAAAGGAAATCGTTCCGGCTGGTCAGAAATTTGAACAGGCTGACTTGGATCAATTCCCTCCAGGAGCTGATAACCTGAAATGCAAGTACTGTATGTACTGGTGGGCTGAAGGCGTAACCGCTGAATTACCAAAACTACAGTAAAACTTAAATTGTTCTGATTTTACTCTTATCCCTCACCTCTCACCCCTCTCTTTTTGAGGGAACAGGGGTGAGGGAATTTTAGAAATAAGAGGATACATGGCACAACCAGAAGTTGCAATCGAAATGCATAACATTGTCAAACGCTTCCCAGGCGTTCTGGCAAATGATCACGTTGATTTTACTCTCCAAAAGGGTGAGATTCATACCCTCTTGGGAGAAAATGGGGCTGGTAAAAGCACATTGATGAATGTCCTGGCAGGTCTTTATCGCGCTGACCATGGCAATATATTTGTTAAAGGCAAAGCAGTCACATTTAACTCACCGAATGACGCAATCAAAGCCGGGATCGGCATGATCCACCAACACTTTATGCTTGTCCCTTCTCAAACTGTAACTGAAAACATTCTATTAGGACTGGATGAACCTCGTTTCTTTCTGCGTTTACCCAAATATGATAAATTGATAGGTGATTTGGGTGACCGCTTTGGCTTGAAGGTTGATACACAGGTTAAGGTTTGGCAACTCTCCGTCGGCGAACAGCAACGTGTGGAAATCCTTAAGATGCTTTATCGCGGTGCTGAAGTTCTTATCATGGACGAGCCGACTGCTGTATTGGCACCCCAAGAAATTGATGCTTTATTTAACACCCTGCGTACCATGGTTTCTGATGGAAAATCGATTATCTTCATCAGCCATAAGCTACACGAAGTAATGGAAATATCAGATCGTGTCACGGTCATGAGCAAAGGTAAGGTAACTGCATCTGGAATCGATACCAAGCAGATCACCCGCCAAGAACTGGCACATTTAATGGTCGGACGCGAGGTAATCTTCCGAATAGAAAAGAAAGAAGTCTCAGCCGGAAATGTCGTCCTGGATGTCAGTAATATTCAAGCACCAAATGATAAAGGCTTACCTGCGCTACAAGGACTATCGCTTTCTGTACGATCAGGGGAAATAGTCGGTTTAGCAGGGGTTGCTGGTAATGGACAAATTGAACTATCAGATGTGATTGCCGGCCTACGGCACTGTGTACAGGGTAAAGTGACCTTGAACGGAATTGACATCACAAACTGTTCCGTTCATTCGGGGATCAAAAAGGGGCTGGCGTATATTCCCGCTGATCGTACCCATGTGGGCACTGCTCCCAACCTGAGCATCACAGATAATATTATCATGAAACAATACCAAAAAGCGCCATTTGCAAATGGCTGGGCTTTGGATATGGTACAGGCAAAGCACTTTGCCAACGAATTAAAAACGGCGTATGATATCGTCGCCCCATCAGTGGACATTCCAGCGCGGTTGCTTTCCGGAGGAAATTTACAACGTGTTATTCTAGCACGCGAAATTTCAGGCAAACCGGCATTATTGCTGGCTGTCCAGCCAACACGCGGCTTGGATGTGGGTGCAATTGAAGGTGTTCAGCGTCTTCTTCTGGCACAACGCGAAGCCGGAGCAGCAATTCTCCTCATATCCGAAGAGCTAGAGGAGTTACTTGCACTTAGCGATCGTATTTATGTCATTTATGAGGGTAAAATTATGGGGGAAGTGCAAGGAGATGATATGGATATTCAAACTATCGGTATGATGATGACGGGAACGCCGTTATCACAGATCAAGGAGCAGGAGTAGGCAGCATGTCTGACACATCCTCTTTATCCGAAAAACCTGGAGAACATTCGTTTTTCCCTTATCGATTACATTTCGAACAGCGCCTGGCAGAACCGCCGCGTTGGTATCCGTTAACACTATCCTTGGGCGCCCTCGCGGTTGCCTTGTTTTTAGGCGGGATCGTAATCGCCTTGGCGGGCGGAGATCCCATCGCTTCCTATCTCCATATTGGAGAAGCCTCCTTCGGCAGTTTAGGCGTCTTTTCCGATACGATTGTCAAAGCAACTCCTCTTATTCTGGTTAGTCTGGCTTGTGCGCTTGCTTTTCGAGCACGATTGTGGAATATTGGAGCAGAAGGACAATTCTATCTGGGAGCGTTTGGAGCAAGCTTGATCGTCTTAGCACCTATCTTACCCCCCCAAACATCTCCCTGGATTTTTATCCCGGTGATGATAATTTCTGGAATGCTTTTTGGCGGATTGTGGGGAGTGATCCCAGGCATTCTCAAGGCTAAATTTAACGTCAATGAAATTATATCCACCCTGATGATGAACTACATAGCCGTTGCCTGGAACAATTTCTTTATTTATGCAGTCTGGACGGAAGGCGGTTTTCAGATGAGCCGGATGTTCCCCAAGACTGCCTGGCTGCCACGCCTGACAAACTTTGCCGATCTGATTCCGGACTTTTCCGGTTTGACCACCCATTTAGGTCTCGCATTCGGCTTGATAATGGCGGTGGTCGTATGGTTTATCCTTTACCGCAGCCGCTGGGGTTATGAAATTCGCCTCATTGGAGATAATCCCAATGCAGCCCGCTACGCCGGGATTAACATAGCCAGAAATACAGTTTTAGTTATGGCTTTATCTGGGGCAATCGCTGGTCTGGCAGGTATGGCGGAAATCACCGGCGTGGTTCACCGCTTACAGATGAGTATTTCCCCAGGTTATGGATTCACAGGAATCATCGTAGCCTGGCTGGCAAAGCTCAATCCCTTTGCAATCATCATCGTGTCTATTTTATTCGGGGCGCTGATCCTGGCAGGACGTGAAATTCAGCCTTCTGGTATCCCCAAACTTATCCAGGGTATTATTCTGGTGTGTTTGATCGCGAGCGACTTCTTGCTGCGTTACCGTGTCCACATTGTCGATATTCGTAAGGAAGAGGAGGCGTAATTCATGGACTGGATCATCATTTTACAATCAGGAGTCGCAACCGGTACTGTTTTGTTATTTGCCACGATTGGTGAGATTCTCACTGAACGGGCAGGCATTCTTAATTTAGGCGTCGAAGGTATGATGTTAATCGGTGCAATGAGCGCTTTTGGCACGGCTGTGGCAACTGGAAATCCCTGGTTAGGAATCATTGTTGGCATGATTGCGGCTGGATTGGTCAGCCAGATCCATGCATTCATTTGCATCCAGCTTCAAGCGGATCAAGTTGTCAGCGGTCTATCATTAACCTTCCTCTGCACAGGAATCAGCCTGGTTTTGGGCGAAAATCTGAATAAAGCCGGAACAATTTCCCTTATACCGGTCATATCTATACCGCTTCTTACGCGAATTCCCATCTTAGGACAGATTTTTTTCACCAACCAGAGTATAATGGTTTATGTGGGGTATATGCTCGTCCCTTTAACCTGGTATTATATTTACCACACACGCGCTGGATTGCATCTGCGTGCTGTCGGTGAACATCCGGCTGCTGCCGATACATTGGGGATAAATGTCTATCGCCTGCGTTATATCTACGTATTTGTAGGCGGCTTACTTGTCGGTTTGGCTGGCGCAACCATCAGTCTGGCAATTTCACCCGGTTGGTTTAGCGAATTGACCACGGCTGGACAAGGTTGGATTGCGGTAGGTTTGGTCATTTTCGCTCAATGGGATCCCTTGCGAGCGGCGTTTGGTTCCTATGCCTTTGGAGCGCTTCGCCGTTTAATCCTGGACATCCAGGGTCCTAAACTGCTATTTGCGATGCGGAATCCTTTCTACTATATGCCCTATTGGGGCTTTTTCCTGGAGATGCTGCCTTATGCATTTACCATCATCGTCTTGGTGATCGGTTCACGCGAGGCGATGCGGAAACGACTGGGTGCCCCGGCTGCGTTGGGCAATCCTTATATTCGAGGTGAACGAGGATTATAGATAAAATATGGTTAAGAATTTTGGATACAAGTGTTCATTATGTGGTGCCGAATATACGCAAGAACAGGTTACCTATACCTGTCCCAAGGATAACGGCAATTTAGATGTAGTGTTGGATTATAACTATCTGAAACAACAGCAGATGGATAAATTGGTACAGAGTAATGAGCCTTCCTTGTGGCGTTACTTGCCTTTGCTGCCAGTTAATGATCCAGGCGGAGAAGGCACCCCATTCCATGCCGCGGGATGGACGCCTGTATTCCAGCCGAAACAATTGGCAAAGAAGCTTGGTGTCAGTCATTTGTGGATCAAGGACGAAAGTCGTAATCCATCCGCTTCATTCAAAGATCGAGCCAGCGCAGTTGTGGTAGCACGCGCGCGTGAGATCGGGGCTGAGGTAGTGGTAACAGCTTCCACTGGGAATGCCGGGGCTGCCCTGGCATGTATGGCAGCCGCCGTCGGACAAAAAGCGGTCATCTTTGCCCCACGAACCGCACCCCCTGCAAAAATTGCCCAGCTTTTGATCTTTGGGGCGCGGGTGTTGCTGGTCGATGGTACTTATGATCAGGCATTTGATCTCTCCATTCAGGCATCGAACGAATTTGGCTGGTACTGCCGTAACACAGGCTATAACCCCTTTACGGCTGAAGGGAAAAAGACCGCCGCCCTGGAAATTTGGGAGTGGTGGATGCAAGATATTGGAAAGAACAAATCTAATGACGCCAATCACCCCCACAAAACACTCAACATCTTCGTTTCTGTTGGTGATGGAAATATCATTTCCGGCATCCATAAAGGTATAAAAGATTTAATTGCAGTAGGTCTCACGCCAGAAAATAGTTTCCGGATTTTTGGTGTTCAAGCCGAAGGTTCAGCGGCAGTGGCAAATGCCTTTTTTGCCAAGACGGAGACGATCATCCCCGTTTCTGCTAAAACGATCGCCGACAGCATATCTGTTGATTTGCCGCGCGACGGTGTGCGTGCTGTACGGGCTGTAACTCAGACAGGCGGAGAATATTTCCTGGTAAGTGATCATGAGATTATTTCAGCGATTGCAGATTTGGGACCTACAGGCATTTTTGCAGAACCAGCCGGGGCGACAGCTTATGCCGGTTTTGTTAAGGCTTTACATAGTGGAAAAATCCATCCTGAAGAACCAGTGCTCGTTCTCAATACCGGTAGTGGATTGAAAGACGTCCGAGCAGCCATGCAAGCCGTTGAGGAAGCACCGGTGATTGAACCGTCTTTGGATGCTGTTAAGAAAACGTTGGGATTGTAAACTGCTGGAATGTATTCAATTATTGCTCCCATATATAACGAAGTAGAGTCCGTCCCGCTGCTCTACGAACGCATCCGCACCGTTATGGATCAAGTAACTGCGCCAGAAGGTACATCCTGGGAATTAGTATTGGTGGATGACGGCAGTAGAGACGGTTCTACTGAGGTTATCCGCCAACTGGCTCAAAAGGATGGACGCGTCCGCCCGGTGATCTTTGCCCGCAATTTTGGACACCAACTTGCCGTTACGGCAGGTCTGGATTACAGCCGCGGCGAGGCGATGGTGATCATCGATGCAGATTTGCAGGACCCTCCCGAAGTAATCCCAGATTTGATCTCTAAGTGGCGTGAGGGTTACGAAGTGGTTTATGCCGTGCGATCCGAACGCGAAGGGGAAACCTGGTTTAAGGAGTTCACGGCTAAAGCTTTTTATCGTCTTATCAACCGCATCACGAATGTGGATATTCCTGTCGATACGGGTGATTTTCGCTTGATGGATCGCAAGGTCGTAGACCAACTCAACCAAATGCGTGAACGTCACCGCTTTATCCGCGGGATGGCTGCCTGGATTGGTTTCCGCCAGATAGGCGTATCATACCGCCGCGCCGCCCGCTATGCCGGGGTAACCAAGTATCCATTGAAAAAGATGATTAAATTTGCGACCGATGCTATCACCGGTTTTTCTTATTTTCCTTTACAATTAGCTATGTACCTGGGATTTGTTGCGGCAGGGATCAGTATCATCGCCATTCCAATTGTCATCGTGGAGCGGTTAATCGAAAAAGGAGCCTTTTTTGGTCAGGCGACAACCTTGATTGCCGTCTTATTCCTGGGCGGAGTTCAACTGATATGTGTTGGTATTTTAGGCGAGTACATCGGCAGATTGTACGATGAAGCCAAAGGAAGACCTTTGTATATCGTGCGCGATGCACCAGCCAAAGAGAAAGAATAGACATAAGATCTTCGGTAATCATTCGAGAAACGAAGAAAACAGATAATAATAACAAAATTTAACCAAGGAGAAAAAATGATTGATTTGTCAGTTAATGGAAAACAATTAGAGAGCGCGGTAAAGCGGGTGCGCGAACGCAACATTGTCATCCCCACCTTCGCCCAGATGAAAAACCCCAATCTTGCCCCAGCCAATGTAAAAGCAGATTTGAAAAAGATTGGTTTATGGGATATCAACCCGCGCAATCTATTCCGCATCACCTGGAAGAATGAGCCTACATCGCAGGGCGGCGGTTTCGGTGGTGTCAACTACATCGAGTTTCCCAAGAGTATCACCGGTGTAAACGCACGGATTATCGGTTTGGTGGGTAAGTGGTTCCCGACCGGTGCGCATAAAGT
>Ga0194063_10001120_pt1 | contig 17956 bp, 19 predicted proteins | sample SepL3720m_MetaG_FD_155459 | JGI IMG/M metagenome (GOLD analysis project Ga0194063, IMG submission 155459) | Anoxic zone freshwater microbial communities from boreal shield lake in IISD Experimental Lakes Area, Ontario, Canada - Sep2016-L373-20m | ecosystem: Environmental > Aquatic > Freshwater... | reverse complement strand
CCACGGGGCGCGGCAGGGTTCGGCGGCCGAGGAACAGCACCACCGCGGCGATGAGAAACAGAACAACGCTCGGAACAAGCGGGTGGTTGAACACAAACTCCGCCATGTGCTGGCCGAGTCGCCCAATGGGGCCAGGCCAGTTCGCCACCCAGCTGCCAGTGGAGACGAGGGCACGGGCGACCGAGATATTCGCTGGCGTCGAGAAGGTGAGGTCGCCGAACCCGCCCCGGAATGCAGTGACGTTGCCGACCCATGACTGGAGGCTTGGCCCGAAGCCGGCCGGCATCAATGCAAACGAGGCGATGGTTGCTGCGGCAAAGACACCAACCGCACCGAGGGCGTGCCGTATTCGTCCGATTGCAACGAGACCGAGAGCGATGAGGATGAACTGGGGGCGCACAAAGGCGGCCCCGACAACCGCCGCAGGTGCCATCAATTTGGGTTCTCGCCCCAGGAATACGGCGAAGACCATGAGGAAGGGCACCACGAACCCGGCACTGTTCCCCCGATCAACTGCGACGATCGCAGGGAGCGCCGCCAGCCCGATGACCAGAAGCGGGGCGAGCGCAACAGCTGTCCCGCGCCAACACCAGGCGACCCATATCCCCGGTATCAACACTGCGGCGAGGAGGAAGGCCACATAGAGGTAAAAGCTCCCCGATGGACTCACGCCGCCCAAGCGCAGAAGGTCGGATGCCACGTGGGGAAGCTGGCTGATCGGCGGATACAGCGAGTTGTATGCGTCGCCGGGGTTCGACAGATACGGGCGCTGTTGGGTGAAGTCGCGCGTACCGATCTGGAAGTCGTGCTCGGCGATGAGGGCAGACTGGGAATAGTCACCAAAGCAGTGAGGGCCCGGGCCAACACCTGCGTATACGCCCGCTTCGCACCAGCCGTCCTGAACGTTGTAGCTCAGGGAGCTGCTGACCTGATTACCGAGATACTGCGACGACACCCAGCCGACAGGGAGCGCAACCAGCAGGCCGATGAAGAGCAGGGTAAGCAGGCGCCGACCCCACGGAGCATCCGTCGGGGGGAGGTGGGAGTTCATGCGAGGTCACCGCGCTTCGCATACCGCACGCCCACCACAAGGCCGAACACCACGACGATGAGCCACGCGAGGCCGAGCTGTTCCTTCACCGCGCTCTGCGACGCCAAGTCAGTGCTGACGATGAACGGCACCAGCGACAGGGCGAGCACACACAGGGTTGTCCACTTCCACGCCACCATCCCGCCTGATTCATCGTTGCCCGCGAAAAGGGCGGCGCTCCGATGCCCGCCCGGCCGCAGTATGGCTGGCCGCGCCTGTCCCAGAATGAGGGAGGCCAGCACCAGGGCGAAGATCAGGCCGTAGCCATATGCAACCCCCTGGGCGAGTGCGGGGAGGGCGAGCACCGAAACGATGATCACCGCTGGCGCGATGCGCCCGCGAAACACGACGGCGACAACTGCGACAACTGCGATCAGGATCAGGCCGGGTACAGCCACGTGATCGTGCACGAACGATTGGATGCCTTCACCAAACGACCCGATCACACCGGGGCCGTGAGACAGCCAGGCACCCACCGATGACACGGCGTGGGCGGCAGAGATGTTGATCGGATTGTCGGATGCCACATCGGTGGTGGACTGAAATGCGTTGAGATCGCTGAGCCAGCCACGGATATTCCCCACAAGCCCCCCGGGCCACACGGCGAAGGCGAGGGCGTTGAGTGCGACCGTGCCAATTGCGGCATACAGCGCCGCCCGCCACCGCCGTACCGCCACGAGACCGAGCGCCAGCAGCACGAATTGCGGACGTATGGAGGCGGCGGCAATGACCGCCGCGGGCGCCACCCACCCAGGTTCGTCACGGAGGAAGAGGCAGAACAACAGAAGGAATGGCACCGCAAACCCGATGCTGTTTCCCCGGTCCATCGTCATGAGGAAGGGACCCGATGCAACCCCGATCAGCAGCAGGGGCAGCCAGTCGCGAGTTCGCCACGTACGCGCGGTTCCCATAATTACCCAGAGCGCCGGCGCCATCAGCGCCGCAGCCAGGACGAGCAGGTAGATGAGAAGCGACCCGCGGACGCCGAGGTCGGTATCCGCGAGAACCTTGGTGACGAGGTGCGGCACCATGCCGAGCGCCGTGTACGGATTGGGCGCATGACCGTCGTGGCCGACCCCCCACGTGTCCGATTCACCGAGCAGAGTCCTCGGAAACCCGAAGTCACCGAAACAGTGGACACCGAGGCCCTGGGTCGGGGCGTCGCACCAACCATCGACCGGCGTAAAGCTCTCGACCGTCGCCGGGTCACGGTGGAAGTACGAGACCGATGCCCACCCCACCACCGCAGCGATGACGAATCCGAAGATGAGGAGGGCGCGAAGGCGCCAGGGCCACGGGTCCTGCCGCGGGGCGTTCCCGATCGTGGGCACTAATCCCCCGCAGCAGTCTCCAAGAGGCGGTGCAGACCGTCCTCCACGGAGATCGTGGGACGCCAGCCAGTGAGGTTGCCTACCCGCACGTTGTCCGAGATGAACACCTTCTGGTCACTCGGACGCTCCGTGCCGGTCGTGAACGCCACCGGGCGCCCCAGCTCGCCCTCAAGCCACTGAAACAGCTCGAGGATGGAGAGCGAGCGATCAGGGCCACCGCCCACATTGACCTGTGCCGGCGCTCCGGGTTGCAAGACGTCGGCGAGTGCGACGAAGAGGCGTGCCAGATCTTCCGCATGAAGAAGATCCCTGACCTGCTTCCCGATGCCGTTGAGCGCAATCTCACGACCGGCAACGGCTTCGGCGACCAGGTGGGCGACCCAGCCCTGATCGGACCTCGGATGCTGATGTGGGCCATAGACGGAGGACTGGCGCAGGCTTGCCGTCCGCAGCCCGTACGTGCGCGAGTAGTCGGCCAAATATTGGTCGGCCGCGCCCTTGGAGCACCCGTAGGGGCCGTGAAAGTCGAGGGGCAGGCTCTCGTTGAACCCACGGGGCCAATCGGGGGCCACGTAACGCGTGGGCTCTTCGACGATACGGACCTGATGGAGGTCGCCGTACGCCTTGTTGGAGCTCATACCAATGACGCACGTCTCGGGGCTCCGCACGCGCACCATCTCAAGGATGTTCAGCGTGCCCCGGGCGTTGACCTCGAAGTCGCGAACGGGATCATCGATCGATGCCATCAGCGAGACCTGACCGGCCAGGTGGGCGACCGCATCAAAGGGGCCATTGGCCGCGAAGAAGTCGGCGACACCCGCGGCGTCGGCGACATCCACTCGACAGATATCCACACCGAACTTGTCCTGCAGGAACGAGGCGTTGGCCTCAACCCCCGCCCGGGACATGTCGTCAAGGATCATGGCCTCATGGCCCGAGGCAATGAGGTGGCTCACCAGGTTCGTGCCGATAAACCCTGCCCCGCCGGTCACCAACCACCTCATGCGGCCATCTCCCTTGCCATCTGCTCGAGCCCGGCATCCAAATGCGTCGGGCACTGCAGAAACACTTCCGGGCCATCGCCCGCCACACACACCGCTGCCGCATCAACCAGATCCTCACAAAAGAGCGCCACAGGTGCCCCAGGATCGCCAAACCGTCCGGCGATCAGGTGCGCGGCCTCGCGAAGGCGTGTGCCAATTCCGGTACCGATCTCAAACTCGCCCGGTACGTGCGTCTCGGCCACGCGAACGATATGGGCCACCGCGTCATCCACCAGGCAGAAGTCGCGGACGCGCTCGGGGTGATGGATTTCGTACGAAGTGCCGGCGCTGGAGGCGGTGACAAGGTCGGCAATGAAACGGCCGGGGGGCTGGCTCGCGCCGTACACATTGTGAATACGGGCGATGGAGATGGGCGCGCCGGTATCGGCCGCCAGCTCACGGACCGCCGCGGTGCCGAGCGCCTTGCTGGCGCTGTACCGCGACTCAGGATCGCTCCCCAGCCTCGGCTCGGTGCTGCTGGCGAGGTGCACCAGATGCGGCTGGCGTGGCCCCTCGGCACATGCGCGCACCTCGCCAGCAGCACCGGAGACGTTGACGGCAGTCATCACCGTGGTGTCGGCGCTCCCTGGCGTAACCCCGGCGCCCGCTGCATTGATGACAACGGTCGGTGCAAAGTCGACGATTGCCCTCCGGCACGAATCGACGTCGGTGAGATCAAGGGCGCTCGCACCGTTGGTGCCCCGTACCGTCCCGCGGACTTCATCCCCTCGTGCGACGAGCGACGACGCGATGCGGTCACCAAGAAAGCCGTTCGCACCGACGACGAGAACCCTCATGACGACGCGCGGCGGCGCGTCTGCCAGCGAAGTCGAACCAGCGTGCCCAGATACGAAACGACGAAAGGGCCGAGCCGACGCTTCGTTTCCCCGTGCTTGCGTTCGCGGAAGTGGTCCGGCACCTCCACGACCTTGAACGCCTCACCATGGAGCGCCTTCAGGCGGAACAGAATCTCCTCGACCACATCGAAGTCGCGGCACTCCAGATCGATCTGCGAGAGGTCGTCGCGTCGGTACAGCTTGTAGTTGGTGGATATGTCGTGACACGCGATTCCGAGCACGCGTCCGTACGCAAAGTTCAACGCCTTGCTCATCATCCGCAGCATCACCGAGTTATCCGTCGAGCCGCCCGTGACGTACCTGCTGCCAATGACAACATCGGCGCCAGGCGCGGCAGCAAGCATCACGGGAATGGTCACCGGATCATGTGATCCGTCGGCGTCGAGTGTCACGACGAAGTCAGAGTCGGTGCTCGCCTTGGCAAACCCCGACCGCAGGGCGTCTCCAAATGAATTGGATGGGCCACGAACAACGGGGATTGCACCCAGGCCCACGACGGCCTCCTGCTCCTCCGTTGATACCGAGACCGGCAGAACCACGAGAATCTCAAAGGTGAGGCCGCTGATCCCGCTCAGCACGGAGATGACGTTGGGGAGCACTTCCCGGAGGTTTGGAAGTTCCTCGTAGGCGGGCATGACCACCGAGAGCCCGCACGGCTCACCGAGTTCGCCGCTGGTCAACAGGGAATTCACGTGGCGGAACCATACGCAATCGGGGCAGTACGTATTGGCGGGAGTGGGTGGCGTTCGATGGCCGGATGCCGGGCACCTTCCACGGGGAGCCCTGTTCGTGCCCTCGTCTGCCGTGGCCGGAGGTTCCTCGCAGCGCCTGGCGCGGCAGACGAACGAGCGTGGCCACCCACCACGGGCCTCTGAGACGCGGTGAGTGGACCTGCTGCGAATCGCTGCTCGATGCGCAGCAGATGGAAGACTCGTCGCCCTGAGCCCGGAACGCTCTCCAGATGCCTGTTCAACTTGAGAGCCTTCCCTGCTGCGTCGCTACAGAGGCTCACCGGGATCCGTTCGTCTGCCGTCCGACGCTGGCCCCTGGCTGCCCCCTCGTCAGCGCTGTGCTCTCAGCAGGTCCTGAGGGGCTCAGCCACGTGATCACAGGAATCGCTGGGGCTGGCGGCAGGTCCAGACAGTCGGGCTCGAGGAAGCGGCAGCCGTGGGTGGCACGGGAGCCACGACCGGGGGGCGCAGCTGTCAGTGACCCCGGTCGTGGAGGCTGCGAAGGGGGCTGTGATCTTCCAACTCCGTGATCGCATGAGCGCTCCAAGGCGCACATCGAGTTCTACTCGGGCCGCCTCGGCCGCCCCGAGCGCCTCGGTGGCATTCCGCAGGCGCATGTCGAGCAGCACCACCTGCTCATTGGCTGCGGCCCACGCCGCGTTCCCCTCCGCCCATGCAGCATCGACCAGTGCCCGATCGGCCACCAGACGTGCCACCACCTCGTTGAGCTCATGTACCTGCCCACGAAGGGGTACTGCAATACCGTGACACTTGCGAAGCGCCTCGAGCGTCCATCCACTGGGCCGGACGTCGGCGGCCCCAGCCCGGGCCGCTTGAAGCGACCGGATCATCAAGCCCGCCGTATCGGCGTCAAGGCAACCCTCCACCCGGGCGATCTGGTCTGGGAGCACGTCGTGCGACTCCGGGGCAACGTCGAGCACCAGATCGCACCCTTCGCGTCGAAATCGCTCAGTCGTCGGATGAAAGGCGTGGAAGAGCGAATCAAGGCAATCCCAAGACGATGGGTCAAACGCTGCGGGGGCCCCGGGGAACAGGGACGGGGCGGCCAAGGACGCGCGGTGGGCATCGCCGAAGAATCCCTGGCCCCCATGCTCCACGAGCAGCACCAGCCAGCGCCGGAACTGCGCCTCGGGGTCGCGAAGCAACCCGACATGTACCGCGTCAGGAAAGCGCGCACGAAGCCAGGCAATGCGCCCATCGGTCTGCTCAAACTTCATCACTGCACGCCGCCCATCATCAGCGGCAAGGGCGATAAGTGCCCGAAGAAACTCCTCCTGCGCCGGCTCATCATCTGTCGCACTCATCGCGTATGAGTCGAAGAAGCGCTCGCTGGCGCCGTGAATGCGCCCGTCGCGCACGAGTGGTGCGTACTCGGCGAAGTAGCCGGTCGCACGGTCGGGGTGGCCCGAGGGCCATGACGAGGGGCCGATTTGACGCACCCCATCCCAGAGTCCGGCAAGGCCCGGATTGAACGGGTCATAGAACAAACTCACGCCGGGATCAGCCGCCAGGGCAAACGCGAGCGCCGTGCCCCCGGTCCGCCAGCCGCTGTGAAGGAAGATGGGAGGGGTCAGTACAGCCCCCCGACGCACCTCGCGCCACTTGCTCCACGGGAAATTGAGCCGCGGTACGCGAGGGCGGCGTGGTGGTATTCGACCGAAAGCGGCGCGCGGGCGGGGGGGGCGCATGTGATGTACCGAGGACTGTCATCCCGGGCAGTCGGCCTTCATGCATCTGCGGGCATAGACCTCCGGGGTTCTGCTGCCCGCGGCTGGCAGGAAACGGTCCCGAGCAGGGGTGACGGTGCAGCCCACGTCTGTCTCGCAGTCCGACGGCGAGGGGGCCGTTCTATCACCAAAGCGATGGCACACATGATCACCGTCGATCCCTGTCACGAACCGGCTGACGCGACGGGCACCCACGAACTGCGGGTGTCCCTCGCGTCGTGGGATATCTCCTGCGCGTCACCCGTGAGGACTCCGCTGAGTTTGACGAGAATGTAGGTACCAGCCTCGTCGACGCTCATCCGGTTGGTGTCAACGTGCACGTCTGGGGCGTGAGGAACTTCGTAGGAGCCATCAACCCCGGTGAAGTCCGTGATCTCGCCGGCCAGAGCCTTCGCGTAGAGACCCTTTGGGTCCCGGCCGATGCACGTCTCGACCGATGCATCCACGTGCACCTCAACAAATGTGCCGCAAGCGCCCACAATCCCGCGGGCCTCGGCTCTCGCATCGCCGTACGGAGATACCAGCGCGACGATCACCACATCCCTATAGCCGAATGCCTCGGCGGCGAGGCCGGCGACGCGAACGACATTGGCGTGCCGATCGGCGCGCGAATAACCCAACTGAGGAGAGAGGGCGGCACGAATGCGGTCGCCATCAAGCAGTTCCACCGACAGCCCATTCGCCGCAAATACCTTGGCCAGAGCCTTGGAGAGCGTGGTCTTTCCGGATGCCGGCAGGCCTGTCAACCATAGGCACACGGGAGCCGACAGGTGCGTGTAACCGGCGGTTGACACTGAGGGGAATGTCTGATGCAGGGGCATCGCCTTCAGACTAGGCGCGGCTGGGGCTGGTGTCCAATGCGTCGCCGCAGTGCTCCTCCGGCCGACAAGGAGGCGGCGGTCGTATAAGAGCCACGCCTGCGCAGCCCGGGAAGGATCACCGGCCCGGGCGCGGAACCCATTCCGGAGGCGTACACACGCCGCTAGTCTCCCGCGCGCCCTCGCACCAGAAGCCAACCGAGGTTCTTCCGAATGCCGTCCAACGCCAGCGTCATCGTCCGCGCCGAGCTCTCAGCTGGCCCTGAGGTACTCAGCCACGTGATGACCGCCATCACCATGGCGGGCGGCGAGGTGGATGGCATGGACACCGTGCGGTCCACCCGCGAGACCATCACGCGCGACATCGTCATCCTGGGTGCCGACGAGCAGGCCACCGATGCCATCGTCCAGTCGCTGCGCAGTGTTCAGGGTGTCACCGTGCACGGCGTCACCAACGCCATCTTCCGTGCGCACGAGGGCGGCATGCTCACCATGCGCACGCGCATACCCGTGAGAAACCGTGACGACCTGTCGATGGCCTACACCCCGGGCGTGGCCCGCGTGTGCATGGCCATTCACGACAACCTCGACCGCGCGTGGGACCTCACCATCAAGGGCAACAGCGTGATGGTGATCAGCGACGGGTCAGCACTTGTGGGGCAGGGCGATCTTGGTCCGCTCGCGGCGCTTCCGGTGCTTGAAGGGCTCTCGCTGTTCATGCGCGAGAAGGCCGCCGTCGACGCATTCCCGCTGCCCATCGACCTCGATGACCCGGCGGCCATCGCCGATACCGTCATCAAGATCGCATCGGTATTCGGTGGCATTCACGTGGCCGACATCTCGGCGCCCAACTGCTTTGAGATCACCCGCATCCTGCGCGAGGCGCTCGACATCCCTGTGGTGCACGGCGACGCCGAGGGCACTGCGGCTGCCCTGCTGGCCGGCACCCTCAACGGGCTGGCGGTGGCGGGCAAGAACATCGCCGAGTCGCGCATCTGCGTGGCCGGATCGGGCCCGGGCGCCATGGCCTACCGCCGCTTCGCCGAGAAGGCCGGTGCCGCCGAGGTACGCGGTGCCGAGTCACAGGAGGCCATGCGCGATCTGGTGAAGGGCGCCGACGTATACGTGGGCGTGTCATACCCCGGGTCGCTGTCGCGTGAGGACGTCGCCGGGATGAACGCCGACCCTGTGGTGCTGGCGCTCGGCATGCCGAACCCCGAACTCGACCCGAGCGACGCCGACGGGGTGGCGGTGTTCGCCACCGGGCGTCCGGATATGCCCAACCAGATCAACAGCACCTTGGCATTCCCGGGCATGTGGCGCGGACTGCTGGACGTCCGTGCCACCGAGGCCAGCGACGACGCCCTTATGGCCGCCGCCTGCGCGATCGCCAACGTGGTGGTTGAAGAGGGTGCGCTGAGTGCCGACTACGTCGTACCCTCGGTGTTCAACAAGCGTCTGGTGCCCGCCGTGGCCGAGGCCGTCGCCGAGGCCTCCCGCCGTTCGGGCACCGCCAGAATTTCCGCCAGCGCATAGGCGGGTCTAGCCTTTCCGGGGTCCCCAATCCCCATCGAAAGGTTCCCCCATGCATTCGTCCCGCCCCACCCGCGTGGTCGCAGTCATTGCCGGGCTCGCCATCGCCACTAGCGCAGTCGTCGCAACGCAGGTGACCGCTGCCCCCAAGGACACCACCATCTACGCCTGCAAGGCCAAGAAGGATGGGGCACTGCGCAGCGTCAACAAGAAGGCCAAGTGCGGCAAGACCGCCACCAAGATCTCGTGGAACACCGCTGGACCCACCTCACCATCGCTCATCGGCTTCACCGAGACCAGCGGGGTCACGCTGCAGCCGGGTGCCGACTGGGTCACCCTGGGCACCGTCACCTTCACCGCCTCCACGGCGTTTCGCTACCAGCCCGCGCTAGGTCTCGGGCGGTATAGCTTCGCCTGCCCCGGCAGCACCCCCAATACGGCGCCCTACAACTCCACGTTCATGGAGGTCGCCACCCGCTTTGTGGTGAATGGCGTTGTGATCCCCAATTTGTACGCCGACGATGGCACGCGCGACTTCAGCGCGCTCAACCTGAGCGGCATGATGCAGGCCTGGTCGGGACCGGTCACTCTCACGGTGCTCGTGCGGAGCACGTCATCCAGCAACGGCGCAGCGCCTGTCATCGCGCCGTGTGCCATCGACACGGGCACCACACAGTTCTTTGCGTTCGCCTACAGCGTGTAGTGATGGCGCCCGTACCGTGACGGTCGCCTAGGATCGGGGGAAGGGAACGGGGTTCGCTCGGGCGAACTCCGTTTTCCGACCTTCCGGGGAGTGCTCGTGGCAATTCAGAACCAAGAAGTGCGTCGCATCGCCGTCGCGTACCCCGACCTGCAGGGGAACGAGATGAAGTACGTGACCGACTGCATCGCCACCGAGTGGGTGTCGTCGCAGGGGCCGTACGTCAAGCGGTTTGAAGATGCCTTTGCCGAGTGGACGGGCGTGGAGCACGCCATCACCTGCAGTAATGGCACCGCCGCACTCCACCTCGCATTGGTGGCGCAGGGCATCGGGCCCGGCGACGAGGTGATTGTGCCTTCCATGACCTACGTGGCCAGTGCCAACGCCGTGTCGTACGTGGGGGCCACGGTGGTGCTGGTGGATTCCGACCCCACTTCCCTCAATGTCACTCCCCAGGCCGTGGCCGCCGCGGTAACTGCGCGCACCAAGGCCGTCATCCCGGTTGACCTGTACGGCATGCCGGTTGACATCCCCGCGCTTCGCGACGCACTGCCCCAGGGCACGATCATTGTGGAAGACGCCGCCGAGGCCATTGGCGCCCGCGTTCGCGGCACCCACGTGGGTGGCCACAGCGACATCGCCACGTTTTCGTTCTTCGGCAACAAGACCCTCACCACGGGTGAGGGCGGCATGGTCACGTGCCATAACGCCGAGCTGGCCGCGAAGATCCGCCTGTACCGGGATCAGGGACAGGACCCACACCGCACCTACTTCCACCCGGTGCTTGGGTTCAACTACCGGCTCACCAACCTGCAGGCGGCAGTCGGCCTGGCCCAGGTGGAGCGCATTGAGCACCACCTGGGCGAGCGCGCCCGTGTATGCCGCCGGTATGAGAACCGCTTGGGCGATCTTGACCACCTGCTGCACATCCCACCCACTCCGGGTGGCCATGCCCACGGGTACTGGATGTTCACCGTGGTGCTCCGCAACTCGAACATGGCCGCGCGCGACCGTATTCGCGAGCACCTGGCACTCGACGGCATCGAGACCCGGCCGGGCTTCACCCCCCTGCACCGCCTGCCCATGTACCCGGCACCGGCCGAGTTGTTCCCGGTTGCCGACTGGATTGGCGACTGCAGCATCAGCCTGCCCACCCATGGGCGCCTCACAGATGACGACGTCGACTTCGTCTCGGCCCGCCTGCGCGCGGCCCTCGGGGCCTAGGCACCCGTGAAGCTGCTGTTCGTCGTCCCACGATTCGGGCCGGAGGTAGTGGGGGGCGCCGAGGTGATGATGCGCGGCTACGCGCACTATGGGATTGGCCCGGATGACGAGGTGCACGTGGCCACCACCTGCGCCAGGTACCACGTGGACTGGCTCGACGACTTCCCCGCCGGCACGGAGATGGACGGCGACGTCACCGTGCACCGCTTTGCCACCGGTCCGCGCGACCCAGCGCGTCGCCACGAGCTGCTCGCCAAGCGCGCTGCCGGCTGGCACCTCACCACCACCGAGGAGAGCGACCTGCTCTTCTCGGATGTCTGGTCGCCCGACCTGCAGCGGTTCATCCGCGAAGAGGGCCGCGGCTACGACCTGATGGTGGGGGCACCCGCGCTGTTCGGCATGGTGCAGATGGCCAGCATGGCCAACCCTGAGCGCATGGTGCTCATCCCCTGCATCCACGATGAGGGCGCTGCGTACGCCAAGCTCATCAGGTCAGTGCTGGCATCGGTACGCGGGTGCATCTTCAACTCGGTCAATGAGCGCAAACTGGTGGGCCGCATGGTCACCGTGCAGCGCTCCGCCGTGGTGGGCACCGGGTACCACATTGAGGACCGCGCGCCCATCAGCACGTCAATCCCCACCGGCCGCTACGTGCTGTACGCCGGGCGCATGGAGCCCGCCAAGCGGGTACCGGTGGTGGCCGAGTACTTCACCCGCTGGAGGGCCGAGCGCGGCAGCGATCTGCGCCTGGTGCTGGTGGGCGACGGGCCATGGAGCCCGCCCGCTGAGTACGGCGACGCCGTTGACATGGTGGGCACGTTCGACGACGACGAGCGCCGGCACATCGTGGCCGGGGCGCTCTGCGTGATCAACGGCAGCGAGCACGAGAGCCTCTCCAACCTGCTGCTTGAGGCCTGGCGAGAGGGGCGGCCCACGCTTGCAGCGGCTGGCAGCGAGGTGATGACCGACACCTCATCACTCTCGGGTGGGGGCTTGATGTTTGGCGACTACGGCGAGTTCGCCCTGGCGATGGACCGCTATGAGGCCGACCACGACTTCGCGGATCGCATGGGCGCAAGCGGGCGCGAGTTCATGGAGCGCGAGTACTCGTGGGATGCCGTCGGTTACCGATTCCGCACGGCGCTCGCCCACATGGCACCATGACCGGCATGACCTCACACCGCATCGCCCGGATCGCCGCCGCATCGCTTGCGGCCCTCGCCCTCACCACTGGTGCCGTGGCCCTCTCGGGATGCGGCGAGAGCGATGCCCAGGTGACCAGCGGCGAGAGCAGCGCGTCGTCCACATACACCCAGGCCGACACCACCATCAAGGCCCAGGTGGGCGAGACGTTCGTCATTCAGCTGGCGAGCAACCCCACCACGGGCTACCAGTGGAAGATGACTCCCAAGGGCGACCCCGGCGTGAACCTGGAAAGCAGCAAGTACGTGCAGGACACCCAGACGGGCACCGCCACCGACACCATGGTGGGCATGGGTGGCATGGAGAACTGGACCTTCAGCGCGGTGGCGGCCGGAACGGGCACTCTGGTGTTCGACAGCATCCCGCCCGGTAAGACCACACCGGCCGAGACGGTCACCTTCAACGTAACGGTGGCCGACTAGGCACGATCGTCGGGAGTGGCGTCCAGCCGCTCCTCGAGTGCCGTAATACGGCGCTCCTGCTGGTCGAGCATCACGTCAATGCGCGTCAGGCGCTGGCTCACTCGGTCGAAGGCATCCTCCACCACGTGATGCACCATCTTCTCGCTCACCCGCTTCATCATGGTGATGAGCTTCCCCACGCCCGCCTTACTGCTGTATCCGAGTTCGGGGCGCAGGTGCACCGGCACCGGCACGTCGGTCACCAGCGCGGCGGTCTCGGCACGCAGCAGCGACGCCTCCTCGCGGATCTCCCGCACAAGTGCCTGCGTGGCTGCATCAAGCGGTTCGGTGCTCATGCCGAAAGCGTACTGGCAGACTGTCCGATATGAGTAAGCCCTTCGCCGCGGCAGCCGCCGCACTCGTCGTAGTGGGTGCCACCCTCACCGGATGCGGCGGAGATGCACCCGCCCCGTCAGCGCCCACCGCGTCCGCCCCCGCGGCTGCCGCCAAGCCCGACTACACCGTGCCCGCAAGCGGCGACGGGCCCACCATCACCGTGGCCACCGGCCAGACCTTCACAATGTGGCTCGCGGTGTCGCCCGATCAGGCAAAGACCACGGAGGCCGTGGGCTGGGTGCGCGACGCCGACGATGCCACCGCACTCATCACCGAGGTGTCCGGGGAGAACGTGGCCACCAAGGACGGCGGTGTGTCATCGCGATATGTCTTTACGGCAGCGCAGGCGGGGGAGGCTGACATGGGCTTTCGTCAGGTGACGCTGGTCAACTCGGGTGCCGCGCCGCTGGCGAAGACCGGGGTCGTGCACGTCACGGTGAACTGACGTGCCCGACGTCGTCATTCCATGGCACCCGCGGCTACAGGCGTACAACCCGTCTGACGATGAGGAGCGGCCCCTCCGGCGGGGCCTGGCATGGGACCTGCTCGGCCAGCTGGGTCTTCTTGACGCGCCCAGGGTTTCGGTGGTGGACTTTGACGCGGCTGACGACGACAGCCTGTCGCGCATTCACGCCCCTGCCTATCTCAGGGCGGTGCAGCAGTACTCACGCGACCCACGGCTTGCCGTGGGGTTTGAGGCCACACAGTGGGGCTTTGTGGCTGGCCACGACACCGTGCCGCGCGCGGGCATGCACGAGGCGGCAGCCGACGTGTGCGGGGCGGCAGTGGAGGCCGCGCGAGTGGTGTGGGCCAATCCCGGCACCCGGGCATTCGGTCCCGCGCCCCTCGGCCTGCATCACGCCTTTGCCAACAAGGCTTCGGGCTTCTGCGTGTACAACGACTGCGCCCTTGCGATTCAGGAACTGCTCGACCTCGGGGCCGACCGCGTGGCCTACGTGGATCTCGACGCCCACCACGGCAATGGGGTGCAGTGGATCTTTCACGCGGACCCGCGCGTGCTCACCATCTCGGTGCACGAGTTCGTCTATGGCTTCTACCCCGGTACCGGTGATGTGACCGAACGCGGGCCGGCTGGAACCCCTGGCACCACCATCAATGTGCCGCTGCCGCCATTTGCCGGCGACGTCGCATATCTGGCCGCCATCGAGCGGGTGGTCGAGCCCGCGGTACGCGCATTTGTGCCCGATGCCCTGGTGGTGCATCTGGGTGCCGACGTGCACCACGCCGACCCGTATACCCATCTGCAGGTCACCATTGAGGGTCTGGAGGAGTGCTACCGGCGCATTGTGCGCCTGGCCGATGGCGTGTGCGACGGGCGACTGCTCGACACCGCCGGTGGTGGATACAACCCCACAAGCCTCGGGCGCATCTGGGCGCTGCAGCTCACGGCGCTGATGGGCGTGCGGATCGGCGACGAGCTTCCCGATGAATGGCGGCGGGCGGCGGAGCAGGCGCTCGGCCAGCCAGCACCCACCACCCTGCGCGAGGACCCGGGGCCCACGTGGGATACCTGGCAGCGCGAGGAGGGCGACCGCGTGGGGCTTCTGAACGTGGCACGAGCCGAGGCACTGCTGGGCGAGTAGCGGGCGCTGCCACACAGAGGCGTGGCATTCGCGACACCCGGGTGTGGAGTCGCGCGCTGGCGCTACGCGACGCTGTCGGCATGGCACCCCGCCCACAGCCCGTGTACCACGCTTTGTGCCACACTCCAGACATGGCATCTCGAACCGTGCGGGCTCGCCTTGACGATGGCAGCGCAGCAGCGCTGCGCTTGTTGGTGAACAGCGGGATGACCGAGTCGGAGGCCGTTCGCACCGCACTGATCGAGGCGCAGAGAGCGCGCCTCACTGACGAGGCGCTGCGTGTCGAGTGCGAGCGATTGATGCAGGACACAGAAGCGGTGGCGAGAGAGATGGCCGAGTTCCGCGAGTGGGAAGAGATCAGCGCGCCGTGGCCGGACTGAGACGGGGCGACGTGGTGAGTGCACGCCTCACCAAGGGGCGCGGGCACGAGCAGGGGAGTGCGCGACCCGTGGTCGTGCTGCAGACCGACGCCATGGCCAACTGGTCCACAGTGGTCATCGCACCGCTTTCGTCGTCAGCGCAGGCCGCACACTTTCGACCGCCCATCACCGTGAGGGGCCGGGCGACGCGGGTGATGGTCGACCAGTTACGCACAGTTGATGTCACGCGCCTCGGCAAGCGCATCGGTGCAGTTGACGCGACTGAGCTCCTCGACGTCGAGGTGGCACTCAAGCGGGTGCTCGGGCTGTCGTAGGCGTGAAAACGACGCCGGCCGAGCCCATGAGGGCCCGGCCGGCGGGTACGACGCGATGCAGAGTGGCGATTAGCCCAGCTTGGAGAGCTGCGCTTTGGCCTTGGACAGCATGGACGACGGCAGTGGTGCATAGCCGAGGTTCGCCAACTGGCCCTGGGCCTTGGCACCCAGGAAGTAGGTGAGGGCCTTCTTGACGGCAGCGTTGTCCGTGCCTCCCTCAACTGCGAGGGCGTACGTGGTGGCCACGATCGGATAGGCGCCCTTGGTCTGACTGTTCGCCAGGCTTGCGCTGAGGGTGAGGTCGGGGGCCAACTGGGCGTCCGCACCGGCAGCGTCGATAGACGCCGTGGTCGGGGCCACGTATGCGCCCTCCACACCAATGGCGGCGGCCTGGCCGTCGAGCCCGGCCTGCTTGGCATCGGCCAGATCGACGTACCCGATGGAGTTGCTCCCGTTCTTCACGCAATTGGCGACACCGGAGTTGCCGGGAGATGCCGACACCTTGGCGGTCCACGCAGGGGTCTTGCTGGGGTCGGCACCCACCTTGTCGGCGAAGCCCTGGCTGATCTGCGAGAGATACCCCGAGAAGTTGTACGAGGTGCCCGACGAGTCGGCACGCACGCACACCGTGATGGGCTTGGCCGGCAGGGTGACGCCCGGGTTGGACGCCGTGATGTCCTTGTCGTTCCAGGTCGTGATGTCGCCGTCGAAGATGCCGGCGAGCGCTGGGCCCGTCAGGTTGATGGGCTTGCTGACGCCCTCGATGTTGGTGGGAATCGTCACCGCACCCAGCAGCGTCGGGAAGTAGAGCACCGTGCCCTTGACGGCCGCGGTCTCGTCGCTGGTGAGCGGGGCGTCGCTGCCGGCCCAGGCCACCACACCGCTGGTGAGGTCCTTGATGCCGGCACCGGAGCCCTTGGACACATACGAACACGTCTGGGAGTCCTGGCACCACTGCGTGTAGGCCGGGGCGGGGAACGATGCACCCGATCCAGTGGCCGCGCCAGCGGGGGCACTTGAGTCTCCGCCGCTGGTGTCAGCGGTGGACGAGCTGCTTCCGCAGCCAGTGATGACAAGGGCCGACGCGCCAATCAGGCCCGCGGCCAGCAGGATCCTGCGATTCATCCGGAGTTCTCCTCGTGTGGATGTCCGCGGCCCGCAGCCTCGTGCCAGGGCTCGCGATCGTGAAGTTACAAGCGTGCAACATGTCCGTCCGTGAAGGTTCACGGCATGGACACATTCGGTAATTCCGCTACGCCAGCAGGGTGCGACGAAGGCGGCGGATGGGGACGATGAAGAACACCGCCGTAAACGCCACGAGCACCGCCACGTGACCCACTGTGAGCCAGCCCACGTCGCCCAGCACCAGCTCCCGTGTGGCGGCCACAAAGTGCGACAGCGGCAGACACCAGCCGATCACCTGTGCCCAGTCGGGCAGGCCCGTGAACGGGAAGAAGATGCCCGAGAACAGAAACATGGGCGTGAGGATGCCAGTCCAGAAGATGTTGAAGTGCTCGATGTTGCGCGCGTATGACGTGTAGGTCATCCCGAGCACCGCGAATGTGAGCGCGCCGATCACGAACACCAGCGGGCAGAGGATGGCCCACCACGAGGCCACCAGGCCAAATGGCGCCATCACGCCCAGAAACACCACGCCGTAGATGGATCCGCGGGTGGCACCCCACAGGTACTCGCCCACCACAACGTCGCCGACCGACAGGGGGGTGGTGACCGCTGCCTCAAACACCCGACGCACGTGAATGCGTACGAACGCGTTGTACGAGGTCTCGAGAATGGCCCCGAACATCACCGCACTTGCAGCCACGCCCGGGGCGATGAACTGCACGTACGAGATTCCATCCACGCTCTTGAGGTACGCGCCGAGCCCCAGCCCCATGATGGCCAGATAGGCGATGGCCTCCACAAACCGGGGGCCGAGGGTGACGAGCACCGTCTTTCGACCCACCGTCGCATTGCGGAACCAGAAGCGTGCGGCTCCGCGCGCCGACAGATCTGAGGCGCCGGTGATCAGCTCAGGGCCTCGATGGCGACCTCGTAGTCGGCGGCAAGGCCGTTGTGGCCATTTCGGAGCGCCGTATCGATACCCGTGAGGTAGGCATCGGCTGCGGCGTTGATGTCACCGGTGGCCGTGAGGCATTCCGCCAGATGCCCCCACGCCGCTCCCTCGTCGTCGGCCAGATCGAGGTACGCGCGGTACTGGTCGATGGCCTCGGCGTGGCGCTCGGCGTTGCGCAGGGCAACGGCCAGGCCGTACCGGGCCCGGGGCTCGTCGGGGGTCTCGGCCACGAGGCCGGAGAAGTAGGTGATGCGATCAACGGCCATGGTCAGGCGGCCAGCGACGCGCCGACCGTGAGCGTCACCTCGCGGTCGGGGGCCCGCAGAGCGGCATCGCGCGCGGCAAGGATGCCCACCGCGTCCAGACCGAAGCGGGCAAGAACCGCGACGACAGTGTCATCCGGCGTGTCGTCCGCGTCGAGGATCTCCACACCCACGATGCGATCGCCGGAATCAACGTCCACGTTCACCGGATAGCCATCGGCATCCGTCCCCCTCGGCCCGTCG
>Ga0194063_10001118_pt1 | contig 17971 bp, 22 predicted proteins | sample SepL3720m_MetaG_FD_155459 | JGI IMG/M metagenome (GOLD analysis project Ga0194063, IMG submission 155459) | Anoxic zone freshwater microbial communities from boreal shield lake in IISD Experimental Lakes Area, Ontario, Canada - Sep2016-L373-20m | ecosystem: Environmental > Aquatic > Freshwater... | reverse complement strand
GGGGGTGGCCGAATTCAATCGGAATAGGTGGCCGACTTCAATCATATTGGGTGGCCGAGTTCAATCGTAGTGGGCGGCCGACTTGGTGCGGAATCCCCATGCGGATGTTCTAGATATTGCAAAACACCTGATAATAACACTACATTTATCTTTTCGTTCTTATTACATTCACTTATATTATGATAAAAAGTTAGCACATCATCCTGAAAAGACTTTAGTCCAACATCAACAAATGAAGGTTGCTCGACAACACACCACCTTATTTTCCGCAAATTAGATAAGAATGTTTTGTTTTGGTAATAACTCGTGCCCAGTGAACCACCAAAATCTAATACCCCTAAATATCCATCATCATGGCTTGCCACTCTTAACAGCCCTGCTAACAATGGCCAGGAATACATAACCTCCTCAAACAGAACTGAGTCCCTTTCATAAACAGCCTCTCCGGCTCTAAGTTTAACAGTTGCTTCCTCAACGCTAGCCAAAATATCAGGGCTGCCATATCCGGAACTGTTATTTAGGGCGTCCTTCCAGTTTTGATAATCACCAGAAAACCCATATTTTCCTCTGTATCTAAAATCATTGAGGGCATCAATGACGACAGGGGGAATAAATTGTTTCAAATACGACTCAACGCTACCCACGATCTTTTCCTCACAACAAAGATTTCTGGTTAGCATTAATCCTCGCTGGAAGTTAATGTTAACGATGTGACTCTAACTCTGTACGAGGTGATGTGTGAATTGGAGGAAGTCTGTATTTAATTGCAGAATTCGAGTAGGGGGGGGGTGAAGAATTCCTACATTGTTAATCCATGAGTCAAGCAGTAGCCGATAATTTCGGCATTGGTTCTCAGCTTCAGTTTCTCAAGGACACGAGCGCGATATGCGCTGATTGTTTTAACGCTCAGAGAAAGTTCTTGAGCGATCTCTGTCATAGTTTTGCCTGCGGTCATCATTGACGCAAACTGATACTCTCGATCAGATAAAAGCATATGCAGGTTGTCCCTGTCGCATGTTTCACCGATTGCTTCAGCGAGAAGACTGCCCTGAGATGAAGTCACGTATTTTTTGCCTTTCAGAGCATGCTCAACGGCATTTTTAAGTACCTCCGGATCGCTTCCCTTGTTGACATAGCCCACTGCACCGGCTTTCAAAGCTCTCACAGCGTATTGTTCGTCAGTAAACATGCTTAGTACAAGTACCGGAAGACTCGGATTAATCTGGTGAATCTGCCTGAGAAGATCCAAGCCATTTCTTCCTGGAAGCGATATATCAAGCAGCACGAGACTGTAATCGCCACCTGAAAGCATGTCTAGTGCCTGTTGAGCGGTCGACACCTCATCAAAACAAAGTGGAGAACCAATTAGTTCAGAAAGGAGCCGAATAACCCCTTTCCTAACAATAGCATGGTCATCTACAACCAATATCGACTTCATCATTTTTCCTTAAGAGCATCTCGAGGGATAGTTAGGCTCACAACGGTCCCATTACCTGAGTTTCCGCTGATAATAAGCTTTCCATTACATTGTAGAGCCCGTTCACGCATACCCATGATGCCATAGGCCTTTGAAGAATCAATTTCTTTTGAATTTGTACCACGCCCGTTGTCGGCAATTTCAAGGATAAATTCGTCTGCACGTTCACACGAGGAAATGCTGACCTCCGTAGCACATGCATGACGGATAACGTTCGTCAACGCCTCTTGGAGTATCCGTATAATTGCCAATCCAACTTCTTGATCATACGCTTCAATACTTTCGTTCAGCAGAAGATGAAATTCAATATTACTGCGACGTTTGAATTCGTTCACCTGCCATTCTATGGCTTCTGCCAAGCCAAGATTGTCGAGAAGAGGGGGCCTAAGCTTGGCAGTAATGTTATTAGTCTTGATGAGTAACTCGTCCAGGCATAAATGCATTTCTGACAACCGAGTTGCGTACTCACCGCTAACGGGTATAAGCATATGCTCAATCAAATTCAGATCAAGCTTGAGAGCCACAAGACTCTGTCCGATATCATCGTGAACCTCTCGAGAGATAGCAAGGCGCTCTTGTTCTTGGACTTTTCCAATTTGATTATTCAAGTTTGCTTTGCTGACAATATCTCTTTGTAACATAATGAATAAAACCGTACTTAGTAAAAAAATTATGACACAGTTAATAACGATCAAGCTCTGCATCTTATTGAATTCGTTTTCTTGTTTCGCCGTCAGATGTTGCATCTGAGTTACCGCTTCCTCCTTAGCAACGGCAACGCTTTCACGTATTTTCGACATTTTAGTCCGGGTATTGTTACGATTTAAGGCGACTCGATTATTACCATTCTTGCTCAGCATTATCTGGTCCCTGAATTCGCTCAGCTTTTCTTCGACTTGTAATTCTACAGGTACCATTCTTTCATTAAGCCACGGAATTCCGTTAGCCAAACCCTTAAGAATTTTCATTTCATTCTTAACTTCTGCCAGGGACTTAAAATATGACTCTAGATATTCTTTATCTCCTGAACTAACAAAATGACTCGTGTCATGCCTAACATCTCTTGTCAACTTGATCAGACGATCTAGATTTTGAATAATACTAAAGGTAAGATTCTGCTTCTTTTCAAAATTGGCTAATTGATTAATTTGCCAATAAGACAAGAATGTGATGGACGCCAGGATCAGCACAACCAGCAAACTTACCACATTAATAATGAGTTTATTCTTCATAGCAACCTTCTGACACTATTTATGAATCGATATTCTATCCCCTACATGTCCGTAATAGCATATAGTTTTTTTATTAACAAATAGTCTGTATAAATGATTCACTCGAACAGCCTGACAAAGTTTATTTTCCGGATAAAGAGCCTTATTAAATTCACCTTTCGCAGAATATGAAGCTCCGCGCACACAATATGGGTTCCCTATCTGCAAACACCCAAACCCTCACTAAGCAACATGGCTGTGGCCTACGGCTGGCTGGTTGTAGTTCAATACCTGCTGCCGTTCCTGCTCTGGCTGGCGTTTGCATTCAAGGAGATAGAGGTGCTGTTTAGAGGAGAAATAGTAAAGGCAACTCCATTGTAATAGTTCCGCACCATATTCCCCCTCAAGTCCCCTTGGCATCCAGCCTTGGGGATTTTTTTTGCCCAAACACAGAAAGGAATTCAAGATGAAACAGGAATGGACTGAAATGAGTAAGGACGAATTCATAACCAAAATGGTTACTCTCGGGCATTAGTGGCCGGAATAATTTCAGAATAATTTCAGTTGCTTAGGTTTGTTACGTGTGCTGTTTCTGTAATCACAAAATGTAAGTAACTGATTTATTTCTGTTCTCTCAAAAACTGATACGCTCAAAATCTGTAGCATTGTGTATGGGCTGCCCATTGGCATGTATTCTATCCTTTGTGCAAAGTGATTAGGGGTAGCGATTAGTTACTTTTTTTCTGTTTGGCATAAGGTCCACCATTTACAAATTTAAAAACCGGCGCACGGGAAAAGCCGCAACGCCGGTTTATATTGGCATCAATCAGAATAATTGTTGACAGCAGTATTTGTCAGGAAGAGTTTTTCTGTCTGTGCAAGATTATTGCCACTTGATCCACCTGCTGAAATAATTTTCACAGCTAAATTATACATTATTTTTCCGAATTACACCTGACATTTCGCAATTTTTGCGATGCCCACCCTCAAGCAGCCCCATTGGCCATTCCGGTCAGAGGGCTTTTCCGTTCACTCCCAAACCACACACAGAAAGGAGGTGAATCCACTTGGACCGTGCCGAAATCGTAGCCCGCCTATCCCGGCTCATAGACATCCGCCACACAGGCAATGCAGCAGGTGGCATCTTTTGTAAGGACTGGATATCGATGTTGGATATTCAGCAACTACTCTCAGGAAATCCCAGTATCACATCAAAGACCCTCCAGCCGGTATTCGCCGGGAAATCAGCCAACAGTCCTGGCTTTCTCCTGGCAGCACTCGTGCATGAGAAGATGTGTACGACCGGGAAAGACAGCTCTCCTACCGATAAAGCTCCTTCTAATTCTGATCCAGAAACTCAACCCCAAAATAAACCCGCCAGGAAAGCGAAATAGATACCAACTAGCGCTCGGTATGATTTTGACCGCTGCAGCTATGCTCGGATTCCATGTAGGGGTGATAACGATGATTTTGGCTGTGGGATGTTGGAAGGTTATTAAAGACGTATTCAGTCATACATTGCAGTGCAAATTATAACAATATTGGCTGGTATCTCCACTGAGAGGTATCAGCCTTTTCCCTTCCAAAGGAGACACCACCATGAACATCGAAACACTTTTCGGCACCACTCTACAGCCGATCCGATTCAAGACAATCAAGGCAGTATACGAAACACTAACCGTCAGAGAGGACATCAGCGGCTACCTGTCAGTTGGCGACAGATACACTTCTGCAAGCCAGGTATTCGACACCTTCCGCTTTCTCCAGAGGGAAACGAAGGAATACTTCATAGCCCTGCACCTGGTCGGCAAAAACAGAATACTTTGTATCGATATGGTATCGGTCGGATCGCTTAATCAGTCAATCGTCCACCCTCGTGAGACCCTGAAAAATAGCCTGCTGAGTTCAGCGGTGGCAATCATTCTGGTGCATAACCATCCTACAGGAGACCCAGCGCCGTCATCGGAAGATATCTCTATTACGCAAAGGCTCAGAGAGGCCAGAGATATCATCGGAATAAAGATACTGGATCATATCATTATCGGCGATAGCTACCTCAGTTTTGTAGAAAGAGGATTTATATGAGCATAAGCATGCTGGCGGCGATCTATGACCCATCAGGGACCGGGCGGCGGCAGAGCGGGGTACTATGGGCGAGGTCAGCGGGCGGTAGTCACTCGGCAAAACCGGTCAACTTCGACTAAAAAAGGTGGCAAAGGCGGCGAAGGGGTGCTACCGGTTTCACCACCTTCCCCTCCTTTTTCCGGCCCTGAACAGAAATATCGTGAGGCGTGGTTGCCCCAATAATGGCATTGTCAGCAAACATATATAGAATGGTCAGTTACAAAAAATGCCTGTAATATAGTGCCTGAACTGAATTAGCTTGATCATTTTGTCTGCTAAGCAGAAAATATAAACGATGTCAAAAAATAGAAAAAACCCACAGATCAAAAGGAGGTATTCAGTGAGAACATTTCTAAGTGTGATATTGTTCATGTCTCTTGTTCCTACTGCTGCGTTTACTGCCGAGACACCACTCTCTCCAAATGGAATTGCATTGTTCAATGGCTATAGGTCCTGGGAGCTTATCGCACCTTCCTATCGGGAGGATAAAAACCATATTCGTGTGATACTCGGTAATCCGGTAGCTGTAAAAGCAATGAGAGAGAAAGTTCTGCCGTTTCCCGATGGTACCGTTCTTGCCAAGATAGCCTGGACGGTAAAGAAACATCCAAAATTTCCGGTAGCAACAGAACCTGATGCATTCGTACAGGCTGAATTCATGGTCAAAGATGCATCCAAGTATAAAGCCACGGGTGGCTGGGGATACGCCCGTTTTGTTGGCAATGAATACAAACCATACGGAAAAGATGCCAATTTTGTTCAAGAATGCGTTGGTTGCCACACCCCAGTAAAAGATAACGACTATGTGTTCACCAGTTTTGCCGGTGTTCCATAGTCCCACTTGATTCGCAAGGAGAACTTACGATGAATCGTATTGTGAACGTGATAGCGATTTATACAGTATGTCTTGTTTCATCATTGTGCATTACGGCACTTGGCTACGCAGAACAGAAGATCACCCCCGGAGAATTACTATTTAAGGCGCATTGTTCTGCCTGCCATTTTGAAGGAGGAAATATTATCAGGTCTGACAAAACATTAGCCAGAAAAGATCGTGAAAAATATGGCGTCAAAACAGCTAATGACATAGTCAATCTCATGAGGAATCCGGGAACTGGCATGTCAACATTTGACAAAACGGCTCTTGCGGATGATGAGGCCAAAGCAGTCGCCGAATATATCATCACAACCTTCAAGTAATCTACACACCTACGTAAGGAGTACAGCATGAACAGAAGAACTTTCCTCAAAACAGCCGCCTTGGGAACAGTAGTCGGCGGCATAAGTGCATCGTTTGCTTCTGCTGAACGCTATTTTCCTGTTAAGGCAGACCAGAGTCTTTTTGAAAACATAAACAAGGTGAAAGATGTGGCAAAAAAATCGCCACTGGAGAAGAAGCATGCTCCCGTCATCACTGCACCGGCTTCTGTAAAAGCAGGCGAGCCGTTCATTGTAGATATCGCTGTAGGTGAAATTCTTCATGACATGGGGCCAGCTCACTGGATTGAATATATCGATCTTGCAATTGGAAATGAACCTGCCGGTAGGGCTGACTTCCAGGCGAAAGGCTATTTGAAACCAAAGTGCACTTTCTCTGTTGTAATACCCAAAGAAGCTGCCCCCGCTGGAAAAGTAACTTTGATAGCTTCAGAACGGTGTAACTTGCATGGATACTGGGAGTCATCAATAGACATTTTGGTAACTTGATTACCAATAGATAATGCAGCACTCAGGCTGGTATTTCTAACGAGGTATCAGCTTTTTTTGTATCCTACATGGGAGCCTTCGAAAGCTCCCAATTTTTTTCTAAAGGAGATATCACATGAGCATCTATAGAATACTTCTCAATGACTCAGATCGCCTAAACTACACCGCCAGTCACTTCGGCGATAATTTCCCTTTTCGGATCGAGCCTTTCATTTTCGACATGGCCGGAAGTCTGTCGCGCGACTATACCGGCGGATACTGGAATATGTACGAGCTTTCCAACGGAGGGTTTTACATGGCCCCTGATTCTGAAACACCCTTCAACGTGTCATGTATGAACGGCTATGAAGGAAAGCTATCGGCGGATGCTTTCGGGATCACCGTCTGTTTGTATGCCTACAGTAACCTTTCCTTTTCCAGCGATCCTGAATTTGCAGAGATATGTGCCGAACACTACCATCTACTGAGGGAGTATATGTTCGGGCATCCGGAGGTGAAGGGGATACTGAGGGCGATTGACTGACCCGGCACCGGGGGGCTGGCGCGGCTGCGGCCCGAGAGGGTACCGAGTAGCTACCAGAGTGTTTCACTTTGGGGCAACCGCAGTGCCGCCCTGGGGGTGGTCATGGCCGGTGCCAGTCGGCTCCCCTGGGGGCAATCTGGGAAAACCCGACATCTCCCCCTCCGGCTTTTCCGCTGGAGTTGCCGGAAAAAACTTTTGAGAGCACCCGAAGACTCGATGCACCCGACGCCAAACCGGTACCCGACGCCGACCCCTCGGATGCAACCACTCGAAAAACAAGGGGAGGCGTCAAGTCGTCGAGTCGTTTTGGAAAATTTTCCCGCCAGAGCGCCGTCAGTTGACCCAGAGGGGTGGTGTGTACGGGGTGGCAGAATAGGCGCAGACCTCTGAGTGGCAATTCCAAGACAAGATATATTTCTCAAAGCATGAAGTAATGCCAGCTATTCACCACATTCCCAAAGCCTTTTCAACTCATCCTCAAATTTTCGCTTCTGGAGCAGTATCGACTCGCGGAGTTTTGTGAGTTTTGCTTTGTCGTATTCAGGATAGTCTGGGGCGGAAAGTAGATTGTCAATCGACCGTATCGAGGCTTCTAATTTATACCATGATTGTTCAAAGCCTTCCGCCATATCCATCCCATGCTCCCTTTAAGGAGTTTCTATCACATTGGGCATTTTAGTAAAATATTTATTTGCTAAGGCAATAGGAGAGTATCCGCCCTTTGTGCGACCGGATATCGCGTTAAAGATGCGGTAGTAGTGGGATCGATCGTTCTACTACCAGATTACCGTCGGGAACAAACATGATGACCGATTAAATGATGACGCCGAACTGGCATGAAGTTGACCCGCCGGTTTATGTTTTTGGCGGGTCAAACTTTCTGGTTGGATCAATGTCTTTTCGCTTTGGTTAACAAACTTGACTGCGTCCCATACGTCTTTCACCTGATGAGGCGTCCACGTGAGCTGCTACGATACGTCCACGGTTTTGTGGGTGCATGTCTCCAACAGGCTATGGCTGTTTTACCCTCCGGGATGATGGTAAATGGGCCTATGGAAAACACTCGGAATATGCGTCCGCACACGTCAGTTATCTTTCCGGTTGAGCAGAATCATAAAACGCCCAACTTTCTTTCAAGTCTTTCGATGACCTCGACAACGCTGCCTTCAATATCGTCCCCATAAACAGTGAAATACAAATATTGACCTGAATGGTGCGACCAGTCGAGGTTTTCGACACGAAGCGGCTCAAGTAGGGATTTAATCTTCTCATAAGATATGAACGGATCGCCGTCAGGCCACTTTCTGTCAAGTTTGGCCTGCTGGGCATCAGTCAAAGGAATCCTGTATGTTATCGAATAGACCTCAGCCTTCATTACGGCTTTATGTATGCGTTCAGCCCGATAGTAATAGGCTTCCCGTCAACTTCAGTGGTGGTAACGGTATTCCCCCGTGTACTTGCCACTACTAAGGTCTTACCGGATGCTGATGGAGTTGGTTTCTCCAGGTCAATTTCGATGCAGAGTTTGTTGCCTTTGATTTCAACTGTCATTGCCATAGTATTCTCCTTTCTCGATATTATTATTTCTCGTTACTTCTTATATCATCAAGCATCGAATGAAGTTCTGCTATTGCTATATTCTGTGCGTCGAGAGTCTCCATTATTGCTCGAATCTCTATCTCTGCCTTCTGATTTATCTCATAGTCGTTGTGTGCCTCGATACGATCACGTGCCGCTTGTCGATTCTGGCTCATCATGATCATGGGTGCAGTATATGCGGCCTGAAGTGAGAGAACAAGATTCATAAGGATGAAGGGATACGGATCCCAATGTTTGATCCAGGCGGTGACGTTGAGGATCGCCCATACACCAAGCAATGAGGATTGACCGATGATGAAACCCCATGAGCCGACCTTTGCGACAACCCAGTCGGCGGCACGCTCGCCCAGGGTAAGCTGTTCGCTTATTACCTCATTGATGTTTATTACGGGGCCATGGTCGTGGCGATACGGTTGTGGAAACTTTGGCTTGTTCATCAGATTCCTTCCTCGCTGATTTTTACTCTTTCAGGAAATTCAGGAGTGCCTCGAAGAACTTCTCTTTCATCTCCATGTGCGGGATATGGCCTACTTTTGGAATTTCAACCAGTTTTGCCCCTGGAATCTGCTTGGCGGTCTTACGCCCAAGTTCAGGATACTGTCCGACGCGCGGCAACAGCTCCTTCTTCACACGTGCCTTGCCCACAACCGTACGGTCAGCCTGACCGATTATCAACAGTGCCTTTGCACTTATATTCTGAAATTCATGGCACACAGGCTGTTCGTAAATCATTTCGTAGGTCAGGGCTGAGGACATGGCCAACCTTGGATATTCCCCACTCAGCTGTTGCCTGACCGCAAGCTCGGCATATTCTCCGTACTCCGGTCTCCAGTTCACAACGTAGGTCTTGTGGTAGTTACGGATGCTTTCTGCTGTTGCCTTCAACTCATTCAGGTACTGTTCATCTACAGACACGTACGGAACAAATTGGCGGTAATCTTCCAGCCCAATAGGGTTCTCGAGTACAAGCCTGGTTGCTGTCTCTGGGTACATCAGGGCAAAGCGGGTTGCCAGCATACCGCCCATGGAGTGTCCGACGACGGTTACCTCTTTAACACCCAGAGTATCCAATAGTTTTTTCGTGTTAGCGGCAAGGGCATGGAAGCTGTAGTGGATATTGGGTTTCGACGATTTGCCGAACCCTATCTGATCGGGGACAATCACCCGATAGCCGTTATCGTTAAGAAATGCAATGGTATCCTTCCAGTAGGCTCCGGAAAAGTTCTTGCCGTGCAGCAAGAGTACCGACTTGCCGTTGCCGCCTCCGCTGGGCAGTACATCCATGTATGCCATTTTCAGGTCTTGTCCTTCGATGGTCAGAGGCAGGTAACTGACTGGATAAGGGTAGGCATACTCCACAAGGGATATGGATAGGGGAGACGGCTCTTCCGCCAAAGATGGAAGTGGCAAGACAGCGGAAGTTAATGTGGTCGTCAGCACTGCTACTATGAGCAACCGGTGCAGCGGGCTCCATGCGTTCATATTACTGATCTCCTCTTGATTGGTGATATGTATTATCCTGCCTCATGTTACTCTCTTTTTGTCATCCCTGATCAGAACAAACAGCAGATATGATACAATGCCGAAGTTGACAATCAGTACGGTTATTCTCGGCCAGGTCACGCTACGGGCAACCTCATATATCTCGACAGGAATGTACATACCACCGGTGAGGACGGCAAACCATTCGGCCCAAGTTTTTCTCAGCCAGAGTCCAACTGCTTCTATCATGCGGACAATGGAGTACATCGTTGCAGCTATGGCCATACTCCATAGTTTGGTGTCGTTGATGCGTTCCGTCAGGTCGAGAAATATTCGCGGGTAATGGCTGGCGGGGTTGAAATGAAAGTGTTCCACCAATCGCAGGGCGGCTTCGTGAACATCTTTGTGGATGAAGGTCAGCAGTTCAAAGCCTACCAGAAGAACCAGTATCCCTTTGGCACCCTCAAAAAGCGCGACGATGTGGAGTCCTCGAGAGGGCGGCCTGTTGTTTGTCTGCTTGTTTACTTTTGTACGACTCATTTCCAGATTTGTGACTGCGCCAAAAGCTGTTCCTTGATGCTGTCATCAATAAAGCTCTGCTCGATTGCGTCCCGCACCCAGGATTCATTGCATTGGGCCAAGACCTTTGCGGCTCCTTCTGCTACTGCAGGTACGTTGCTCCAGAGGGCATCACGTATCACCCTCAGTTGGTTGGAATCGACCTTTTTGCCGTCAGCCAACTCCCGGCAGTGCTGGCAAAGCATCGCCAGGGTCTCCATATTTGGTGACAAGTCCGGCTGATAATCCCATACTCGCAAATCATCTTTGCTCTCACACCATTCGCACTTGAAGCCCGCTCGCTTTCCTATGGCTTTCCCGAAGATTGATATCTCTTCCAGTCGTTCCTTGTTGGCTTGATATCCTTTTGCCATGCCTACCACCGCTTTCCATTCAGATAAACGCTCTCACAGTTGCCCACCCCAGGACCTGTCAACCGTAATGCGTAAATGCCTTTTCGGTTTAACAAATCTTCTTCGTTGCCTCTTTAAGTACAGAAAGTTTGTACGGCTTGTGGATAAATCCAGCCAGTCCCTTGCCTACAAACTTTTGAGTAACTTCCTGTTCATTGAAGCCGCTACTCATGATGATCTTGACCTCAGGGTTTAGTTGACGCAGTTCTTGGAAGCACTGCACACCATCCATATGTGGCATGGTCAGATCGAGGATAACGAAACGGAAGTCAGGATGCTCCTTGTAGCGGGAGATAGCTTCGCGTCCGTCGTTGGCAGTGATGGGGGTGAAGCCCAGTGCTTTGAGCATTTCACTGCCGACACCACGAACAGTTTCTTCGTCGTCGACTAGCAAGACTTTTCCTTCACCCTGCCAATCGTCGTGAAGGCTGTCATAATTGAAGATTTCGGCGGGTTTGCTGGAGGCGGGGAACAGGACCTTGAAGGTGGTGCCTCTCGTCGGTTCGCTGTAGACTTTGATGGCCCCTTTGTGTCCACGGACAATGCCGAGGACCGCAGCCATTCCCAAGCCTCTGCCGGTGAATTTAGTGGTAAAGAAGGGATCAAACAGTTTGGCGAGTGTCTCCTTATCCATGCCGCAACCGGTGTCGGCTATCTCCAGATATACGTATAGCCCTTCGCTAATGTTCTCATCGAGCCAGACATCTTTTAAGTAGCTCCGGTCGCAGTCCATACAGCCGGTGGTAATGGCAATGACCCCACTTTTGTCACCAATCGCCTCAGAAGCGTTGATTACCAGATTCATGAGAATCTGGCGAATCTGGGTGGCATCAGCTTCAATAGAGGGTAGGTTCGGTGTCAAGTTCAGGCGCAGCAACGATTTTTTGGAAATGGACACTTCAAGCATGTGGAGCATTTCTTCGAGTAGTATATTGAGGTCGATGTTTTCAACTACGAATTTCCCTTTGCCGGAATAGGCGAGCATCTGTTTGGCGAGATCGGCAGCACGCGCTGCGGCCTGTTCGATACGGTGCAGGTTGTCGGTTGCGGGGGATTCCTTGTTGATGCGCATCAGGGCCAGGTCGGCGTTGCCGATGATCGACGTCAAAATGTTGTTGAAATCGTGGGCTATACCTCCCGCCAATACACCAAGGCTCTCAAGTTTCTGTGCATGGAGTACCTGCTTCTCAAGTTGTATGCGCTCTTCTTCAACTTTCAAACGATCGGTGATGTCATCACCAGAGCTGAGTGTCCCGGTGATATTCCCCTGTTCGTCTCTAAGCAGCGAATTATGCCACGCAATATGCCGCAGTTCGCCAATCTTGGTGATTATTGGGTTCTCCTGATATTCGAGGGTCTGCGCTATTTCACCCGACATAAGCCTTAAGTAAAGCGGATAGACGGTTTCCATTCCATCAGGTTGAGGCAGGCAGTAACTGAACCAGTTCTTTCCGGCAAGTTCTTCCTCATTGTAGCCAAGGACTTGGCAGCCCTTTCTGTTGATCGTGGAGATTCGACCCTCGGTGTCAAGAGCTAAAATTATTGTTTCGACGGTATCCAGATAGGCTTGAGCGCGGTCACGCTCGCTACGAAGTTCAAGAGCCAACCTGGCGGTTTTTAGGTCTAACATGATTTCCTGTTCACGTGACCATCGGTTTAGAAGCATCTTTCGTGAGACCATAGTCACGACATTAAAGAATAAGGCCATGGCAAGCAGCACCATGGCTTCCTTTTGCAAGTTATTACGATATTCATCCGCCGCCATAGCGGCAATGATAATAAAAGGATAACCGGAAATGGTGCGATAAGTAATTGTTCGCTCGACCTTATCAATCCCTGCAAGAGCTTTGTACGTCGCAAATTTGGTACCTGATTTGATAAGGGTTTCAAGCTCTTTGGAAACTTTTCGAGACCCGACAGTGTTTTCAAGAACGGGATAACGTGCAATCAACGCCATATCTGTATCACGGAGGGTGATGGAGCTATTGGGACTGATTTTCAGGCTTGAGAAGAGGTTGATGTAATGGTCCAGTGCTATAGAGGCATATATAACTCCAGCAAACGAGCCATCGGGATTGTTGAGACGGCGTGACATACCTATTATCCATGTTTTTGCAACACGACCCAGAATTGGTTTTGAGAAGAAGAGGTTCCCTTTGGGATTATCTCGCTGGTAGATAAAATAGTCACGATCGGCAAGATTTATTGTAACTCCCGGCGTGATACCTCCGGTCCCCAGTATTGCGTCACCTTTTAAATCAAGTATTCTAAGCCCCTGTACATACGGTAGATAGGAATTCTGCATTTTGATGTAACTGTTCAATTCCTCCTTGTTCATCCCATTGTGAAACTTCATCTGCTTCTCGGCCTCATACTTTACCGCCAAGAGGGCTATATCTATACTGTTTAATTCACCTTTGATCTGTTGTTCGAGGAGGGTTGATATGTTTTGGGTTGATACTGCAATCTGGGTATCATATTTGGCTTTGCTCTGGTAAAGAGTTGCTGTGACGAATGAGTAGATTAACAGATTGATCAGGATCACTGATATTGTGAGCCGCTGCTTGAACCCTGATGACGTATTGCTTGTACTCAAAGCATCTGTCATAAATATTCTTTCTCAATAAATTGGTTCATCTGTACTGTCTAGGCTCCGTAATACCACCCGATTGCGTCCAGATGATTTTGCCCGATAAAGAGCGCTGTCTGCAGCAGCAATCACTGTTTCAACTGAAGTTGCACTCTGATTCCGCTCAGCAACCCCTATACTGACCGTGAGGACGATTTCACTTTGCTTGGTCGCTACTTGAAGTGCGGCGACAGTCTCACGTATGCGTTCAGCAGACGTTTGCGCTTGCATCTCCGAAACTTGTGGCAGCATACAGACAAATTCATCCCCGCCGTAACGGCAGATTACGTCTTCAATTCGTAGAGTCTTTTTGAGCGCTGCAGAAACTTCTACCAATATTGAATCACCACATGCATGGCCGCAGCGGTCATTTATTTCTTTGAAATTATCAATATCTATCATTAAAAATGAAACCGGGGTGTTATAACGCAACACGCGTGACCATTCTCGATGCACCTCATCAAAAAATGCTCGTCGGTTCAACACCGATGTAAGCGAATCGTGGTTTGCAAGATCTTCCAGTTGGTCTTGCAACTGCTGATTAGTAATCAATACAAGCAGAGCCGTACTGGCAATCTGATAACAGATATAATAGGTAATGAAAACGATTTGTTCGCTAGTGGCTGTCATCAGAGAAGATGTGCCTTGATATACACTTGCAACACCACGCCATAATGTGATCAGAGCAAGAGGTATGCTGACGCCAGCAAAAACTCGGAAACTGGAGTTCCTACAGCCAGTCGAAGAGCTCAAACAAACATAAATGACATAGACAAAGTAAATGGTGCTCGCCAGTGAAAAGGTGAGGATACGTACTGAAGTTGAAGAAACCACCATGCTATTCCAAAAAAGGACTGCAATCGTTACGACGAAGATGGTCCAACCTATCTTCCAGGGCGGCTTCCTTCCTGCTGCTTCTGCAACCCCAAAGTTAGTTACCATCAGACCTGATAACAATAGGCCATTGCCAATGATTATGGTCACAAAAGTCGGTAAAAGATCTCGAAAGCTGATCAACAGAAGACCAACAGCCATAGCGCTGGAACCAATAGCCCAATTCAGTGCCGGTACATAGTCTCGTTGGGTATGCCGTACAAAAATAAGAATTAGCGCTTTTGTAGCCGAAACCAAAGCCCAAACCAATATTAACGTTCGGATATCAATTGTGTAGGTGACAGGCAATAGTTTTTCCTATTAACAAAAGATAGTAAATATACTGATTAAATTTCTTGAAGAAGAGGGGCATTCAGTAAGTTCTGCATGCAACGGGCGAGACGGATTGAAAATTCTATCTCAAAGCAACTTTGATGTCTTGATAAAGGATATTATTATGCCTAAGTGTGATGGGCTTGCGGTTCTGATGTCTATAAAAAACATGCCCAACCGGCCTAAAGTAATCGCCATGTCAGGTGGAACACATTATCTTGACCAAGAAGACTTACTCGAATCTGCAAAACTCATGAAGGCTGACCTGGTTCTTTCAAAGCCGCTTCAGTTAAAGGAGCTATCAGTTAAAATAGCGCAGTTACTTAACGGGACATGACTGATGGTTGAGAATTTAGAGATGTGCTCATGATACGTTATGCGGAAGTTTGATGAAGAACTCGGTTTCTCCATTAGTACAGCGAAAACCTACTCTGCCTCCAAGGTAACGTTCGCCGAACAGCTTCATGCTGTAGGTGCCGATACCACGACCGGATGAACCCTTGGTGCTGAATGATCGTTTAAACATGCGAAGTTGAACATCCTTTGGAATTTCACCCCGATTTGTCACCTTTATACAGACCTCTTCGGCGCCGACATCAAGTGAAACCCTGACAGTCCCTCCGGCAGGAACGGCCTCAAGTGCATTTAACACCATATTCCCGACAATACGTCGCAGCATGGGGCGATCCGTCTTTATAATAAATTTTGGCGTGTCTTCCAGAATGACGGTGCGGTCAGGTGTGCGGATATGATTGCCATACAGTTTACAGACCTCCTCCAGAATTTCCCCGAGTTCGCTATCTTTGAGATCTGCGACGTATTCTCCCCGTTCTGCTGCCAGCAGCCGTCGCTGTTGATTGATCTCCTCAGCCAGGTTCTCAGAAAGATCAACCATTAATCCTTTATACTCGGCTTCCGTTTCAGGGGTCAGACTGGTGCTGTCGGCCAAAAGCCCGGCGATACCGCTGATGCCGCCGACGGTGTTGAGAATGTCGTGAAAAAATGTGTGTTCAAGCACCTGCCTCCGTTTATCGGAGCCGATATCCTGAATGGCAAAGATTGTATAGGGAGTCCCGGCTATATCCAGCGGCGTGGCCTTTACTGCGAGATCCAGGGCCGTTCCACCGTTATTGGTAATGACGATCCGGCATTCACCCTCTGCCTGCTCGCCAGTTTCCTGGCTTGTGAGAATCGTCAAAACCGCTCCGCAGGCAGAGCAGGTCTCAGATGTTCCACATCCGTCAGGGCCTTCGCTGCTATGGATGCAGTTGACCGCTTCACCCGGGCGCTTACCTGCCAATGCCGATTGATCCGCAACTCCAAACGCATCCAAAAGCAGTCTGTTTGCGGCTACAATCTGGCGGTGTTCGTTTAGAACCAGCATCATGTCGGTAACTGAATGAAGTACCGCTGTTATGAATGCAGCCTGAGAAACCAATTGCTGCTGTTCGGAAAGCTGGTGTTCACCGGCTCTTCCGGCTGGTGCGAAAAAAGTTGTTTCCATTAAGTGGCCTCCAGTGCCTGTTTAATACAAATTCTCAATTATTTCCATCTGTTTTTCAAGACAGTCAGGACATGCACCGTGGCTGAATAGAGCTTCTGAATGATCACTGATGTATGTCTCTAATTGATGCCAACTTTGTTTATCATCCCTGATTTTTTTACAGTACACACAGATCGGGATGATTCCCTCCAGTTGCTTTACCTGGGAGAGAGCTTTTTCAAGTTCAAGAGCACGCTGATTCAGTTGAGCTGTGCGATCTGTCACCCTGTCTTCGAGATCAGCATTGATTTGGCGCAACTCTTCGACAAGCCTGCGGTTATCTCGCAGCAGGAAGTTGTGCTCCACCGCTTTGGCAACAACCGCCTGGATCTCTTTACTGCTCCACGGTTTTGTCAGATAGAAGAAAATCTTTCCTTCATTCACCGCCTGAACCACCGCTTCTATATCGGCGTACCCGGTCAGGAGAATACGGACGACGTCCGGTTCAATCGTACATGCCTCCGCCAGTAGTTCTGAACCGGTTTTTTCGGGCATGCGCTGGTCAGCCACTATGACTGATACCTCCTGCAGTTTCAGGATCGCCAGAGCCTCTTCAGCACTGGTTGCGGTCACAACATGGTAGTCGAGCCGGAACAGGTCGGCCAGCGATGCTGTTATATCCTTTTCGTCGTCTACAAAAAGCAGTGTCGGGCGATGTTCGGCCCGGGTCTTGATTTCGACCTGATCGCCTGCAATACTTGAAAATCCTTTACTGAGTGCCATGTATCTTCTCCTCTTTATTATTATCGGTAATACCGGGTATCAGAATCCGGACTGTCGTTCCGGAGTCCGGAATGCTTTCGATTTCGATACGTCCACCGTGGGCGGCCACAACCTGATGGGCTATGCTCAGTCCGAGTCCTGTTCCGGAACCGACCGGTTTGGTGGTAAAAAACGGGTCGAATACCTTGTCACGGTTTTCGGCGGAGATGCCTGCACCCTGATCCTTCACCTCGACAGAGTAGCAGTCCCCATCCTTGCGTGTCGAAACCAGAACGGACTGACCAGGTTTACTGGCCTGAATGGCATTGGACAGAATATTACTGATGGCCTGATTGAGTGGGCCGGGCGAACAGAGTACCGGAGGCAGACCGGCAAAATCCGTTTCAACGGTTACTCCGTATTCCTGCAGCAGCGGCCCTAGAAAGCGAAGCGTAGATTCAATCCCACCGGCGAGATCACAGGGCTTGCGTTCAGCCTCGTCGAGCCGGGAAAAGTTGCGCAGATCAAGAACAATATTCTTTACCCGCTCAAGCCCTTCTATATTGGACTCAATCTTGCGCGGCACCGCTTCGGCCAGATATTCCAGACCGACTTCACCTGCCTTGCCGATAATCTCAGAGTGGATACGGGGGGATAGTAAGGCTATCTCAGGTAGCAGATCTCCGAGAGTATTTATAAATGCCAGCAGATCTTCGAAATCACGCTTCAGTACCTGTTCGTTGCCGAGCAGAAAGGCAAGCGGGTTGTTGATCTCGTGGGCTATACCAGCCGTCATC
>Ga0194063_10001117_pt1 | contig 18007 bp, 15 predicted proteins | sample SepL3720m_MetaG_FD_155459 | JGI IMG/M metagenome (GOLD analysis project Ga0194063, IMG submission 155459) | Anoxic zone freshwater microbial communities from boreal shield lake in IISD Experimental Lakes Area, Ontario, Canada - Sep2016-L373-20m | ecosystem: Environmental > Aquatic > Freshwater... | reverse complement strand
CTTCCAAGGTAGCAGCATCCTGTCCGGAGACCACCTTTTTGATTTTGGTAAAGGTATGCTCCTTATCCCCCGGATTGATACGTTCCGGGCTGTAACCCACCGTAAAATCGCGCCCGCAGACCAATCCTGAAACCCTTTCCAGAACCGGCACACACTCATCCTCCGTCACGCCGGGGTAGACGGTTGATTCATAGACGACAATGTCCCCTTTTTTCAAAGCCTTGCCAACCGTTTCTGAGGCCCGGTACATCAAGGTAAGGTCAGGCTGATGCGCCTCATCCACCGGAGTCGGCACGGCAACGATGTGGAAATCAGCCTGGGCAAGCTCTTCTATCTTTTCGGTAAAAATGATATCGGCACTTGTAAGATCCTCGCCTGTTACTTCACCGGTACGGTCATAACCAGCCTGCAGTTCCTCAATTCTTGTCTTATTGATATCGAAGCCGACCGTCCGGCGCACCTTGCCAAAGGCAACCGCCACCGGCAGACCGACATAGCCGAGTCCAATTACAGATATAATTCGCTCTCTGTTCATGTAGGCACCTTTTCCTCATTAATTTTCGTCGGGAGTAATTCTAGGGTAAAACGAATCAGGGCATCTGTCAAGACAAGCCGGCCATTCATTGACCCTGAACCGGAGTATAAAAAATCAACACGTTAACCATCCCTTCTGTTATCAAGGTATTATTCTGGCAATATCCGCAATCAACGGCAAATGATCTGATCCGATATCCGGACCAACTTCACTCAGAAGCGGTTTCAATCCTTTGCCGGTCAAAATATGATCAATCCTGGAACTGTAATAAAAACCACGAACCGAGACGCGTTGCGTCCAGCCATATCCTAGCCCGACCTCCGAAAATGCATTCTTAAAACTACTCCAAACCAACCGGTATATAGTGCTGTCTACCGGCGTATTGAAATCGCCGGCGATGATAACCGGCATCGAAATTGTTTCAATATACCGGCGAATTTCTAAAGCAACATGTCGACGCCTATCGGTTTCTTCATAAAATTTTCCACTCCGTGACAGACGTACAAAAGAATAGCGATCCAGAATTCTCATCAAACCAACACGCGGGGTCGGCAGTTGAATGGTGCAAACTGCAATATCTCCGTCTGGCGAATGTACAATCGTATGAAGCAGGAAGGTGCCTGGCCATTTACTCTTGGGAGAAGTGATCTGAACGGTATTTACTTTACGCACCGGGAATCTGGATATGATTGCGAAGCTTCCATCTTTAATCATGTACCAGCCAACTGGTAATAAAAGCTTGATTTCTTCTGGACACTCCTGCAGTGCAACAATATCGACAGACATTTCTTTGATGACTGAAACAAGATGTGAAATATCACAATGTGCACCATCAATATTACAGCTAAGCACCCTCAGTTTTTCAGCCCCTGAATAATTGGATCCGACTTTACCCAGTGGAAGATTAAACCGCATGAGGGGACCAACAATTAAAAAGGCAGAGATCACAAGTGGAATTAACAGACGTCGATTGCACATAGTAGCCAATGGAACCAGCAACAAAAGTGGTAACAATAGCAACCAGCGCGGCCCAAACAGAAGCATGGTAGCCGACAACGAGCGGTCTCCGCCGGCATGCATGACAAGCAGGGACAAAAAAACTATCGCCAGATATCCATACGCAGACCAACGTAGCAATCGACCGAATTTGTCAGTGTTTATTATTGAAATGGCAGCACCCTAACAAAAAAGTGACAAACTCTAAATCACGGCACCGGTCTAAGTGTCGGTGTAACTGCACGTGGGTAAGAGGAACTTACAACTGCACCCCCCAGTGTCATCACCCCTTTGGCCACAAGAGCTGATGCCACGCCGTCGCTGAAGCCAAGCAGAGTGCCGTCGCTATCCCCCTGTACCGGAGCCTTTACAATAAGAGTGGTGTTAGCATCGTGGACGTTGATAATATTGCCTGTCTGCTTGAATGTGTAATTGTTCGACGGGCCGGAGAAGTTAATGCGCTCGATGTTCTGGTCAAGAGTCACGTCAGTCACTCCTGTTGAAATTGTCACCGCATTGTACCCCACATTACCATAAAGTGTCGTTCCGCTGCTGCTTACGGTAAAGTTATCGCCACCCGTTCCCAGAAAAACTTTGGCCTTAGCGCTGTTTATTGGTGATTGGGTGTCGGGAGTTATTTCCGGAGTCAGTGGCGTCGCTAAGTCAGGGCTTACCGTTACGCCTCCCAGAGTCATCACTCCGCCTGCCAACAGTGTAGATGCAGTTCCGTCGCTGAACGAAAGTACCGTGCCATCACTATCCCCTTGAACCGGCGCTTTCACCAGGAGTATGATTCCTGAAGCATCATAAACATTGATGATATTGCCGGTCTGCCTGAAGGCATAGCTGCTTGATGCACCCGAAAAATTAATACGCTCAATGTTCTGGTCAAGGACCACACCGGTCACCCAGGGATCAATCGTGACGGTATTGTTTCCTCTATTACCGTAAAGTATGGCTCCGCTGTTACTCACGGTAAAGCTGTCGTCCGTGTCCAAATAGACTTTGGCATTGGTAAAAGGGGCAATCCTGGTGATTTCACTTCGCGCTTCCGTCTTATTTCCTGCCCGATCCGTGGCGGTGGCAGTGATTGAGTTGTTGCCCATGGAGAGGTTTGTGACGTCGCAGGACCAGGCTGTTCCGGATATTGTAGCTGCAACAGGTTCGGCCGTACCGACCTTTAAAGAAACCGTAGAGCCGGCGAGGTTATCGTTGACTGTGCCGGACAGGGTTTGATATGACAGGACAGTCGGCGTGGTGACCGTATTAAGCGTGAGTGTCGGCTTAGTATTATCCAATATTATTCCAGTCTTGGCAGAATCACGTGTGTTTCCCGCTTTATCAAACGCTCTGGCAAACAAACTGTAAGCACCATCAGTATCAAGGACAGAATTCCAATCCAAGGCATATGGCGCAGAGTTTGATGTCGTTTTCAATAGATTGTTTGCATACAGCTCGACTCTATCAATACCCACATTATCAGTTGCAGTAACTGAGACCATAACATCTCCACGCAGTAGTGGATTAGTTACGGGAGACGTGATGGATATGGTCGGGGGCGTATTGTCCACTGTAACCCTGTTTATGGAAGAATCAGTCATGTTTCCGGATGTGTCATACGCCCTGGCATACACGTTGTACAAATTGTCCGCATACAAACCGGTATTCCAGCTAAAGGTGTATGGCGCTGAATTTGATGCATATTTCAATTCACTGTTTGCATACAGCTCGACTTTATCAATGGCGGTATTATCAGAGGCATTTATGGAAACTGATACAGTTCCACGCAGGTGCGCACTATCTATCGGTGAATCAACCGATACAGTGGGAGGGATGAGATCATGAACCACAACCAACTGAACAGGGTCTGTTTGAGATGTATTTCCAACTCCGTCATACGCCTTTGCAATAATGGAATAGGTTTTTTCAGGAATGATGACAGTATTCCAGCTGAAGGAAAATGGTGCCACTAACTTCGTGTCCTGAAGAACGTTATCAACGTAAAACTCAACTTTGGCGATCCCACTGGCATCAGAAGCAATTACATGTACGGCTACAGCCTTACCGATTACGATTTCATTATGTGCCGGAGAGGTAATTGATACTGTCGGGGGGATAACCTCGTAAAAAACCACACTGTCAGATAAGAGACTTTCGACGCCGGTGTAATTATAAGCGGTGGCCGCAAGGTAATAATTCAAATAGGGATCAAGACCGGTAAGAGTTGCCGTCGTTACATTTTGGACATATATCGGTGACAGTCCTCCTGTCGCCCCGACTTCAGAAGGCAAGGTGGCCGATCCAGCCTTGTAGTATATCTTGTATCCAGCGAGATCGGACTCCGAATTGGGGGTCCACCTGACAGTCGCATCACGTGCAAAACATATTGAATGTACAAACATCAATAACGTGTACACAAGTATTAAACATCTGAAAAATGGCATTGTCAGACCCTTGGGAATTAGGGGGTTACGCAAAAGGTTTCTTGTTTTTTTATTGAAAGAAAAATTATTCTACTATCTCTCCAATATCAAGTAATTGTCTGCCGTGTCGCACTGTCAGAATATCGATGTCATTTGAAATTTTGTAAATAACCCGATAGTTGCCGTAAATAACCTCACGAACATCTTCACGGTTTAGCTCTGGCACAACGCGACAACTTTGAGGATGCAAGTCAAGTCTTGCCACAATCTTGAATAGCTCTTTTGCCCATTTGTCTGCTGCAGAAGGTTTGTCTTTGGCGATATAGCGGGCAATTGCCTGCACTCGCTCAAGCGCCAGCGGAGACCAGACGATCTTCACGACTGAATCACCGCCAGAACCCGTTCAAGCGCTTCATCATGATTAATCCCTGTACCGTCCGCCAACTGACACTCTGCGAGGTGAATATCCTGCAGCAGTTCAAGTCGCTCCATAATTTCCTCATATTTTACGACATCCAATAACACAGCCGCGCTTCGCCCGTGGTTGGTAATAACCAGTGGACGGTGCGTTGACTGCACCTGTTTTATAAATCCGGTTACATTTCCACGGAATGTGGAGAGTGGCTGGATATCCTGAACAAACGAAAACAATTCCATGCATGGTCCTTTCTAAAGACTTTTTTGTACGTTATTATGTGCAAAAGGTGGGACTAATTACAAGAAAATTTTACAGAACCCAACTGTGGGCCTAAAGGATAAAAAAAGATAAAGGCGGATGAAAGGTCAAAACGTTTCGCGCAAAGGGCGCAAGAGCCGCGAAGTACGCAAAGAAGTTCAAAAACAAAGATTCTGATTTAATCCCAAAAGATTTAAAGCTTTTATTCCTGGTTTCCTCCTTGCTTTCCTTAGCGTCCTTTGCCTCTTTGCGTACTTTGCGCGAAATTCTTGAATGTTTTTTTCGCTTTTGAAGTTATCCGCCGTTTAGTGGACCACGGTATCATCACCCGACTTGAGCCATTAATTTAAACGTGCCGGCCGTAGCCGATATTACCTTCATTCTTCCATGACCGCGTAATGGTTGCGATTCGACAGAGAAAAGGCCTGCCGCAGCAAGTTTGTCGACGTCGCGCTTTACGGCACTTCGGTCGCGGTGAAGGCGGCGGGCTATCTCGGCAATAGAGCCAGGTTCCTCTTTGACTGTTTTGAAAAGGTTCATCCTGGCCGACGTAATCAGCTCAAGAAGTTCTTGCGGATCCTCAAATGAGACAATACACTCAGGCTCTACCTGTTCGCCCCGGTCCAGTTTTCGAGCGAATTCTTTACCCCGCTCAAAAAAATCAGCTTCTGTTCCGGTCGTAATCGTCAGTTTCATGATATAGCCACTCCTCTACTTTCCTTTATGGAATAAAACCCATTCCTGATCAAACTGGTTTTCCAACTCCTCAAACGACACAAATTCAACCGGCACGGTTTCTCCCATGAAATGCTTGTGGTGGTGGCCATGCTGGTTGTCGAAGCCAACAACGCGGCCATTATCACCGGGAAAAAGCTGATAGTTGATGTACGCAAGATTGTATCTGGTGATATTTCCCCGTTCATCCTCCCACGTTTCACGGCGCAATTGGCCGTTGCCACGTTTATTGGGAATTTTGTGTCTTTCATCGCGAATCTTTCTTTCAGCCATGACACACGATATCCTCGCTGTAACTTTTCGTCAAGTTCTATTGGTTATCCGCCGTTAGCCTTTTTATCCTTTAGGCCCGCTTTTGGGTCCTGTTAAATAAAGAATTTGCTTTAAAACTTCAAAGGCTTTTTACAGGACCCAAGTGCGGGCCTAAAGGATAAGGAAAGATAAAGGCGGATGAAAGGTCAAAATGTCTCGCGCAAAGGGCGCAAAGAGCCGCGAAGTACGCAAAGAAGTTCAAAAACAAAGATTCTGGTTTAACCCCAAAATATTTAAAGCTTTTATTCCTGGTTTCCTTGCTTTCCTTAGCGTACTTTGCCTCTTTGCGTACTTTGCGCGAAATTCTTGAACCTTAAAACGGCTGTTAGCCACAGAGGAAACAGAGAACACAGCCAGAAGTAGGCGCTTCTAAGCGAGGATTTACTTAAGAAATACAAAATGCTAGTTTCACCTGTTTGGTGTGACAGAAAAAAGTATCTGTTCGATTTTACTCTGAGAACTTCCTTCTGGCACCCTTGCGTAGGTTGTCGATTTCTCTGTTGCTCCGTTGCTCCGTGTTATTCGAACTGCCGTTTGTAGGATAAAAACATACCGCCACCCATTCCTTCTCTCCTTATCCTCAAACAGTGTAAAGATTTCCGACAGACGCAAAAAAGGCGCTGCAATCGCAGCGCCTTTTCTTGTCAAACCATGCCGATCTAAATTATGCTTCTTTGTTCATCCGGCGCTTACCGTATACTGCCATTCCAAGAAGGCCAAAACCAAGCAGCATCATGGTACCGGGCTCCGGTACCGGAACTTTCTCGAAAATAACATCATTACCGCATGTTTCAGTATAACCTAAAGCAAAGTCTTGGCCAAAAAACAGAGGGCTTGACTGAGTAAAATCGAATGATATCGCAGATGCGCCTGCCAAATAATTTACAGTTCCAGTTCCCAAAGGATTCGATGTGGGAGTTGTTAACAGGCCAACCGGGATTCCGGCGCGGTAGGACGAAACCGGCAGCGGTGGATCAGACGAAAACACATAGTTAGCTGCATTTTGTGCGGGTGTACCAGCTATGGGAATATTTATTGCGTAAATCGAAAGAGCAGCAGAAGTGTTCAAAGGTGTACCCAAAGCCCTTACAACATAGTCCCAAGTGCCATTGTTGTCTTTGTCAAAGAACAGATCACCAGAAAAAACGGTATAGTTCGCACTTGACAAATTAAAAGTCACGTTAGTCAATTGCGCGCCTGAGGGGGTCCCCAAATTCATCGTTACATCCGTCGAATTGATGTTTGGAGTCACGCTCCCTCCATCGGCAGTGGGGTTGCTGGTTGCGGTCCACCCTGGCCAGTCAAGCGTTTTGTCTACAAAGTGAATTGTTGTTGCGTTGGCGATTTGGCTCATGGCCAGTGATGCGATGATGCCTACTACAAGTGCTATCCGTCTCATAATGTTACCTCCGTTTTTTATTGGTATTTAGTTTTCAATACCTAGTTAGATTGGTGTGTGTCCAATTATATACAGATTCCGTGCCAAATTGATAACATGCTGATAGTTCGGCATTTAAACATTAAAGGAAATGGCAAAACGGGAATGTGTAAAGTATTTCGACAGGAGGAGGGGGGGGGTAAAGGCAATTTTTGATGGTGGATAGTGGATAGTGAATTGAAAATCTTTTTCTTTCAGCCTCGGGATTACTGCGATTACTCGGGGTTTTTGGCCTAAAACTTCAATCCGGTACACCTGTGAGAAAAAGACTTTGTATTTCTTTTACATCAAAAGGGAATTTAACAGGACCCAAAAGCGGGCCTAAAGGATATAGAAAGATACTGGCGGATAAAAGCTCAAAACGTCTCGCGCAAAGGGCGCAAAGGGCGCAAAGAGCCGCGAAGCACGCAAAGAAGTTCAAAAACAGAGATTCTGGTTTAACCCCAAATGATTTAGAGCTTTTATTCCTGGTTTCCTTGCTTTCCTTAGCGTGCTTTGCCTCTTTGCGTACTTTGCGCGAAATTCTTGAATGTTTTTTTGGTTTTGAAGTTATCCGCCATTATCCTTTAGGCCCGCAGTTGGGGTACTTTCATCTCTGTGAGAGAAAAGACTTTGAACTTTACATCAAAAGGCAATTTTACAGGACCCAAAAGCGGGCCTAAAGGATAAAGAAGGATACAGGCGGATAATACCCTTAAGCAAAAGATCTTTATTGTTTATTATCTTAGTGCTGTGCTGATAGTAGAGCTTTAACCCTTACGCTCAATACCTTTTGAACGAAGTCGGAGATTTGTTTCTTTCCTTGCCTTAACGAGTCTATTTCTGATCTCGTCAGCCGATCTGAAGCCAATAAGGTAGTTTGCTTCATTGGCAGTGAGGGCACAGGGGGTAATTCCAAAGATTTCTTCGATTTCATGTTTGTACCTCCTTTCAAGCTCACTAATTACTTTGTTGGTTGGTTGAAGCTGCTGTATACGCCCGGCATTAACCAATACAATTACGGCTGCTACAGTGCCACCTGAAGTGTGAATAAAATTTGAAAGCTCTACAAGAGTACCTCCCATACTGGTTACATCATCCACGAGAACATACTTGCCACCCTGAATCACCGCGCCTTCGAATTCCGGGCGCAAGCACATACGCTCCATTGGATCTGCACCAGTATGATACACCTTTGTTACTTGCACTATATCAACTTCAATCACTCCCTCGGCAACAATTGCGGCAGCAGTTGCAAGTACTTGCGGAATCGCATTGTCCCCTGATGCTTCACGTGCATGAGGCGCTACGTAAATTGCATCAGAAGGCAGTCTGTCTTTAATGGAAACCAGGAATTCAAGTGCTACATCGGAAACCAGTTCTAAAGCCGCCTCTACTCCCCCAGCTTTCGCATCTTGGTATTTAGGGTGCGCCTTTATTTTAGCATCGGTATCGAATAGCCAAAACGGTTCGTTTAAATAGTGCGGAAAGCCATAACGCCTTGGAATAAATTTATTATTTTCCACTTTCCAAGACCCTTACATAAATTTGTATTGCAGGTTATAAGAACTATGATTTAAAAAAAAGACTTGTAAGGCTTTTCGCTTTTTAAGTTATCCGCCGTTATCCGTTTTTATCCCTGTGAGAAAAAAGACTTTGCACTTTACATCAAAAGGCCATTTAACAGGACCCAAAAGCGAGCCTAAAGGATAAAGAAAGATACTGGCGGATAAAACCTCAAAACGTTTCGCGAAAAGGGCGCAAAGAGCAGCGAAGTACGCAAAGAAGTTCAAAAACAGAGATTCTGGTTTAACCCCAAAAGATTTAAAGCTTTTTTTCCTGGTTTCCTTGCTTTCCTTAGCGTCCTTTGCCGCTTTGCGCACTTTGCGCGAAATTCTTGAATGTTTTTTTGATTTTGAAGTTATCCGCCGTTATCCTTTAGGCCCGCAGCTGGTTCCTTTTATCCCTGTGAGAAAAAGACTTTGAACTGTCTTGGGCCGATCAAAATCCTTGATGAACGTAATGGACCAGCAAGCAAGCTACGTAAGTGTCTCAACAATATTAAGGACTCTGGTTTTGAATGCACTATTCAAGTAAAGGGAGCTGTCATTGAAGGTCAAGTCAAGCAGTTTGACTAACTGTGATTTGTCGATCACTCCCCGTTTGTATGCATTTAACAGAATTCCTATTGTACCAACAGTAGTTATTCCACTTGATTCGACAGCTTTTCGTAGCGCAAGATCATCTGTAACAGCAATTGCGTTCTTAATTTTGGGCAGGAGCGATAATACAGCAAGATCTGCCAAATGAAGTTGAAAGCCAGAATATGCTTCTTTGGTGACAAAAAGCTCGCTTTCATTTACAGAGTGTATTGATACACAGGTGGTGTTCTGCTGAAGAAACTGAATAATAGCTTCGTTACGGATCTCTCGTTTAACTTGTTCCGGGAGGTGTAGCGTATTAAATACAGTAATGACAAGCTCAAGCCGGTTAATCTCATGAAGATGGATCAGGGGGCCGGTATCAAATACAGCGTTACGCACTGCCAAGCCCCCAGGTTATATCTTTTTCTATTGACTGCCACGCATAATCAACTTGTTCAATTTCTTCGGCGCCAATCAGGAGTTCTGCCTGTCGTCGTTCAATGCGTTTATTTATATAGGCTTCCGTAACCTGGCGTTTGAACAGGATATGAATGCCTTCCTGAACCGCCTGAGCTAAAAGGGAAGCCGAATCTTTGTCCGTCTCGTGAAGTAAAAAATCGAGTTCTTTCGTTGTATCAAGCTGTGCCATAATCTTCTCCCTTGTCAAATTTACGAATACAACTTTTGGCTCCTATGCAGTTTTTCCATAATTCATCGTAATGGACAGGCATAGTAAGTACCTAAAAACAAGATTTAAAGCTTTTATTCCTGGTTTTCTTGCTTTCCTTAGCGTCCTTTGCCACTTTGCGTACTTTGCGCGAGATTCTTGAATGTTTTTTTGGGTTATAGCCAAAAGGCTTTTTTTGATTTTGAAGTTATCCGCTGTTCCCATTTATCCTTTAGGCCCGCTTTTGGGTCCTGTGAGAAAAAGACTTTGAACTTTACATCAAAAGGACATTTAACTGTCAGGCTTGAGTTTCAGATCTGAAAACTCATAGCCGCAGCGTCATGCCCTCAAATTCAGTAATATCGCTTCTCGAAATCAAGGTACTTTTATAAAGTTTGCAGGGGGAAGTGGAGCACCAATTTTATAAATGTAGCCACTGCTGTTAACTGCACCAGTAGAGTCAACAACATAGATATATGCTACCTGACCATCTGCAAAACCAGCTTTATTGACATTGAAGGTAATTTGGCTATCAGCCCATGCTGTAGCCGGTTGTATCTCGCATTGTGTTCGTGCAGACCATGTTGGAGAGTCGCAGATTTCCACCCTAGCCTGAGTAGTGTCAATATATACATCGTCAAAAAAGGCTGACCACACAACACGGCCACCATTTCCAACATAATTCTGATTAACATTGGTAAGTGCCTGCCCCATGGCAATGTATCTCCATGGCAAGTCGTCTGAATCGTTAGTTATTATGTTAGCATCGTTAATCATCGGAGGTTTACCAATACGTTGAATTATATATTTGCCATCAGCTATTGAGGGTAGGGATGAACGTTGCACATAAACATCAACACGCTGCCATTGGTTGAAGAGGTATCCGTCAGAAGGCATACTAGGGTTGCTTCCTCCCCCCGATACTAAATTATTATAGTATTTCAAAGCAAATGTATTAAACCATGAATTTGTGCTATTTTTGAACCAATTATCAATACCCATGGTTGTGTCATTAGCAATATTTGAAGTATAGGCAGTAGGATTGCCGCCAATATAAGTATTTTTCCATTGCCACTGACATTGATTAGATGGGGAACTGGTACATGATGTACCAGTTTTATCTAGGTACAACCAGTAAGAAATATAGATGCGATCAGCTCCTCCTACCCCCAAATCATATACAGACCTATTCCAGGCTTCTTTATTAGTTGCATCGGTGGCAGTCAAATCTGCAAAAAATTTCATTGATTTTACGCTAGTGCCTCTTGCTGGGCTATCCGAGACCGGAGTTCCTAAACCGTTTTTTACAATAAAACCTACAGGCATAGTGCCTGTAGGGACAGCCTCCATCGTGTTAAAGAAAACTGGGGCAGCGTTTGTCTTAGTACCAAAATTGGTCCCAACTATATTTACAGCACTATTAATTACACTTATTATTGTAACTTGTGGAGCAGCAAATGACGATGATGTTGAAAAACACGAAATCATTAATATCATAAACACAACTTGTTTATTTAGATTTGTCTTGTTCATAGAATGCCCCTAGTCTTCTGTTATAGGAAAATTTTTACGAATTAACAACCAAACGATCCCGAATCGCTTTGCCCATCATGGATAACAATATGCTGGGTCTGTATTTCAGACAGTTGCGAAACATATGAAGTAACGTCAAAAGCTGGTGACGCAATAGCGCACACTGCGCCAGATGGGCATAGGAACTGGTTCGTAGCTTGGAATAAAGCTCACTGAACGCACCGGACGAATCAGGTAATTCATTGGAATACTCTGGAAAATAACTATCTCCTATCCTACCATGAACATTTTTCCATCTTGAGATCCTACAGTCGGCGAACTCTACATACAGATAACCAGTTTTTCGTGTCTTTTCATTCCATGTCATGTCACAAATAAAATTCCCAAGGCTGTAAGCGATCAGGCCACCGTTGTACTCCTCAATTTCTCTAATGACATGGGGATGATGGCCTATAACAACACTGGCGCCCATGTCTATCATCTTTTTTGCAACTCGCTTTTCATTTTCACTTGGGATCTCAATAAATTCTTCTCCCCAATGCATTGAGACACACACATAAGAGAATTTTTTTTTCGCCTCAGCAATTTCCTCATAGCAGCTCATTTCATCAAATTCGAGATAGGGGGGCAAATCGTTGAAACCCTGTCGAGGACGAGCAGACCAACCTAGAATCACCACGGATTGATCATCAACTTTTATCACGTTAGAGCAACACTTGTTGTTTCTCAAACCAACAATACCAATCCCTTTGTCGCGGAGTTTTTTCAATGTTTTTTCGAATTCAACTATCCCGTGTTGATAAATGTGATTATTTGCGATATTGACAACATTGAAACCAACTTGTTGTAAAAAATCTACAAACTTTGAAATCCCCCTACAATTAAGCTCGTCGTGGGATTTACCGGTTAACTCGGCATTCCCAAGATTGAATTCCAAGTTACCAAATAGTATATCGTGATCACTCGCACCCTGAAAAAGGGAACCTACCTTATCTACCGGGATGCCGTTCTTGTACTTCGAGTAAAAACCAAAACCTACAGATTTTGGATGATCCCCTAGAGCAAGATCGCCTACAAATATACATTTTATTGGTCTAATTGTCGGTTTCATGAGGCATCATTCCATACCCAGTATTTTACTAAGCGCAGATTTTCTCTCATTTTGCACATTTATTGTTCGCACCTTCCATTCTCTAATTTCCTCCTTAAGTCTTGAACGTTCCTGATAGGCCGTCCTTACAGCTTCAACTATGCTACTACTATCGTGTCGGGTAAATATAGCCCCTTTGTTAAAATATTCCTTTAAGCAAGCCCTTTCAGATGTCACCAGAGGTTTTTCGGCGGCCATGGCTTCGTAGGCCCCACACACAAGACAGTTTTCACGTTCTGTCAGGTCAAGCACAACGTCGGATCGAAATAGCCTATCATAAAAATCTCTCTCAGACACAAACCCCATGAAATTTACCTGAGGATATTTCGTCGGGTCAATTTTTACCTTTGCATAATTCCCCGACACATAAAAATTAAAGTTATCTGTAGCTAGCTTGCGTGCTGCCTCAAATACAAATTCGTAAGGCTCGTCAATATCAAAAGAACATATAAAATACACTGTTTTGTCAGTGGGTTCGACACCTAAATCATACCTACTGAGATCTGGCAAAGGATCCTCGCAAACGAACACAGTCCCTCCGATGGTTCTAACATAAGCAGCATGTTCCTTGTTAGTAACAATAACCAAATCTGCCAGTTTGTTACATAAATCTAGTGCTTGCTGGAACAAATAGTTACCGTTGAATGCAATAACACCGCCAAAATGTGCATCGGTTACAAACTCATACCGATATAAGCATCTAATTAACAGGAGCAGATAATTTAGAACGATAGAGGGATTTTGAGCAATCACGACATCGGGCTTTTCTTTGCGAATCACAGTAAAAGTATCGGATGCACAGCGAAGATATCTACGAAATCTACCACCGCCATGACATATGACATACAGGTCAGCACCAAGCATTGCGGCCATTGACCTGTTACGTATCTGATGTTCCCATGTAATCCAAATAGCTTTTTTCATTGATATATCTCAATTGCTCTCTATTATGATAAAAATTGTTCTTTCCAGATTACATAGTTGATAAGAGGCCACAAAACGTCACTGTGATTAACACCTTGTCTTAGATGCTCCGAAATCAAGCGCTCCAGCTTCGATTTATTTACACCGTTGATTTGAGAAGATGTATCGCGAAGCAGGTCAAGATATTTGCCCAAACCAACAGGGTCTCGAAGCCACTCGTCAACCGGTACTCCAAAGCCGACCTTTTTCTTATATACTATTTTACTAGATATATGTCTTTCCGCCACTTTTTTAAATATATGTTTAGGGGTAAGATGATGGATTTTAGCCTTATAGGGGATGCTATTGGCCAAACCAAGCATCTCGTTATCAAGAATTGGGACTCTCGATTCAATGGATGCAGCCATACTCATTTTGTCTTGACGCATGAGTATCGGTTGCAAATAGGATTTTTGCTCATACAGAAGAAGGTTGTCAAATAAACTCAAATTCTGATTCCACATACTATCGATCAAAGCAACTCGAGCGGTTAGTTGAATATCATCCGTTTCCATCAACCATGACACTTTACCTTTTGTAGCGAAGCATGAGTTCCACATGACCAGATCGCGAGCGGCAAAACCAAGATTATCATTAATTTTAGCAATCTTTCTTGTAGGTAGAGCGCTTAAAATGTTTTTGACTACACTAGCTAATCTTGAATCGAGTTTATTAAAGGTTTCCCCAAATCTGCAAATAAAGTAACGGGGATAACCCGCGAACAGTTCATCAGCCCCCTCTCCTGTTAGAAGAACCTTCACGTACTTGCTTGCATACTTACATAACAGATACATGTGCACTGAATTAGCATGACAAAGTGGTTCATCATGATACCAGATAACCTTTGGCAAATTTTCCGTGAAAGTTTTGTTGTCAACTTTTATTTGATGATACTCAAGCCCATTAGTGTCAGCCAGCAACCGCGCGTAAGAAGATTCATCGTAGGCATTTTCAAAGAAACTGACTGTAAATGTCTTCAATCCTGGGGAATATCTGGACGCCAAACTACTTACAAGGCTTGAGTCTACCCCACCACTTAATTGTGTTCCCAATGGGACATCCGTCATCATTTGCCGCTCTACAGAAGAAATCAAAGCGGCATCTAATGCCTCTACATGATCAATGCTGTTTGAGTAGTTGAGAATATATCTTGAAAAATCCCAGAATTTGACTAACTTGCATCCACCTTTAGATATTTCAATGTAAGTACCCGGCTCAAGTGCCTTGACTGATGAGAAGAATGTCCTAGAATTTGCTAAATATCTGAAGCATAGATACTCAGCCAAGGCCTCATTGTTTTCATCAGTCACAACATTATTTGAGGCCAGTATACCTTTAATTTCAGAACTGAAAACAACTACATCATCATTTAAAAAATAATAAAGCGGCTTAATCCCCACCCTATCTCTTCCAATAAACATTACTTCCTTGACTGTGTCATAAAGACAAAACGCAAACATACCGTTCAACTTTTCTATAAAATTTGGGCCGTACTGCTCATACAGATGGACTATTACCTCGCAATCACTTTTGGTTCTGAAGAGATGCCCCTTGGTTTCTAAGGCATCTCTTAGTTCTCTATAATTATATATCTCACCATTTACTATCAGAACAATATCTTTAGTTTCATTGTACAAAGGTTGATCGCCAGTTGAAGTATCAATAATACTCAATCGCTGGAATCCTAATGAGACTCTTGCATCCTGAAAAGATCCAGAGGAATCAGGGCCGCGATGCTTTATTGCTTTCATCATCTCTGAAAGATCATCAGAACAAAATTGAGACCGATTAAAAAAATATTTCCCCACAATTCCACACATATGATCAGCCTCAAATTATATTAATATAATGTAACTACTCAGTCCCAACATCCTACGGAGCCCCTTTTACACATGCTCAGATTTTTTGGCCAACGTCCAACTCAAATGGATCCCAAAAAAATAAATTAATCACCTAACATCAGAAAGTACAAATCTCCGTTTTCCATTTTTTCCATCTTCAATCGTATCGACCAACTTAAAGTTGATTTTTAAATCTTTATCACCTTTTTCCAGGATCTCTTTTCTTATACTTTCTAAAATTGTCCGGTCGGCATCCGGTTGAAAAACGATCTGAATATCCAATTCCTCGACTCTGCCCTGATAAACTCTAAACTTTGCTATTTGCGGATAATATTCGAAAATACCAGTAAAAAAATGAACTATTAACTTGTTTCCATTTGGAGTGCGGATGATATCGGAGTCTCTGCCTTCTATTTTTTCCAAAATATCAAAGCCACGACCGCATGAGCACAACTCTTCTACGCACATCCTCCCTACATCACCAATTTTGTACCTGATAAGCGGCATTGCTCCCGGTTCAAGGCGAGTCAATATTATATTACCTTGTTCACCACGCGGAACAGGGATTCCAGCATCATTAACGATTTCAACAATCACATGAGGCATGAAAATGTGATATTTATGATTGCCATCAGGACATTGAGCTGCCACCTGAATACCTTCACCACACCCATACGTATCGGTTACCCGGCAGTGGAACTGCCGCTCTATGCTCTTTCTAAAGTGTTCGTAGAGATTATCTCCCCATGTAACAACCCCCTTCAATTTAGGGTTTAAGTCAACCTCTCTAGCGCGATTAGCCAAAGCAAACATACTTCCAGGGTAACCCATCAAATATTTGATACTTTTTTGATCAATTATATCAAGATAGTAATCCAAACGTGCATCGCTCAAATCAAATGCTGATGCGTAGTAAGTATTAAAAACCAGATCCTTTAATTTTTTGACGACCCCCCTTTGAAGAGTCATTCCTGTTTGAAACACCGCTTCACCTTGCTTCCAACCGGAATAGTTTGCCCGCAACAGCATTAATGCGCGTGCCTGACTCATGGACTGGTTATCAACCAATACCGCAAAAGGATTTCCTGATGAACCACTGGTGAAATATTCCTTAACCGGCCAATTTGTTTTACGAGTACAGCCATCAGGGTAGCAGGTTTTTAAGTCATTTTTTGAAACAACAGGCAATTGGTACATGTCATCTATAGTATTAACAAGGCTGACATCCACCCCATACTGAGCATACAAACGACGATAAAATGGAACTTCCAGGGTGGTTGTTTTCAAGAGAGCCCTAAGCCTCTCTCCCTGATACTTTAGCAGTCTGTCTCGTGACCACCATTGAGCTTCACTATAAAAGTCATACCAATGCATGACCTGTTGGCGCGAGAGATAGTCGGCTATTTTCAAAGTAAATGGATTTATCAGCAGTGAATGTAGTCCCATGTTTTAGTTTACCTTTTCTCTGATTAATACTTGTATGGCCGTTGCCGTTGCCTCAACATTATAGCGCATGGCTGCAATCGGCGCATATTCAATAAAACGTTGGCGCTGGTCTTGTTCCATAAAAAACCTAATACCATCTGCTAAGGCATTACTGTTGCCAACTGGTACCATAAGCGTTGGGGTATCCTTCACCACCTCCCGTAAGCCAATGCAGTCTGATGCAATCAATGGGATGCCACAGACGAGAGTTTCCATTGGCAATAGAGGACAGGCCTCTCTAAGAGATGGCATAGCAACCAAGTCAAGCCCTTTGATGACACCTGCCACATCTGGGGTAAATGGAAGGAATCTAAAAAAACTTTCAAGTCCACGGTCCTTGAGGGCAGCCTTTTCCTCTCGGATAAAACCACCTTCCCCAAATGCTAACACAAGAAGTCTTTTCTGTAATCCCTGCTCTGACAATTGTGCGACGGCATCCACCAAATGAATAAACCCTTTGGGACTCATAAACCGGCCGAGAAAACCGACTAGATAATAGTCTCCTCCCAATCCCAGTTCTCCCCTCAGATCGCGGGGAACAGCATTTTGAAACGGCTCCACATCAATTCCGTTTGAGATAACCAAACATCGCGCACGCAGTATGGGGAAAAATTCCAACAGGTTAGCTTGGGCATCATAACTGACCGACTGAATGGTACCCACTAGCGAAAGTATGGCCTCCATGGCAATTCGCTTGCCAAAGCCAAAGCGACCAGAGAACTGACTATGGTTCAGCGTTTCGTGAACAGTCAACAGGTGGGGTACCCTCGCAATACTGGCAGGAATGGCAGCACAGATACCGGAGGTAAACCCTTGCGAATGGACTATATCAATTGAACCAGAATACAACTGTCGAAATACCGCTCGAAATATCTCCATAGGCGTGGGATTTATAGAAACCGGACAATAAGTTAAGTCAAGTCCTGCGAGATCTTCTAGCAAAACGGGCATTTCAATTTCATTTGGTGCTATCAAGGTAAAACAATATGATTCAACCGGGAAAAGCCGGTAAACATAACGCATGAAAGTTCGTATACCCCCACCCGGCCACCTTACAACGAGCAGTATTCTTTTCTTGTTTTGCTCTTTATCAGCAATATTCATATTACTATACTCGTATTCTTTCATTG
>Ga0194063_10001116_pt1 | contig 18008 bp, 10 predicted proteins | sample SepL3720m_MetaG_FD_155459 | JGI IMG/M metagenome (GOLD analysis project Ga0194063, IMG submission 155459) | Anoxic zone freshwater microbial communities from boreal shield lake in IISD Experimental Lakes Area, Ontario, Canada - Sep2016-L373-20m | ecosystem: Environmental > Aquatic > Freshwater... | reverse complement strand
CCAGACTTTCAACCATGCGAGGATTCAAGAATCCGGAGAATGCAAACCGAATCTTAATTGCACTTCATCTTTCCCTACTCAAATCATGATTGTTTCACCAACCAAAAAAGTTACCAGAGCCGGTTTTTGGTCTCATCATCGGTATCACCGCGATTATTGTCGGCGGTGTATGCGCGATGTTTGAAAAAGAGATCGCGGCGAGTTTTATCGGTGGAGGCGGACTTATCGGCCTTGTCTCCGTTTTCGTCATTGGTTCACAGCAACAGAAAAACGAACGACTGCAGAAAGAGAAGATGGTGCAGTAGTATCGCATTACGTTTTCAATGCTTCCATCAGTGGCAGTGATGCTTCTGTCGAAAAGTCCTGAAATGCCTTCTCTCCCTTTTCATGCATCAGGAAAAACGCCGCCGCACCGATCATCGCCGCATTGTCCGTGCAGTAGACGATCATCTTCGGCCAGCGGATCACGCGGTCCGGGAAGGCTTCGCTTACGAGGTCGCGGAGGTGAAGGTTGGCTGCTACTCCCCCGACGAGATGTATTTCCTTCGTCTCCGGGTGGAGCGCGACGGCGCGGATGAGCTTGTCGACGAGGTGACGGCAGAGGGCGTGCTGGTAGCTGGCGGCGAGATGAGTGAGTAGTGAGTAGTGAGTAGTGAGTAGAGTTGAATCTGTTGGAGTATTTGGATATATCGGAAGATCTCGAAGTGTGTATTTTAAGGCGGTCTTGAGTCCGGCGAAGCTGAAGTCGAGGGTTGTATCGTGCGCGAGTGGGAGTGGGAAGGGGAATGCGTGGATATCTCCGTCTTCCGCTGCCTTCGCGATGGACGGACCGCCGGGGTAGGGGAGGCCCAGGAGGTGGGCGCCTTTGTCGAAGGCTTCTCCGGCGGCGTCATCCCGCGTGGATCCGAGCAGTGTGCCAGTGGTGTGGGACACCCGGTACCAGAGGTCCGAATGTCCTCCGGAGGCGGAGAGGGTGAGGATTGGGAATTGCGGGGTATCGGTGGTCTCGAGCCAAGTGGAGCTGAGGTGCCCCAGCGTGTGATGGACCCCGATCAGTGGTTTCTGCCTAAGGGATGCCATCGTCCTTCCTGTGACTGTGCCGACGAGCAGAGATCCTAGGAGCCCCGGTCCGCGTGTGACGGCGATTGCTGCAATATCGTCGACGGTGACTTTCGCTTCCTGCAACGCCTGATCGATGACTGGTAGAATGGAAGCGATCTGGGCACGGGCGGCATGCTCGGGGATCACTCCTCCTGATCGTTCGAATGCCGAGCGTGATGATGCGATGACGCACGATCGCACTATTGTGCCTGATTGAATCACTGCGGCTGCAGTCTCGTCACAGGAGGTTTCGAGAGCCAGAATGAGACTATTGGTCTGGTCATCCTGTGCTTTCGCTGTTTCATGCATAGAGTCAGAATAGGAGAAATTCGTCTTCTTCTCACGTTCATTAAATGAATTCTGTATTTGAGAATACTAAGAAATGTTGTATAATATACAAGACATGATTAGAAAGCCGCAGATCAAACTCATCGCCTACTTCCTCGCGTGCACTTGTGCATTCATTTCTCTCGTCGCATGGCAACGTGCTTCCGAGCAGTTTGTGCTGGAGAGCATCCGTCAGGCGGAGCGTCAGACCCCCGGTTTGCTCATCGGCAATGGCGCAGATGATCCGGAGCTCTTTGCGAAGATTTTTCCACGTTTCCCTTTCTCTTGGATGATCCCAGCGTCATTGACGACGACCGTGGAGAGAGATCCTGGCTTTCGAGCCAGTGGCAAAAATAATCAGTGGTGCCTATCTCATCGCTATGCACTCTCTATTCCCACGCTTCAGCTTTCGACGGATGTGCTCCTTCCCTGTCCGCGGTACTGGAATGCCCGAGACTGGGATCTTCTGGAAAGGCAAATGCAGGCAGGACTGACGCAGGGGGTGGTGGCCTATCCTCATTCTGTGCAACCGGGCCAGAGAGGTTCTCTCATTATTGTCGGTCACTCCAGTCCTCTCAGTACCACCGATGATTCTGGTATATCCGGGAGAATTTTTTCCCGAGTTCCGGAGCTGAAAACAGGAGATCAGATCATCGTGCGGAATGCTGATCGAACATTCACCTATGTCGTGTATGAGACCTCTATTGTGAATGCTGAGGAGACGTCTCTTCTCGAGCAGCAGCAGGATGCGTCCCAGTTGACCCTCATCACGTGCTACCCTGTTGGTTCTACAAAGCAGCGGTTCATCGTGAAGGCCCGTTTCGTCCATGAGGGAGAAGGGGAGTGAAGGAGTGTTGCTCTTCGGGTTAGACGCTAGGATATACTTCTCCCATGTTCTCCCTGTTCCCCTCGCGCACCGTTGCGCTCATCATCTTGGGTTTTCCTGTCCACTGGTATGGACTCCTCTATGTTTTCGCGTTTCTGATTGCGTGGGCGCTCCTTCCTATGCTGCAGAAATATAGGCATCTTTCTCTTTCGAATGATGACTGGTCTTTCATCCTATCGGGAGCCGTCATCGGTGTTCTCGCGGGAGGTCGTCTGGGGTATGTCCTCTTCTACGCACCGGAGTACTTCTTCATGCATCCCTTCCAAATATTTGCGGTGTGGAATGGGGGAATGTCCTCACATGGAGGCTTTATCGGAGTGGGTATTGCTCTCCTCGTTGTTTCTAGAATGAAGCGTATTCCGCTCCTCACGTTACTCGATGTGATTGTCGTCCCCGCAGCCATCGGCCTTGCCTGCGGACGGGTAGGGAACTTCATCAATCAGGAGCTTTACGGTATTCCTACGTCTCTTCCGTGGGGAATTGCGATTCCGGGTATCGAAGGCTTGCGGCATCCCACACAGATATATGCGGTCATCAAGGATCTCTTCATCGCCGGAGTTTGCTTCCTGCATCTTCGCCGCAGCCGTGATACCTCCCCGGGCGGAACGTTCGCACTCTTTCTTATTCTTTACGGCGCTCTGCGTTTCCTCATGGAATATCTGCGGGTGCAGGATTATTCAGGCATAACACTTGGCGTTGTGACGCTGACGCGCGGACAGCTGCTGACAATTCCTCTGATTATCGTCGGAATGGGGATCACGTTTTGGCGGAAATCATCAGCAAAGACTGTATTGGAGCACAATTAGATATTTCATTAACTAGGTAATTGACATCATTAGAAAAAATTGTCAATATGCATATTGATGAATAATCGCAAAACTATTGCTGATCCGATAGAAGTTTCCGGAATTCACTTTTTGATCCATCCTGGATTTAGAGTGCTTCCAGACGAGCAACTTCGCTCTTCGCCAAGAAAATTTCAAAAGCAAGCGAGGAAGAATGAACAGCGATTTGGAAATCTCTTAGTTCAGTATGCTCAGAAGGCCAGAACGCTTAGAGTAGATGAGATCATGTTTATATTTTCCCATGTGGGATATACGGATTTTCAAAATGATGTTGCTGCTGGGCTCATGTATACAAAGACGATCTGTGCCATCCGTAAACTTCTGGGCACTAGGGCCATAACTATTCACGATCAATTTTTTCAAATGTTTGAAGATTCAGATCAGGAAGCAGATCTTGGGAAGTCTCCAGTAATTATCGAAGCTAAGCGCATTGCCGAACTGAATGGTTTTAGCATTTCTCCCAATGTCCCAAGCGAAGCGTATGGGGAGATGCTTGAAACATGTGTTTGTGATGGTGCTGAATCTCTCAATATCGCTTTTCATCTCACTACTGAAACCCTCATTCGAACGCGATTGACTGATCTCATCCATGCAACCGAAGAGGAGATCCGAGCTACGGTTACTACAATCCGTAGTCGGGATGAACATGACTCTGTGATATTCGATTGCGAAAAATCCTCGTGAGCTTATCTTACGCTGCTTTTCTCCTCTTCCTCTTCCTCCGCATCCACGCCAGCCCCACTCCCGCTCCCGCCGCGATCACGAGGACTGAGGCCGGGCCGGTTTTTCCGACAGGACCATTACCGGATGTGAGGGGATTGAGCGTTGTCACCGATCCCGTGACTCCACCGTTCCCTTGGGTATTTCCATTTCCTTGGTTCGCTTCGTTCTTTCCATTGCTTTCACCAGTGTTGCCATTTTGTGAACCGTTACCAGTGTCTTGCGTATCATTCCCGGAATTCAGTTGCCCGATGAGCTTGGAGACCGGGGTGATCGTTTCGTTCCTGCAGAAGGCATTACAACCATCGCCACTCACATTGTCGCCGTCATCACACTGTTCAGATTTGTCACGGATGCCGTCGCCGCAGCGGCCGAGACGACAGTCGCTCCTGCAGTGACCATCGGGGGATTTCGTATTCTTCTTGCCGTCGTCACACTCTTCTCCTGTTTCGATGATGCCGTTCCCGCAGTTCGCCAGCACGAAGCGACAATTCTTGCCGCACTGCACTGGGGAATGCGCATTCTGCAGGGTGGGTTCGCATTCCTCACCGAGGGCGCGCTGCATGATGCCGTCGCCGCAGCGGCCGTTTTCCAGAAGGCACGAGGCGGAACAGCCGTCACCGTTGATGCGGTTCGTGTCGTCGCATTCTTCACCGGGATCGAGCGCACCATTGCCGCAGAGCGTTGTCGGCCTCAGGTTGATCGGTTCGATCCTGCATTGCCCGTCGCAGCCGTCTCCCGGAGTCGTGTTGCCATCATCGCATTGTTCGTATATTTCCAGGATTCCGTTACCGCAATCAGAGGGGATACTGACGATATTACATGATGGAGAGCAGCCAGAGTTTACCTGATGATTGAGGAGGCCTAGGTCGCACTCTTCACCAAGATCCGTGATGCCGTCTCCGCAAATATCAGCTGCGAGAACTTGCGTCCATGTGCACTGGCCGGTGCAGCCCGAGCCTTGTATGCCATTCTGCGATCCTCGATCACATTCTTCGGGCGGCTCCACTTTGCCGTTGCCGCACCGAGATCCCATCTCCATCTGGCAGGTTGCAGAACATCCATCCCCCGATAGTGTATTTCCATCATCGCAGGATTCGGGGAATTCTAGGATTCTATTACCGCATACTGTAGCGGCAGGGTGATAGGGCGAGGAGGAGGTTGCCATCGGACAGGCTGCGCAATTATTCGTTCCTTCTCCGGCAATATACGTGCAGACACTCCCAGCACAGCCCAAGTGGTAGATCGGCTGCGAAGAAATATTGGTGATCGATGAGGAGGCCGATCCACCCGGGCAGGCGGCGCAATTATTCGTCCCTGCTCCGAGAATGGGTGTGCAGGTATTGCTGACACAGCCATAGTGATACGCAGGTTGTGAGGATGTGCTGGGGATCGATGAGGTGGAAGCTGCTTCGCAGGCGCAGATATTGCTGCTCCCACATTCGTTGGCTCCGCTCGTCGTGGTAATGGTGCAGAGATTGGCTTGGCAAATACTGTGGATGGCTACACCACAGCCTAGAGCCGGATTACAGAAGTTTCCTCCGGCGCCGGCTGCCAGCAGGCATTGCGAACCGCTGCAGGCGGCGTGCGAGGTCAGCCCGCATCCGAAGCACGTGGTGCACTCGTTGATTCCGGCACCCTCGACGGAGACGCAGGCACTGCCCTGACAGGCGAGGTGGGTCACCGGGCCTAGGCAAGCCTTCGAGGGACCACATTCATTTCGTCCGCTCCCGGAAATGGAATGACAGGCCAAATCCTGACAAATGAGACGACTTCCCACTCCACACCCGAGATCGGGGTCACAAGCCGATACTGCAGGATCAGTCGGTCCTGGAAGCAGAATACAAGTGCTCCCGTTGCAACCGAGATGCATCATGACCGATGATGAGGATGAAGAGAGTGAAGACGGCGCTGAAAATGAAGATAACGATGCAGCGGGAGAAGAGTTAGAAGAAGAGGAAGAGAATGATTCGGAGGAGTCCGTACACGGATGCGTGGCATCGCAGAGCGGGCAGCAGCAGGGAGGGGGATCCACCGTGCAAGGGCCGTCCATCACTGCGATATGCAGCTGCGGATATACGGCGGATTGTAGGCGATCATTGCGGGCGACGAAGGCGAGTGCAGGATTGTCGCCATGCATGAAAAAGGCAAAGGGAAGCTGCGTACTGAAGATGGCCTTCTCTTCGCGTTGCACGTTCATGATGGTTTCGGGGAGGGGCCAGCGGAGAGTGCCGGCACTGCACTGAGCATCGGCGCACCGCGTGTAGATCGCCGTCTGTGTCACATCTGCGAGGGGTTCTGTGTACGAAACAATCGAGGGGAAACCCTGCGCATTCCACTGAACCTTCGCATGGTAGGGTGAGACCGGAAGCGTCGTCGTCGTGATGCTGCTGCAAGTGGGGGTTTGACAGGAAGCGGCTTTCAGAGTCTCCTGATCGGCTTCGGTCGTCGTATAGAAGATCACCGGTAAACCTGCCTGATTGATCAGGAGGGAAAACTCTGTGGGGTTGGTGATCGCTCCGACAGGGATTTCCATTGCCAAATTCCATGTGGTGCAGACAGCGTCGCTACAGACGAAGGCGGCAATGGTGGAATCCGGTCCATTGCACCACGGCGAAGAGAGACCGCAGATGGTATGCGGGGCGTACGCGGCGACGATGGGGACGCCGTTCTGTCCGATAGCCATCGAGTAGAGAGCATTCAGTGTCATCCCCGCGGAGAGGAAGGAGGTGGTGTAGAGAGCACAGGCGGTGTCTTTGCATTTGGTGATGCGAACATTATCGGACGAAGGATCGTATTCCAGGATGACCGGAAGACCATCTTCCCCGATACGGAGTATCGTCTTGGTCTCCGGATTGGTCGTGGCCCACGAGAGATGCGTCGTCTCCATCCTCGTCGCACAATCTCCGCTGCAGCGCGTGATGAAGAGGCCGGGGTTGGTCTGATAACTATTGTGGTCGTAGGCGATTCCCCGGAAGGAGAAGACCGGGTTGCCAGAAGGATCGATGGCGAGAGAGGCGGGGCCGGTGGGGACGACACCTTGCGTGTCGTTTGGGAATCCGATGGTGTGGCTCGTCGCACAGTCCGTATCATCACATTGTGTGATGAAGAGATTGACGTCCGTTGCATCCACCCGTCCGCCGGCTCGTGGGTCAAGGGAAGCAAAGTGCACGACGGTCGGAAGACCTCGTAAGGACCCCGTTGCGGCTATTGCCAGCGATGGTTCGCCGGCCGAGAAGAGGGGTTTGGGAATGTCCGCAAGCGTAATCCTTCGCTGTGTCGACCCCAACGCGCAGTACGTGGTGGAGAGGGGAGACTCAGTAACGGGAGTTCCTATCTCCGTGAAGTTCCATATTCCGGTGCCATTGAATAGCCAAGCGAACAATGATGCAAACCATCCTCTCGATGTCTGCGCAATAGCTGTCGTTTTCGTGGTCGTCCCTGCAGGGCACTGTGCGCTATCGTAAAAGCCGCAGGGAGTGGAGCAGAGTAGTGGCGCAGGCTCGGAAGAGATGGATGAAGAGCTGGCAGTACAGCAGCAACAGGTAGCTCCTTCGGCAGTCTGAACGGAGCAATTTCCAGAGGGTTGCGACGAAGCGGAAGAGATGGAGATTGCGCTGCTGCTGGGGGCCGATAACGCGCACCGTACACATTTGCCATTGCAGGATCCTGCACAGCTCTCTCCGGTGGGCACGGCCGTACCGGCGAGGATCTGTTCACCCACGACTTTCGTGCAGTCTGGGACGGCTGCCACACACTGGCCACGGTCACTCGCTTCGTTGCAGAAGCCTCCTCCTGTACATTCTCGCGTCGCTTCTGCAGATTTGCTGGAGACGCTGCCAGGAGTTCCTGTACTAGAGCAGCGCATACAGAGGCCATTACAGACTCCGGCACAGACTTCGCCAGTGATTACTGGTGAAACGGGAGCATTGGTGATGGGATCATTGGGACAGGTAGTGCCATGGTTGTTGTACCAGCACGCCTCGCCATCGAAGACCATATGACAGATTCCTCCGCCTATGCATTCCGGTGGTGGAGGTGCTACAGAGGTACTGCTGGCATTTCCGGTACTGCTGCTCTGCGCACTGATCGGACCATCCGGCAGGCAGAGATTGGCAGCAGCGACCTGAGTGCAGGAGGCAGGACAGGCTGCTAAGAAACTTGAGCTCGACGAAAAAATAGGGCAGCAGAGGAGGAGAAGAGTGGAAGAAGAAGAGGAGGAGCTCCCGGGTGTGCATTTTACACAGGTATCCATGCAATCATTGAGGGAGAAATTGCCGCATACTCCCGTAATGATTTGTGGATTTCCGGGGGCACAATCGATAGCAAGATGTTGGCAGTTCATCTCTTGTACCTGACACATAGACAGCGGATCGGCACAGCCCTGGAATCCCCCTTGTGCCAGCTGATGAGGCGCGGAGAGAGGAGGAAGGGCTGGAGAACCGAAGAGCCATGCGAAAAATTTCGAGAACCATTTTTCCTGTCGTGGCGTTGCAATGGCAATGGTTGCGTTGCTGCCAGGAGCGAATCCTGCTGGGCATATCCGATCGTTCGTAGTGATGCATCCGTCACTGCGGGCAGAAGAGCTGATGGTGGCACTGCTTATAGATGATGATGCGTGTGTGCAGCAAATATCGGTGGGACTGGTACCGTTGGAGCAAGTCATTGCTCCTCCGTAAGGAGTGATAACAGGAGAGCCACCTTGAGAAATGCAGCTGAATTCGGATGTGCACGTATCCGGCGCATCGCAGCTCGGATATTCGCAGCATTTTCCTGCCTCAGACGGTGGATGAAAGCTACAGCTCGGCATGTCTGTGCGGACTGTTCCACCATGCTCTCGACACGCTGAGGGGATTTTGCAGTTATTACTAGGATCGCCTATCCCGCAAGGCGGATAGCAGCAAACGTATTCGGAAACACACATTCCTCGATTGTCGGAATACCCTAAGCCGTTGTTTGTCTGACACTCCAATTGTGTACTGCAGAAGCAGTAATCCGGCCAGGGAGTGACCGATGTGGTGCTCGATGCAACATCCTGCGAGGAATATTGAGAGATATTTGATGCAGAACTCTGTATCGTGACTGCGCTATTGCTAGAGGCCGATATTGGGCACAATACGCACTGGCCATAACAGCTTCCACCGCATGACTCTCCGGTCGGTATCGGGTTTTCTAGGTTGAGACAATCGACGGTGAGATCAGCGCAGATTCCCTGATATGGCACCCTGTTGCATCTTCCTCCCCTAAAACAGGAGTAATTCTGATCTGCTGATGAAGAACTCTGCTGACGACAGCTTACATAATCATCACAAGTACAGATCCCATTCACAGAGCAGCTCGGGGAGTGGCAGCATTCGCGCATGACAGGATCATCATTGCATTCATTATAACTGCCAGGGGTGCATTGGCGGCCGATTATGCAATCCCCCGTTCTGCAAATTCCCGGATTGATACCCAGATTGAGGCATGCGGCACCATCATTGGGATAGCACGGTTGTCCCCCCCCTGGATCCACACAGGAAACACAGCTCCCCGGTGACCAGATGCCCGGGCAGGAGCAGCCGGATGGAGAGGATGAATTGTTGGCACAGTCCTGAGGACACCAGGATTCATTCTCCGCTAATGGATGGCCGCACATTGTCGGTATACCTCTCTGGCAAAATCCATCACCGCAGGCATTCACAAAGCATGTTGACTGACCTTTGAGAGTGGCGATATTTTGAACGGTAAGCGTTCGTGTGAGGGTCACGAAAACCGTCACGAGGATCAGAACCAATATGCCAAAGGGGATGAGACGCTTCACGAGACGGAAGCATACCTCGATACGGTTCTTGTTCGCAAAAAAGAAAAGCCTCCATCGTTCACGAAATGTCGCCATAGATAGTGAGCATGCAGATTCTGTCTTCGCATATTACCTTCTTCTTCGCCTGCGTATCCACGCACATCCTGCTCCAGCACCGGCAGCCACCGCTACGGCAGCAGCTGGACCAGTTTTCCCTATGGGTGCATGTTCAGGGAATTGTGGCAGGACCACAAATGATTCAGGAGAAGGTGGCGTGGTGGATGCGTGCAAAGGGGTATCCTGTGTCGATACAAATGCCTTTAGCGAGCCGATAACCGAACGCACAGGGTCGGAAATTTCATTGCGGCAAAGCATGCTGCAGCCATCACCGCTGACAGTCTTGCCATCATCGCATTCCTCAGAGCGATCACGGATTCCGTCACCACACCGTGCAAGGCGACAATCCTTCCTGCAGTGTGCATTCGGGACATTCGCATTCCCCGTGCCATCATCACATTCCTCTCCCGTATCAATTGCTCCATTGCCGCAGAGGGGGATGAGGAAATGGCAGTCACTTCCGCATTTGTTCAGGGTGTGAGAATTTTGAAGCGAAGGTTCACATTGTTCTCCCAGTGCCGATTCGATGATGCCGTTTCCGCAGAATCCAGTTTCTTGCGTGCAGACCCCAGAGCAGCCGTCCCCATTGAGCGTATTTCCATCGTCACATTCCTCACCGAGATCGCGTACGCCGTTTCCACAGTGTTGCTTCTTGAGCAGAGAGAGAGGTTCTGCGCGGCATTGTCCATCACAACCATCTCCGGGCGACCAGTTCCCATCATCGCATTCCTCGCCCTGATCGAGGATACCGTTTCCGCAGCGATCACCGGAGAGGATTTGGTTTATCCGACATTCCGCGTTGCATGAAGAGGAGGGGAGACCATTCTGATTTCCCCAATCGCATTCTTCCGGAGTTTGGATGATTCCGTCGCCGCAGGAAGAGGGAGGAGCTTCGTCGGTAGTTCTTGACGACGGGAGAAGTTTGCACTGATTCGTACAGGTGGAGGTTGAGGTGCCGTTGCGGTAACCCTCATCGCATGTTTCGGGATATTGAACAATTCCGTTTCCACAGACCGGTGTCGACTCATTCTTGATGACAAAAATAGTATCATTTTGCTGATCGCCACACAGTACGAGATTGCGCAGGGCATAGCCAGTGGAGGGACCGTTTCCGAGCATATTGCCTACATAGAGAGAAGAACCCGCTGGTCCTACGCCGTTTGGATTCTGATGCATAGCGACTTTCTCGCCGGAAATGGACGGATCATTGAAGTTCCACAATTCCCATCCATCCTCACTCCAGGTTGCCTTCAGCATGTGCCATTCCCCCGGGATCGGCGTCATCCACGCGCCCTCCATCTTGACGGTAGTGGATTGCCCGGCGAAGGAGAGTTGATTACTAGTATTCGCGGCTCTTGACTGGAGAGTGATTCTGCTGTCCCCCGCATTTCCCGTGGAAACCAATGTCTGCGGGTCACCATCACGCAGCGGAGAGACCATCATACAAAGTGCTCCTCTGCTCGAGGGGAAGCCATTGGCAATGGAATAACGAATATAGCCTGTGTCACCCGGGATATAGGCCTGCTTGCCGGCAACGGTCTGGAAGCGTCCTCCGTGTATTTCTCCGAGCGTTGTTGCACCGCTGAGTTTCTCATCCAGGATGACCGGGAGAGTACGTGTCGGGCTGATCTTGCAGCAGATATCAGTGATTTCTATGCAGCAGTGACAGCTGGGATCGTAGATACTGCCAGATTCACATCCGCTATCCGATGATGCGCTGTGCTGCTGTGGACAGTCTTCGGATGTCCCGCAGGTATTATCACCAACACCGATGACGCTTGTACAGGAATTATTCACACAGGCCATATGCGTCTGCTGGCTGCAGCCTACGGCGGTAGTGCAGCTGTCGGTTCCTCCTCCAGATACTTGAGTGCAGGTATTGTTTCGGCATTCATAGTGCGTGAGATCGAGGCAGGAAAATTGTGAGGTACATTCATTGGCGCCGATGCCGGAAACCTGTATGCAAGCATCATTCTGACATTCAAGATGATTGTCCGATCCACATCCCGCTGCAAGGGTGCAGGAATTCACTCCTGTCCCCGGGACGTAGCGGCAGGTATTGCTGACGCATTCCAAATGGCTGAATGGGCCGCAACCAAATTGTGGTCCACAGAGGTTGGGGCCTGCACCTGCTATTTGTACGCAGGAGTTTCCACTGCATTCCAAATGGGTTTCTGTACCGCAGTCGAGCTGCTTGGAGCAGCTATCAGCCCCGGCCCCCGCAACTGTCTGACAGGAATATCCCACGCAGGCGAGGTGAGTCGGGGGAACGACGGAGCTCTCTGTCGATGATGCTGCAGAGGAAGACGCTACAGAAGAAACAGAGCTACTGACAACGCTCGATACCATCGAGGATACCGAGACGCTGCTTATATAGGAAGCTTGAGAGGAGACTGTGGATGAAGAAATTGATGCAATGGACGAACTTGGTTCGGATGACGCTTGCGAGGAAGCCATGGATGAAATGATTGAGGAAGAGGATTCCGGTACAGGGCAACAGAGGAGAGGAGGAGAAGAGGAATTTTCAGAAGTGCTCGATGAATGCAATGAAGATGTCTCCGATAATAGGGAAGATGAATTCTGGATGGATGATTGCACGGAGGTGGCTGTAGAAGATGACGCAATGGTAGACGCAGCACTGCTGATGATGCTCGATATCACTGAGGAGACCGTCGATGATGCTGGTGTGGATGAAGCTGCTGAGGAAGGCAGGTCAGATGAACCTCCATTCCCGCTCGCACTGGATCCACTACTGATGCCGCACGTAGCCTGACAGACAGCTTGGGATTCACTCTGTACGCACGCGGGTCCACCCAAGTTTAATCTATTACAGTTGCCATTCGTACAACAGTATCCGCAATGTGTTGAACAAATATCAGTAGAGCCTCCATAGCCGATACCGTCAGGACATGTGCCGTCGCCGTTTGGCAAAATGCATTGAGCAGTGATCGGATTGCAGCATCGCCATCCCGGATCATTGATAGCTGAGGATGAAGCTATCTGAGCGAGGAATCGCGATTGAGTGGGTAATGGTGATCGCTCGGGAGAAGATCCAAAAAGCCACGCGAAAAATCTCTCTAGCCACCCTCTGCTGCTTGGGACTGTGATGGCGATGGGTGCTTCACTGCTGGGGGCAAATCCCGCGGGGCACACGGGGTTCGTTGTTTCGATACAGCCGTCGCTGCGGGAAGAGCTTTGGACCGACGAACTTGAGGGTGTGCAGTTGGTCCCTACGACTCCGGGGCATGTACATGCAACCCCTTGTTGTGGTGTATTTCCCGCATCGAAGCAGGTGCCATTGACACATGCTGTGTACCCCGTGGCCAGACACTCGGGAGACTGCGGACCATCACAAGTACAGGAGACCCCCGATGATGGTGATGAGCTTATTTGTGATGCCGTGGAGGAAATGATGGAGAACGATGAGGAGATATCCGAAGATGATGCATTCATTACGCTGGACGCAGAGGAGGGGAGCGGGCATTCCTCTTGGAGTTGCTCATAGTATGAATATTCACAGCCGGTATTGGTCTGGCAGAGATCACTACAGATTACGTCGAGTTGACTTAGCCAAAATGCTGATCGTGCTCCAGTCCCTATACAATTGGCAAGACAAGCATTCATCATATTTTCGAGTGTGGAATAATCGTACAGCCCTAGAGTAGGGATTCCGTGATCATATAGTGGTGCATTCCAGCAGGAAGGTGATCCAAATTGTTCGCACTGGTCGGCCTGAGCCATCTGGCGTGGTTGGGATAATGATACCTGTGCGTGAAATGACGTCTGAGGGCTATCACAGGAAGACAAAAATGATGTGCTGATGAGCATTCCCATCATGACTCCCCATTGTGCCAATCGATGTAGTGACGATGGATTATTCATGAGACACGCTGCGCAGGAAATGCGCCAAAAATCTTTTCAAAGCATACGCGTCTCCTTTTCTGCTGGATAGTTTTCTGATGTGGTCTTGAAAAATGATCTTTACTTTCCTCTTTCTATTTTCAACTTTCCATTTTCAACTTTCCTTTTTCCACTTCTCAGTAGTTCCCGCGCTATCTCCCGCTCATTCCAGGGGATCTGCCCTGTCGCTGTCATCATTGTCGTGTCGCTACCTTTTGCACAGAGAATGACGATGTCACCGGGCTCTGCCTTCGCAAAGAGAAATGCTATCGCTTCACGCCGGTCGAATATCTGGTGTGCCTCGCAGGAGTTTTGGTCTATTCCCGCCCACACTTCATCGATGATTTTCTGCGGGTCTTCGGTGTAGGGATCTTCGTTTGTCACGACGACGACATCACCGAGGTCTGAGCAAATCCTTCCTACCTGAGGGCGCTTCTCGCGCATGCGATCTCCACAGCTGCCGGTGAGAATGAGTAATTTCTTTCCTTCGGGGAGCATCGACTGCAGTGTCGTGAGTGTTTTCTTATACGCGGCCGGTGTCACGGTGAAGTCGACGTAGACATCGAAAGACTGTCCTTCATCTATGCGCTCAAGACGCCCCGGGACACCTCGGAAGCTCTGTAATGCAATGGCGCTTCGCTCGAGGGGGACGCCGATGGCAACGGTACACCCTAGAGCGATCAAGGCGTTCTCCAGATTGAATGTTCCGTGCAGATGCAGTGTGAGAGTTACTGTTTTTCCCGAGGTAGTATCTGTGACGATTCCGTGGATGCCCTCTGTGGATTCGCCCGTTTTATTGATGCGGAAATCGGCTGAGGATTGCAATGAAGTGGTGATTGTGCGCGTGGTAAATATTGTTCGGAAGTAGGGGAAGCCCCCATCATCCAGTGAGAGGACTTTCGTACCGTTCTTTCGAATCATTGCGATGAGTATTCCCTTGTCGTGGCGGTACTGCTCCATAGTGCCGTGGTAGTCCAAGTGCTCGGGAGTGGTATTCGTGACCGCCCCCACGAGAGGCCATGTGTAGTCGAGGCGTCCCTGCACCAATCCGTGCGAAGAAGTTTCTAGCACGGCATGTGTGCAGCCTTCGCGCACGAGACGTTGGAGAAATTGCTGTATGAGGAAAGGCGAAGGGGAAGTCTTCTGTGTTGCGTTCCATTCCGTGGCACCTTTCACTGAGAGAAATGCCGTCGACAGCGATCCTGCTGAAATCCCCATTTCCTGCAGAATGTGCGAGATCATCCCGACTGTCGTTGTTTTTCCATCCGTTCCGGTCACGGCGATGATCACGAGCTTGCGTGCTGGAAATCCGTAGCACATGGCTGCCAGCAGCGCTTTCGTATGATGCCATGCGAGACGAACGGAGGAGCGATGTCCGAGCTTCTGTTTCAGGAGTCGGAGTAGGGAGAGCATACGGATGTATGGTAGCGCGATTAGAGAAAGTGGAAAGATGAAAGTGGACAGATGAAAGTGTTTTCTTGGTTTTGAGCGCGGGTTTCTATTCTGAAACTATACGGCTTCGCCTAAATACTCCTGAATCCTTTTTTAGAATCTCTGAAAAACTCTTAAGCATGTCATGGTGAGCCGTGTCGAACCATGACATTTGCCAATTTGTCGCAGTTCGATGCTTCGACCCGCTCAGCACAGGCTCGGCTCACTGTGACAAAATTGACAATTTTTCAGAGGTTCCAATTATTCAATCGATTGAGTACATCTTGAGCGTGGATTGCTTGGTATGAGCAAGGTCGAAGGCCTACCCGTACGATGCGGTGAATCGATAAAGAGCATTCTCGTTCGTCCGATATCTTTCGCGATCTGCTGCATCAGCGCTTTCGGTGATGGGAAGTTCCTCACATTCCGCAATCTTTTGATTAACTCTACGTGGACGATTTGTGGCGGAGTGGCAATGACTGTGTCGATGACATGGATTTCGAATGACAGACCATCGTTAAATACTGGTCGTGGTCCATAGTGAACAGCGGCAATGAAAATCTTCTTCCGAATCGTCACAGAGCAAGCATAGATGCCCTGCGGTATTGTTTTTGGAATGGATTGCAGAGAGAGGTTGATTGTCGGACTCTTGATGGTTTTGCCGCGTCCTCTCCCGGGGATTACCCGACCGGAAAAATGTTCGAGAGCAAGGGGAGAGAAGCACCTCATTTGGTTGGAGCTCCCTTGGCGGTGGAGAGTGATGAGTTTCTGATCAACATTTCTCATGTGGAAACACTGGAATGATCGTATCAATGTCAGCCGCAATTGTAATCACCTTCACTTTTCGTGTCTGCAGGATTATCCTACTCTCCTTCTGCCATTTATGCGCACGTTCCCATTTCTCTCTATCGCGTTCTCTCTGATGGTGCTGACTGCTTGCGGCAGTGTTCCGTCTTCGGCAACCATTACATTTATCGGCATTGCTGAAGGCACATTGCAAACTGATGTGCAATTACTCAAGTTCAGCGACATGTTTGAGCGGAAAAACCAATCGCTTATCGGCGCTGTCTCGCTGAGCGAACCGATGGATGGAGCAACGGTGGTCGGCACATGGTTTTCTCCGGATGACCGGAGTATGCCACTCGGTAGAACCACTATTCTCCTCCAGTCTGGAGCAACGCTCGCGCGCTTCTCATTCGCCAATTCCAAGAATTGGGAAGCATCTCCCTACATGTTGGACGTTCGTCTGCAGGCTCCGGAAAGAAAAAGCATTACAAAGGAAGTTGCGAGCGGGTCCGTACATTTTTTCATTGGGATGGAGAAAGGGCAGATTAAGGAATATTCGAAGAATTATCTTGTTTCACAGGAGCGTGAGCGAGTAAAGACATCGCAGCAGCAAGCCAAAGATCAGGCAGACCAGGTCCTCCTTAATCGTGCGCAAGAGTTTCTACGTGCCCCATCTGCAGTGCTGGCTGCGAGCAAAGATCTTACGGACGACGGCAAGCCCGAATCGCTCTTTGTCGATACACATGATCTGCCAGCCGATGCTTCTGCTCCGGCTTCTCTAATCTATTCTGCAGCCGTTCTAGAATTCGCGTTGATGGATAGTAGTGGATCTGTTCTTGTGAGCCTCACTGCGAATGGTTTGAAGATCGGTGATCGGCTGATTATCCATCCTTCAGCATCTCCTGTTGTTCTAACGATTTTGCAATCTTCCATCATTTCCATGACATGGAATCATCGTGGCAAAGAGTGCTCATTGGATCTTCTTCCTGAGCAACATTCATGGATTGTGCGACCGATGAATAATGATGGTGCTTGTGATGCTGCCCTGTCGCATTAGCGAATCTTTGTTCCGCTCATCGATCGATTTCCAATATGACCGGTAAGTGATCGGACATCTGTACATCTTGGAGCACGTGAGCTGATGGATTATGTAAAGTCTTTGAGCATAGAAAAAGATCGAGTGCTTTCCTAGGAAGTACAGCCGGAAACGTAGGAGAGGGGTTGATGATGTGTAAATCGCAGGATTCGGCGAGAGACCGCAATTCCTTCACACCCTCGAATGCATTGAAATCTCCGCAGACGATCACATCGGTGCATTCTTTCAGCATCTGGCGTAGTTCCTGGCTCTGTTTGCGACGGACATCTCTCCTCAGTGCGAAGTGGGCGAGAAAGAGTGTGATATTTCGGCCGAGATCAATTTCGTATACTAGTTTCTTGGTACCGTTCTTGAAGTATCTCTTCCGGAAGTGAAGGGGATGTTGTGAGAAGAATCCATTGCAGTTATCCCGGAAGAAAGGGATCCATCGAAGGATGCTTCTGAGACCGTACTTGTTGTCTATGTGCGAAAAGAAAGCATGCGGGTGTGGGATGAACCCATGATTTTTGTGAATCTCTATGAAGCAGCAAATATCGGGGCGTTCGCGGTGGAGGAGCTGGTAGATGGAGTGTCGGATTCTCTCGATGATGATTTGTGGTGTAAAGAGATAGCGATACCATCGCAGGATGTAATCCATCTTTGATCCATTCAATCCCGTGGCGTAGCCAAGGTTATAGAGAAGAATCCGGTAGGGGTGAGTGTTCTGTGCAGACATTGATTGAGGCACGGTGACCAGTTGCAATTATAGCATAATATTGTATCGAAACCAATAGAGACTTAGATCAACGCGACCGATCGTACATTCACTTTTCTCATTCCATATCAGCGTATCCATTTCGATTCATCTTACGCTGTCTGTTCTGCTACAGAGCTACGTTGCAACGATTACCAAAATATCATGTGATATACATATGCGCAATATCCTTTTAGAATTTGCTTAATCATATTCGTATATTTCGTTGATATTAAGCCAAAACATCAGATATTTGCACAATAAAGATGAATAGTGTCAGATAG
>Ga0194063_10001115_pt1 | contig 18021 bp, 15 predicted proteins | sample SepL3720m_MetaG_FD_155459 | JGI IMG/M metagenome (GOLD analysis project Ga0194063, IMG submission 155459) | Anoxic zone freshwater microbial communities from boreal shield lake in IISD Experimental Lakes Area, Ontario, Canada - Sep2016-L373-20m | ecosystem: Environmental > Aquatic > Freshwater... | reverse complement strand
TCTCAATTGTTTCTTTACTATCAGATTCTTTAATGATTTTCATAAAGTATTTTCGGTAATTAATTGCATCATTTACAATAGGTTTTGGAGAATTAGTAGGAATAACTAAAAATTCATTACTTTGAGTTTTCATGTCATTTATCTTAATTTTTTCACTCAAGTTTTGGATCTGGAAAAATAGAATTCCCGATAACACAAGCAAAACAGCTATCGATATAATATACAACTTCTCTCTTGCTTTTTTTGATGTTTTTTCAACCTTCGACTTATTTTTAAGCGGCTTAATAGTTTCGCCTATTTCATCATATACGTAATATCCGCCCAGTTCCTCAACCTTCCCATTCTTCCATTGAAAAAAACCACGTTCGTTTTTTATCGGATCAACGACATAAGCAATTTGAAAAGTTAGGTTAAAAAAGTTCTCTTGAATAAATAGATCATAACTTGATAAAAATATCCCAAAGTCAGGATGTGTATGGTGCCAACCGAGCATTTTCAGTTCAGGAAAATGTTTCTCGTGTTCAGAATGAATGTGTTCCCAAGTTTCGTGTGTAAAAGTGAGCGTTGAGGTAGATGCATCAGTATATTTTGCTTCTACGAAATTTGAAATTATCACATGCATTTTACCTAACTCTTCTTGACAATAACCAAACAAAAAGCTTCCAATTTCATTTTTAACATCTGAATGAGAATATTTTTCAATTTGTTTATAAACGTTTTGTTTTATATAAACTTTCACATCACCATTTTTTACTTCCCCAATAGTCAGTATGTTTAGCGGAAGCTGTGTAGGGATCTTTTTCTCTGCCATCGTAATTACCTCCCAACTATTAAAATAATAAATTGTAATATAAACATTGCTCCAATTGCTCCAGCCAATGCACCGCCATTAGTGCCGCCTCTTTGCGAAAGCACGGGTAGTTTCTGAAATTCTGGCAAGCTCTTCGCATAATATAATTCCTTGTCTACATATTTCATGTATAAATTATTCCCCATTATACCTGCAAAAATTGATACCCCGATTGATAACAAATAATTGATAACTCCAAAAAACGAAAACAGAAGATTAGCGCCTAGAATCGCAAACCCTATCCCATACATTTTCCGATAAATAAACCAATATCCCGTAAATAAAAACGCCGCCCAATTCCAACTTGTTGAACTTCCTGACATCTTCATATTTTCAAACTTTGAGTGAAAAAAATCTGCGTTGTTCCCAACAAAGTAGCCAAAATCCGAATCGTAACCAACCGTTCCAAATTGTCTCGGGGTTGAGTATCCAGGACCATATGTTGGTTGCGGCGCATATGACTGTGGTTGCGGCGCATATGACTGTGGTTGCGGCGCATATGACTGTGGTTGCGGCGCATATGGCTGTGGTTGTGGCGCATATGTCTGTGGTTGCGGCGCATATGTCTGTGGCTGTGGCGCGTATGACTGTGGCTGCGGTACATATGACTGTGGTTGCGGCGCGTATGACTGTGGCTGCGGCGCGTATGGCTGCTGTTGCATCGCGTTTGCTAACTCTTCCGGAGATTTATATCTCGGCGGCTCATTACTTCCTCTATCATTTGCTTCAAAATCAAATTGAGGCGGACTAAAAAAAGCAGGGACGGGGTTAGGTGGTTGATATGGTTGCTGGTTATAGGTTGGTTGCTGGTACATAGGCTGTTGTAGCGCATTCCCGCATCTTACACAGAATGCACTATGAAGTATATTTTCATTCCCACAAGTTAAACAAATATTGATGGGATTAGCAGAAAATCCTGAATTGGCAGGAGGATTATCAATCGTCCCCATGCATCCAAATGTTGTGCACCCTGCATTTTCAATCCAACAATCCTTATGATGAGGCATTTCGCACAAATTGCACGCAACAACTGAGTCTTCACTTTCAATTTTTGTTTTACAGTATGGACAGGTTTTTACTATGTTTTTTTTCATTTTATCCCCCAATATTCATTTTTTAATTATTTATTCGGTTGAGGAGAAGGCAAAGGTGTTTGCGCAAGCGAAGGCGTTGTCGAGGGGTTCGAAGAACTTTGCGCCGGAACTTCTTTCAAAGAATTATCATATATATTCGATAATTGTATTCCTAGCGAATTAATAACTTGTATTGTATTATTCTCAAAAGTTGCTAGTTCGCTTTTTAGACTTTTCACCTCTCCATTTAGAGATATTATGCAAAAAACAAGAAATACAGTAATAATAGTCAAGCCTGCAATAAAAATGTTTTTAACACTAAATATACTCGCGTTTTTCAATAAGCTTGCATCCGCTTTCCCCGTTTGACTGTCAATCGAAAAAACATCAATTTTCTTTCCTACTTCTTCAAATATATAAAATCCAACACACTTTTCAATTTTGTTATTTATCCAAAAATAAAAACCCTCTTCGCCTTTTATAGGATCAACAACGTATGCAATTTGAGAAACTTCTTTGAAATAGTTTTCATGAATGAACTTGTCGTTGTCTGAAAGAAAAACCCCAAAATTAGGGTGAGTGTGAATCCACCCAATAATTTTTGATTTAGAATGCTTTTTACTAATTTCATCATGGCAGTAATCCCAAAAATCATGAGTAAAAGTAAATGTTGTACCTGTACCATACCCATGCTTTGCTTCAATAAATCCAGAAATGATAATATTTATTTTGCCCATTTCTTCGACAACTTTCCCTACAAGCACTCCGCCTCTTTCTTCAGAAGTCTTCTTTTTGGAAAATTGGTGAATCGCTTTATAAACAGTTTGAGAAATATAGATATTTTTATCCTCAAGAACTCTTTCGCCAACTACTTGAATGTTTTGTGGCAATTTATTCGCAACATCATTTTGGATGTCAGACTTATTTTGCAAATCTTTCGCACTTTTTTTACTCACAATACTATCCTCATCCCAAACATTATTTTGTGTTGAATATTAATACCGAGTTCCCGATTGAAATTGCATCACCTTTCCTAAGGACGTGTCTGCTTATTCTTTGCCCGTTTACTATCGTTCCCATTGGTGTGCCTTTATCAAACAAAACATAATTATGACCCTCTAACACAATATCACAATGATTAGGACCTACAAGTCTATCTTTAAATAAAACTATAGTATTCTTTCCTGTGTTACCAATACTCGTGATCCCTGAAAAAACCAAATATTCTTTCCCCTCAAATTCTCCTCTTACAACTTTTAACCATGCGGACTTAGCAAACTGCTCAAGTATTCCGATTCCCACGCCAATTAATGCACCCATAATTATTATCCCTATTGCCCTAGGAACAGTGCCTGTATCATTATCTCCCGTTGAAGCGAATTGAAAAATATAATTGAACAAGAATCCACCGATGAAGCCGCCGCCAAGCCCCCCTAGCGAACAAAACAATATTCGTTTTTTCTCTGGTTTGATTAGACCTACCGCAAGCCCAACCCCAATCCCCATTATTGACCAACCAATGCCCCTCACAAACGCTGCTGCGAATTCCGAAGTAGTGTCTGTCAACAGAGAAGAATAAATGAATTGACAAATATAGCCACTAATAAAGCCTAAAACTAGCGATATCCCCGCGCCAATGCCTAAGTATTTTAGAGCTTTTTCTTTCGATCCATAGTAAATTCCTTCGCCTAATCCTAATAACGAGCCCACACCAAGCGCTATAAACGCAGCAAAAAATGCCGTTGAAATTCTTGTAGCGCCCTTAACAATGTCCCGATATTGAGTTAATGTAATCGTTGCATCATTAATTAACTGATCCCTGCTGCCATACCCCATCCACTCAAGAACTGTTTCTGATCTTAAATCAAATACTTCTTGAACAATCCAGCCTATTACGCCTCCGATTAAACCCCACAACAGACCTTTCATTAAGACAGTTTTTAGGTTAATACCCTTTCCTGTTGCAACTTGTCCCATCTGAGCTGATTGCATTCTATCAGCAGTAGGTACAAATTGTACTCCAAACAAATCTTCAGCAGTAATATCAAAATCGTTAAAATCGTCATTTTCTTCATTAATGACAGTATAGTTATTTGACGATTCCCCATTTGATTCAGAAATAATAGTTATAGGCTCCCCAATCTCCACAGGAACCTGCTCAGCATTTATCAATTCAACGTTTCCTATTGGAAAGAGGTGTTTGTTTTCCATAGCCCATTTTGCGGCATCCGCAGATAGCGGACTAAACGAATTCCAAGACTTATATTGAATCATGTCTCCAATATTAATAATAATATCTGTTAAAGATTCTCCAGCACCCCAAATATCCCCAATACATATCTGACCATCCTTAAAGTTAGGATGGAATATCGGCGTCATAATCTTACAAACAGGCTTGTACCGGGGATATTCGGCATGTAAAGTAATTTCTACGTCATGTCTGTCTAATCTCATCAATTGTCCATCGGCAGCAAAATATATGCCATTCAAAAAATAGGTTACAAAATATTTCTCTGGATATTCAGTATTCTCAGGTGTTACAATAATATTTTTGTGCTCGAAAAAATCTTTTTTGATATTTTCAAAATCAGACATAATCCTTTTCATTCTAGCAGTCAAAATAACTCCCCCTTATAGAAAATTAGCACATTCGAAAAGTTGCGAAACTATTCAAAATGTGAAAAAACTTCATTTAAATCATTGGAAAACTCATAGTGCTTCAAGTGCTTTGAGTTTCTAGCAGTTATAATATGAAGCAAAGGTATCCCAATTTCAAAAAAAGTCATTTCCAAAAAATCCTCTTCGCCTGAAATAGTATGAATATAATCAAAAGCCATATTTTGTTTGCAGTCTTCGCAAAACAAATCTTGACCTTTTAATTTTCTAACAGAAACAAATAGTTTTTTTATTTTTCCGCAACTACATTTCGCATATGTTGCGATATTTCGATCAAATTCAATAATCGTATCAGACCCAATTTCACTGCGAATTTCATTCAAAACATCAATAATTTTACTTTCCCTTGCCGTCCACGCTTTTTCAACGATTTCATCAAAAGTCTCATGACTTAGGCAATCCTTCTTTTCCTGATATTCAACTACAAATGAGTCATGTGTCAAACCGTTAAATACAAAACCTTTTCCAGTTAAATTGGGCAAGTTTCTATCCTTATGAAGTAACTTTAACATTTCCTGAACTTGGATCCCAGCTATAACCGACGAAGAAGTCGGAGTAGTAGGAATTTTCCCAGAATTCATCTCTTCATTAGACAATAAGGAACAAGATCTTCTTTTATTTATCAAATTCCAATCAGTCTCAGTCATAGTGCATTCATAGCAAGCACCTTCATTTGGAACAAATACTCTCGCAAAGCCATTCAAGACCTCTATTGCACCATCAATCCAAGGAACATTAACCTTATAACAAGATTGATTTATCCCAAGTCTTGCTTCGCGATTATCTAAGCCACCAAGCACTACTTGCATTCTTCTGAAAACGCCCAGACCGACTTCGTCGATTATGTTTTTTACCATTGAGATCGCTTTAATGTCTGGATTCATTTCTTCTGCCTTTTCAGCAGCAACTTCTGCTTTTAGGCGTCCGACATCATTCTTACGAAACAAAACCGCCCTCGTAAGATTTGAATTTTCTATAGTATCCATATCTACAACGATGATTTTCCCGATTCCAAGTAAAGCAAGGTTTTTGATAAGTTCATTCCCAATCGCGCCCGCGCCAACAACCATAACTAATGCATTCGTGAGTTTTTCCTGATCCCACCAATTAATTAGTCTTAACCTACTATATTTATCTTCATTAAAGTCATCAGAAGTAACTTCTAACTTTTCTTTTTTATTAAACATTTTTATTACCCTGCAGTAATTTCGGGCTGGAGTCTCAGAACATCGCCATCTTTTATTCCCGCTTCAGCAAACGTCTGGGTTTCAAGCAACTGCTTTCCAGTTGCTTTATGAATAAATTTATAGCTAATAGGGTTCCCATCAGGTCCAACGGATGGCAACTTGATTTTTTCGATAAGTTTCACCATTATAATTCCAGCCTGAACATCATCAGGTAATCCGGCCTTTTGTTCCTTGTTTCCTGTTGCATCCACAATAATCAAATTAATCTGTGCCATAAAATAAACCTCCAAAATATTTATTTAACAAGAAAATATATACACGCCAAACCAAATATTTGAAAAATCAATATTATCGGTATTCCCAACTTAAATTTCATTTTTCTTGTCTTATGGTTCAAAATAATCATTCCAAGAAAAATTCCAGCCGAACCGCCAACAATTGCCAAGAAAATAAGTGTAAATTCGTCTACTCGCTTATGCCTTCGAGTCCTTGAAGCCCTTTTGTCGTAATAAAACACGTTAAACGCAATAAAACTAATAACAATAAAATACACTATCAAATATATGTATGTCATGTTATCGGACAATAATTTAATCATTACACCTTATTAGCCCTTTGTTTCATATGCACTATTACTTTCGCTGCCCAAGTGCCACCTACACAGTATCTGCCACCAATTCCAGCTATAGTAGTCAGCCCCGAACCCTTGTAAAGTCGGCCACTCATCAATTTTCCAAAATACATAATGTTATCTTCGGTCGAATCGAACTTCATACCTATCATGCCGAAATAGTTGTGCCCTGAGAGCGGAGATTTTCCATTCCCAGACTCAAGCATTGCAACACCAATAGCAAACAATCCATTAACCCCATATTTCAATTCCATTTTTTTGAACGCATATCCAAATCCATCAAGTCCTGACCCTGCGAGCATTGTTTCATAATCTGCGCTCGTAAAAGAACTTGTACCAAATGGCTCCATAAACACTCTATCCGAATCGCCTCGGCTCGTCTTTTTCTTAACAACTTTCTTTTTTACTACCGGTTTCTTTTTAACTACAGCTTTCTTCTTAACTACAACTTTCTTTTTTACTACTGGTTTCTTTTTAACCACTACTTTTTTCTTCACTACTGCCGTTGTAGTAAGTATCTTCATTTTTGCTTGCGCAAACATCTTTTTCTTAGGTGTTAGATTTTTTACGGTTTCTGTTTCATTAACGAGGCTTTGATTTTGTCTGATCTCGCCAGCTTGAACAGCCGGGACCATCGTGGTTATCGTAACGAATGCAAAGACAAATACCCCTGCTAGTTTTGATAACATCTTCTCTCTGTTTAATAAAATAAAAACAACTCCTTTTCAAACAATAATATATTTTCTCGAAGAAATAACCTTGTTGCCTTTGAAACTATAATACATTTATCCAAGAATTGCAAGTCAAACACATTTTCTATACATTTTTTACTCATTAATCGCCTTGTACCTCAGTAAAAAATCCTATCATTGTATTTCCCGTTCCATCAATTTTAACCTTATACATTTTTCTCTTCATGTCAGTATCGTAGGTTTCTGAAGGTAACGAATAGTATATCCAATTATTATATATTTCGTAATAGTACATGTTTGAAAAGTCATAACTCGCCAAGTTTATTTTTTTTGAACTTGAGGATAAATAATTGTTCAAGCTATTAACTATTAACCCGCTTTTTGTGAACATAAATATATTGCCGTTGAACTCCTTGCGATAATATGAATCTGTTTCAGAGATCTCAGAAACAAGCAACTTTTTTTCCGTCCCATCATTTTTCATTATGTAAGCATCTCGATATCCCGAATTAGTACCCGCGATATCATATACTATCCGATCCCCGTAAAAGTTTATCGTCCATCCATTTACTCCTTGAGCTAATTCAATGTTTGACGTTCCATCAGTTTTCATTCGATAGTAAGCGTTATTCAAATTAGTATTTATATAATAAATATAGTTATCTTTAATTACTATATCGCTGAATTTTCCAGCAATTAGTCTGGTAATTTGAGTTCCATCTAAGGTCATCCTATAAATCCCTGCATCGTTGCCTTCAGTCTTAAAGAAAATGTTGTTTTCATCCGATGATAATTCACTTGTCTTCTCAAAATTTAATTGAACTCGTCCACTTCCGTCATTTTTCACCTTATACAAGTTGCCGTTACGTGTGTTGTCACAATAATAGTACCACTCTTTCTTGAGCAAATAAGAATTGTACTCACTTTCAAATAAATTAACTTTACTAGTGCCGTCCATCTTCACAGAAACAATTTTGTTAATGGTCGACATCGGTTCTCCATCATTTACTTGAATCCATCCAAAACCTACGTCTGATATCGTTGCGCCCTCAGAATATACTTTTGTCGAACTACTTCCATCAACTTTTACTTTGTTAATATAACCATTGCCTACTTCATCATAATAATTGTAGTAAATCCAATCTCCGTCAACAAAATAATTATAGTTAATGTTATTTACGATTTTTATTTTTTCCGAACCATCTTCATTCATTCTGCAAAGGTCTTTTTTATAATCTATTCCTTCTTCATAGAAAAATACTTTATCCCCAACCACTTCAAAACTAGAGTCTTTAATTTTTGCAACTTCCGAGTTTAAAGAGCCATCGGTTTTCATCCTCTTCACAGAAAACACAAGTGTTCCACCTGAATCAAATCCGCTCTGATATCCGTACAAAATCCAATCATTTAAAATGTTAATTATGAAAGAAGAGTTTTCACTATTTAATCTAACTCTTTCGCTTCCATCACTTTTAATCTTATATATATATTCACTGCAATAATATATCCAATTTCCTACAACGTAAACGCTATATGTAACGTCCTTAGCAAGCAAAACACTTGATGAGCCGTCCCGTTTTTTCTTATAAAGATATCCGTTGTCTTCAGAGTTACTGTAATATATCCAGTCTCCATATTCTGATGTGTTTTTGTTGTTAAGGAAATCATTATTTGTTTTTTGGGGTGTCAAAAATCCAGCACATGGAGTCGGCTCCAAAAAAGCATTTATCGACGGCAATTTCCCCGACAAGTTCAGAAATAGCAATATCCCAATGACAATTGCACCAATTGCAAGCATTGAAATCCCAAGAATAATAAAGATTTTTTTGTCTGCAGGTTTAGTTGACTTCGGGTGACTTACACCCACAATCGACAAAGCTCCTCCACACGTCTCGCAAAAGTGCGCATCTAGTCGATTGTTAGCACCGCAATTACTACAAGTCATAATGATCTCCTCCTATAAAATCTCTTTCTCGTGTATGACACGTAAACAAAATCACCTGCCGCGTTTTCGCCGTTTCAGCAAGAAATTCCAAGGCACTTTTGCACCTAGAATCGTCAAAATTCACGAACGCGTCGTCGATAACCAATGGCGGCAGCATTTCACTTTTTTCATATATTAGATCTACAATTGCTAATCGCAACGAAATCCAAAGTTGCTCTAGCGTACCCGCGCTGAGGCGCACCTCATCGAAACGCTTTTCGGCGCTAAGGTTCGCAGCGACAAGTTCGAAATCTGAATTCAAATAGACTGTGTCATATTTCCCGCCCGTGATTTTACCGAAAATCTCGCTTGTATTCTTCGCCAATTCAGGTGCAAACATATCCGAAAACTCCTCATATGCTTCATCTAATAGCGAAATCGCCAGCGCTAAGGCTTGAGCATTCTCGCGATAATACTTAAGTTGTTCCTCAATTCCAAAAATTTCGACTTCGATTTCGTCTAAATCTTTGCCTTTTGTGCTTAATGTCGACTTTTTCGCAATCAAGTTTTCTCTTAGCTCTCTAATTTGACGGTCAAGTGCATCTGCCTCAGCAAATGCGCTTTGAGCCGCTTCGATGTCGAAGCCTTCAACTACACCCTTCGCCATCTCAAAAAGTTGCGCCTCTGTATTCGTAACCAAAATTGCCGCGATGCTAGTTTTCGCGTTTTCAATCGAACCCAAACTTGTCCCAATCTCTGAAATTTGAACCTTCAAAGCGCTAATCTCCGATTTCAGATTTATTACGTCTAAATAATCCTTGAAATAACCCTTTGAATACTCCTTTAATTCCTCTTTCGCCTCATCTAACTCTATCCTTTTTCTCTCCACATTCAATTTCATGGAGTTAGCCTGTCTAACTTTCCCCTCGACATCTTGCGCCAAGTTTGAAGCCTCTTCAAAGGCCTTGAAAAAATCCGAATCCGTACCACAAGCCACATCAATCAGGATTTCGCGATGTATTGTAAGCGCGCGCTCAAGCTCAGTGTCGTCAAATATCTCATCCACCCTCGTACTCTTTGAGAGGGCGACAATCACAAATGCCAATACAGCTACTCCCGCCAACACAAAACAGGGGATTTTTGCTGAACCCAAACTAATGGCATCAGAAAACAAGCCCAACCCAGCACTTGCTACCAACACAAACCCCGCCAAACTCATCCAAATCGACTTGTTTTTAAGCCCTCTCATTTCAACTTTCGGCTCAAATCTGGACTTAAGCTGGCTCTGAAGCGCAATCGTAGCGTTGATTTCTTCTATTCGTTTTTTCGTTTCCTTTGCTTGCTCGCCATAGAACTTTTCTCTGCCAATTAGGCTTTGCGCCTGATTTTCAGCGCTTTGTTTTAATCCCTGATAATCCGAAAACACTATTTCATATGCCGAAACTTTATTTTCGATCTTTCCTATCTTTTGCTCGCATGTGCTTACAAATTCTTTATCTGGCAAAAATCCGTCTCGCACAATCATTTCACTCATTACCGAATTTTTAGCCTCAGTCTCTGTGATTATTGCTTTTAAAATCTTTATTTTTTCAAGCGCAGATTTTGCATTTTGCGCCTCTTGCGCTTTTGAAAGCGAGCTCATCTTAGTGTACTCATCCCCGAGCTGCTCGAGTTCTAGCTCGCCAACGTTTATTTCATATAGCAAAGCTCTGTTTTGCGCAAGCTGACTCTTTAGTATGAGCAGTTCGCTCTCAAGTTTCGGTATTATCGCAGCACTCGCCCTGCCCGTGAGCTCCTTATATTTGCTATCTAATTCGCGCCTAGCCTCTTCATACGAAACCTCACCAGAAGCGTCACCCGTGCGCATAATCGTTGCCAGTCGTTGCTCAATTTCGCTCGTCTTTCCAGATTCAATTTGCAACTGCCCCACAAAAGTGCTTTTTTCAAACGTCTCTCGCTCCACGCAAAACAAAACCTTTCCAGGCATGGCGCCCGAAAGTTCTTGACAGGCGTTGCCGTTTTCGACATACACCGACTTGCAGACATCCTTCTTCGCACGTTCTATGCAAATCTGCTTTCCTTTATAATCTTCAATATAGCCGCGAATCAAGAATCCTGTATCCTTAGCGTATTTTTCGTGGTCGATTTTCTCCTTTTTCTTAGTGCCCCATCCATAAAACAGCATCTTAATAAGCGCTGCCCAAGTACTTTTGCCCGCTTCGTTTGGACCATAAATTATGTTCAAACCCTTTGTGAGTGTCAATGTCTTATTTTCCAACCCGCCAAATTTTTCAGCCACAAGTTTGCTTAAGTATTTCATATTTTTAGTTGTCTCCTCTCAAGCGCGCATGTGCCGAATTTTTTCGCCAGATTTAAGATTTTTCTTGTGTTTTCGTCAGTAGCTACCTGTATTTCCTTATTGGCTACGCCAACGAAAATTCCTTTCAAAGATTCTTCATTTAGCAACCCGTCTGAAATTTGTGTCGTGTTGTCGTATATCTTTAAGAAGAAAAAATCCGAGGCAATCGCATCATATAGTATTTGCGTGTCGAAAAGCCCCTTAACTTCGCCCGTAAGTATGACTTTGTATAAATTAATTAAAGGCGCTTCAAAGGCAGTCGCTCGAGCCTTTTCAAGCACTTCGACATCTGTCTCACATCCAGTCACATCAATCTCTTGCTCGAGATATTTTCGATAGGCTGTCGAACGAAATTCTACATCAAGTTTGTGATTTTCTATTCTCCCCAGAATTACTCCCTTATCTCCAAGTTCATCAAACCCCCTACCTTCAGGTGCGCCAGGATATACGCATAAGGTTTGCCCGATTTTATATTCTCCGCCAGCATGAACATGCCCAAGCGCAATATAATCGAATCCAGAATTCGCAATTTCTGACTGAGACATAGAATTGTAAGGCCCCATTGGAGAAAAAATATCGCCGTGAATAATACAAATAGAATCAAATTCAGATTTTTCGACTACAAACCCATTGAGCAGGCTTGAAGCACAAGTCTTGTTTACGAACGCTGCGCCATATACGTTAAGTTTCAAATCCTCAAGACTAACTTTTTCAATTTCTGGTTTGCGAAATATATGTGCATTTGGCGGTAAGTTCATTAAAGTATACTGAGACCCTTGAGAGTAGGGATCGTGGTTCCCTGGGGAGATGAAAAATTTTACTTCACTCGCCCTTTCAAATTCTGAAACAATGAGTTCTATGGACTCCGCTGAAGCGTTTTCTCCTTCAAAAATATCGCCAGAAATAAATACTATATCAACCTTTTCCGTTTTCGCAAGCGAAACAATTCTTGAAAATACTTCTCGCAACTCTGCTCGGCGCAAGTCATTTCTACCGCCTTCTAATGCCTGAAAAACACTGTCCAAATGAATATCCGCGCAATGTAGAAACTTAGTCATGAAATCCTCCGTAATTACTTTTTATAGAATCTTTTTGTAGCAAATTTATTATCCACCGAAAATTTGACAATGTAAAGACCTGGTTTCACGATTGCCTTCTTTTCATTTTTAAAGTTCCAATACACCACTTTACTTCCCACTTTATTAGAAGAATTCTTCCATAATGTCTTAATCGGCACATCGCTGCTATTCAAAACGCTTAATTTCAATGCGCCCTTTTTATTCCAACTAATTGAAAACGATAAATAATATTCTCCATTTTTCTTTATATATTTCAGCCCACTTATTACCGGTTTTGGTGTCATAGTCGGTTTTGGTGTTGGCGTCGGCGTCGGCATTGGCGTTGGAGTAGCGGTTCCTACCACTGCCACATCGGCCGTTAAATTAAATTTGTATTCTTTTTCCCCACCCTTACCATCAAGTACATTTAGATAAATGACTTTATTTGCGCCACCAGCGACAAAATAGTTCATCGCTCTCATGTTTTTTGTGCTGATTTCAGTGCGTACCTCTGAAAAATATGGCAGCCAATAAAGTGAAACTCGTTGGCTGCTTGCAGTAATAAAGTATTCAAACACATTTGGATCAAATGGTTTGTCAAGCCTGCCACCCTCTATATTGAATTCCTTAAGACGGAGATTGTATGTATAATCATTTTCTTTAACTTTTATCGTCCAAGAAACATTTGAGTTAGAATTCATTACAAACGAAAATTGCTCGCCCTCAACGGCATCAAAATCAAAAGAGTATGCGTTATTCGCCGAAACTGCTTTTCCGAGCAATGTGGCACCTTTGTACACTGAAAATCCGCCACTAGCACCCGAGACTGTCGAGCTTAAGACTACATTTTTACTCCCAGAATATTTAGCCGTGTAAATTAACTCTTGACCCCACTTGCTAGACATGTTTCCAGAGGATGTGATCGCCTTTCTACCTAAGATTTCAGCGGGTTTAAATATCAAAAAGCTCACATTCTTGCCTTTTTGTTTGTCGTTTGCGTAAGCGTCAAAAAGATATTTCGACCCGGCTTCCAGCTTAAGTTTAAGAAAAAATGGCGAAGTCGATGGTTCGCTTGCAAAAGGCTTGTTGAAGTCGAATGTGTATGTATTCCCTGAAAATATAGCTTTGAAAACTTCCAAATCCGTATCAACAGCACCCATAGAACTCAAAAAGTAATTCCCAGTAATGTCTGGGTCGTACTCTGAAGCGCCCGGCTTTGGCTTGCTTAGCGAAGTTACGGTTACTTTTTGCGGCGATGCAGAAGTTAATGGCTCATTAAGTGTCCAGTTTGAATTCGCATAATCTAATAGTTTCCGAGCATCAAGAGTCCCATAGCCCGAATAAGCATCCTTACCTTTGTTGTCTCTATCCCTACATACACTTGGTAGCGCAGCATAAAGCATTTTATAATTCAAATCAGGCGCCAAAGCACAAGCAAGTGCGACTATCGATGCAGAATATGGTGTCGAAAACGACGTCCCCGTACCATAGCCAATCTCAAATTTCGAGTCGCCTTTTATCATAATCATAACCGATTTAGCAGGTGCAGAAATATCTACGTTGTTGTTGAAGCTTGAGCCCGACCATTTATTCCCCGTGCTATCGCAGCCCGCGACCGAAAATACACTGCTGTATGATGCAGGATACTCATAATCAAGCACTCCGTCATTGCCCGCTGCCGCAAATATCAGAACTCCTTTGTCAGCAAGTTCCTGCAAAGTCCTTTTCTCTGCCTCGTTTTCATCATAACCTCCAAAACTGAGGTTTATTACCTTACATCCGTCCTGAAGTGCCATCTTTAGAGCTTTTATTTCTGTCGCAGTATCAGTCTCATCGTTTTCATCATATATTTTATACGGCACAACGGCTACCCGCCAACACACGCCCGCTAAGTAAGACTTATTGTTTGCGGTCGCAGCAATTATGCTCGCTACCCCTGTCCCGTGACCGCTCGAATCGCTAGTGACAACGCCACCTGTATTAAAATCGTGCCCCGGCAAAATATTTGCAGAGTTCATGTCCACAGTACTCCGGTCCACCCCCGTATCCAGCACCCCGATTTTCACGCTCGCAGAACCAACCGATACATCCCAAGCACTTTTAATATTCATTACATTAAGCGCATATTGATCAGCTATATAAGTATCGTTTGGTGTTCTCTTGAGTTTTCGCTTCGTAACAGGCGAAGTATAGTCAATTATCCCGGAATATTTCTCGGAAAAAGCACTTCTTTCACAATCCCAAATCTCAAAAAGTTTGTCTTCACTAGGTCCCAGCAGCCGATTCTTATATCTATTTACCGCGTCATTAATTTCGACCGTTTTCGCGTTTTGCAAAAACTGCACAATAAAACTATTATTTCTGTCCTTGTTTGTCTCAGAAACACTAAAAACACCTTGGCCTAGTACGCTAATCGCGAACACTACTGCCAACACAAATGTAATTCCTCTTTTAAACATAATCATCACCTCAATCTATTGAAGCCAGATCAAACGGAGTCTCTTGGTATACATAATAATTAAGCCAGTTGCAAAATAACAAGTTTGAATGACCCTGCCATCGAACCACTGGTGGCTTTTCAGGGTTGTCATCCTCAAAATAATTCTGAGGAATCTCGATTTCTAACCCCTTCGCAACATCTCGCTCATACTCTCGCCGCAACACACTTCGATCGTACTCAGAGTGTCCCGTCACAAATAGCTGTCTGCCGCTTTTTGCCGCAACTATATATACACCTGCTTCCTTAGATTCAGAAAGCAACTCAAGTCCTTTGATCGCTTGCACATCCTTCTTTTCAACGCCGCAATACCTAGAATGCGGAACATAAAACTGGTCATCAAAGCCTCGAAACAATTTAACAAACTTTTTGTTTATTGAGTGCTTAAAGACCCCGAACAATTTTTTCTCATATAACTTCTTTGGCACTTTATAATGAAACCAGAGCCCTGCAACAGCAGCCCAGCAGATATGAAGCGTAGAATATACGTTGTGTACGCTCCACTCCATTATTTCACATAGTTCATCCCAGTAATTAATCTCATTAAACTCTAACTGTTCGACGGGAGCGCCGGTAATAATCAACCCGTCAAATTTTAGATGTTTTACATCGTCAAAGTGTTTATAGAAATTCAAGAGATGCTTCTCGGGAGTATTCTTGGATTTGTGCGAACGTGTATGAAGAAGTGTTACTTCGACTTGCAACGGGGAATTACCCAGCAAACGCAGGAGCTGCGTCTCAGTCTCAATCTTCGTTGGCATCAGATTCAGAATCGCTATCCTAAGGGGGCGAATGTCTTGGTGAAACGCCTGTAATTCATCCATTACAAATATATTCTCATGCACTAATGTATCGAATGCAGGCAAATCATTTGGAATCATTATAGGCAATTATTTCACCCCACTTTCCCGAAATCTCTTATACCTCTTATTATGAGGTTTTTTTGCAATTTTTTCAATACAATTCGCGTCGAATATGTGATAAAATAGATGAAAATACTTTAGATAAGGTGAGTGATTTAAATGCGTAACTCAATAATTATTAGTCAAAAATTTACCCCAAACTCCAAAAAAGAAGTTCGTCCAGAATTGGTTGCAATAAAAAAGAAGGGCATTAATCTAGTGCGTTTCGAATTAAACTGGCACGACTCCGAACCTAAGTACGAAAGTTATGATTTCTCAAAAACTCTCGAGATTGTCAAATACGCCGAGGAGCTTAACCTCACATTAGAGTTGCTTTTTCACTTTGAGACACCCCCTTCTTGGTTACTACAAGAGGCTTCACTTTCAAACATAAACTATTCTCCATATCTCAGCGACCATCCCGTTGCAGTTTGTTGGGAACATCCGTTAATTCAAAAGACTGCCGAGCGATTTCTAAAAGCTGCACTCAAGATTTTAGGGAAAAGTACTGCAATTTCTTCTTGGGCAATTTCTCGTCCTGAAACCATTTGGGAAAACTACGACATTGCGTTGAATCAAAATGCTTGCACATGCAAACACTCTATCGACGCTTTTCGCGAATACTTGAAGGCAAGATACAAATCCATTGATATTTTTAATAAAAAGGTAAATTTAAATTTCGCTAGTTGGGATCACATTTTTCCAAATACCGGCATTAATCCGCTAGCTCTTGAGTGGAGTAGCTACAATGCAACAAGTCATAATATTGTGCTCGACACATTTGTCGACATCATCTCCAAGAACGACAAACAGCAAAGATCCGTCACAATAACCTGTGAGCCCTGTCTTTTCAAAGATACCTCTAAGGACTATTTATACGCTCAGTTAATTTCAAAATCCCTATCAAAAGATACGTCGGCATGGAATGCTGAAATTTCTTCTGCCACTTCACCGAGTCCACTTTGGGTTTTGCCAACTCTTTCAGACGACTCATTACAGAACGCGACTTATTCTTCTCTCGCTCTTTCCCCTTCGAAAATATTGTTTTCTCATTCCCCATCCGATTCGCTAACCAACATTATAAAATCGAGCGACGCACTTATTTCAAAGTGTGATGTAGAACCAAGTGAAGTCGCAATAATTGCTAGTTTAGATTCTGCTCTTCTTTGTGCGCAATCAGGCTCTGTCGCTTTCGTACAAAACTCAATAAAAAAGCTTTCAACTGCACTTCTCGATCGCAGTGTGTTTCCTGATCTTTTGTTAGACTTTAAAGATCAGAATCTTGCAAAATATAAAGTCGTGTTTTTGGCGTCACCAATACTTCTAGAGACGCCGCAAATTGAAGCGGTGAAGGGTTTTGTATCCGCTGGCGGAAAAGTGCTTTCGGAAATCTTAGAGGAAGTCGACGTCGCAGGGCTAGTCGGTTGTGAGAGCGTGGGCTTCGAAGTGGAACCAATCGTAGCGTCTTCCATGAGCGATGACAAATTCGGAGAGGTCTTGGGCGTTCAACTCGACGCAGCCGCAGTCAAAAATCTCGATCTGCGCGTTATCGTACAAAGCCACTTTTCTCAGGACTTCTGGGTACTGTTCGTGTATAACAAAGTTGCAAAGACGACTAAATTCGTTCTCGACGAAACAGAGGGCTATGAGCTTGTCGACAGCTTTGGTTGCCATATAAATGAAGAAACATTTAAAATCACGATTGAGCCAAACGCCGCGGGGTGCGTTATATTGAAGGCGAGCAACACGCCGGGGTAAAAGGCTAGAATGTAAAGGCATGGCTCTGCCGCAGAGCCAAACGCCGCAGGGTGCGCTATATTGAAGGCAAGCAACACGGCGGGTAAAAAGCTAGAATGTAAAGGCCTGGCTCTGCCGCAGTTGCAACTGCGGGCGCAGACGACCCAAACGCCGCAGGGCGCGCTATATTGAAGGCAAGCAACACGGCGGGTAAAAAGCTAGAATGTAAAGGCATGGCTCTTCCGCAGAGCCAAACGCCGCAGGGTGCGCTATATTGATGTCGAGCACAACACGGCGGGGTAAAAGGCTAGAATGTAAAGGCATGGCTCTGCCGCAGAGCCAAACGCCGCAGGTCCGCAGGTCCGCAGGTCCGCAGGTCCGCAGGTCCGCAGGTCCGCAGGTCCGCAGGTCCGCAGGTCCGCAGGTCCGCAGGTC
>Ga0194063_10001113_pt1 | contig 18037 bp, 10 predicted proteins | sample SepL3720m_MetaG_FD_155459 | JGI IMG/M metagenome (GOLD analysis project Ga0194063, IMG submission 155459) | Anoxic zone freshwater microbial communities from boreal shield lake in IISD Experimental Lakes Area, Ontario, Canada - Sep2016-L373-20m | ecosystem: Environmental > Aquatic > Freshwater... | reverse complement strand
TACCGTTTGTCAAACAGCGCAAACCACTACTACCGGCACTTCAAATGTAACATTAGCATCCCCTGCATTTAGCACAGATCTGGATGTTTTTTTTGCAACTGTTGCACCCAATGGCACGAGTGATCCACATGTTCGATTTGATCGCAGTACCGGTCGTTGGTTTATTGTTGCCATTGATTTGGCCAGTTTTTCTAATGCCTGTGTGATAGCAGTGAGCAGTGGTGCCACCATCACTTCTGCAGCCAATTTCACCTTTTTTAGTTTTGTATTTGATGCATTGTTTCCTGTTCCCCCATCACCCTATGCAGGAGGTTTCTTCGATTATCCCACATTGGGAGTAGATGCCAATGCTTTATATATTGGCGGCACCATGTTTAATGCGGCAGGTACTTCCTATTTGGGCGCTTCTGTTTTTGTAGTACGTAAAAGTTCTATACTTGGCGCAGGCCCCATCGTAACAACTCCATTTCATCAATTGGGAGGTGCTGCTACTGGAATCTATGTAGCACAGGGTGTTGACAACGATGACCCATCTGCCACAGTTGGATATTTAATTGGAATAGATGCTGCTGTATGGGGTAAATTAAATTTACACAGAATTACCAATCCTGGTGGCACCCCTGTTGCATCTGCTGCAGTAGCTATTAGTGTTACTGCTGGCACTAGTAGCCCGATTTTACAAGTTGCTAATGGCGGCAATACTGTTGATGTAACAGATGATAGATTATATGCTGCCTCTATTAGAAAAAATAAAATAACTGGCACCAGCTCACTTTGGACAGCACACGCAATAAATGTTACCAGTGCAGGTGTAGCTTCAGCAAGTGGCACACGCAATGCAGCCAGGTGGTACCAAATAGACAATTATACAGGCACGCCTACTCTAGCGCAAACGGGTACCCTATATGATGCCGCAGCTACCAATGCCAGAGGATTTATTTTTCCTTCCATTGCCATGACTGGACAAGGACATGCTGTACTAGGTTTTACAACAGCTGCAGCCAATCTATACTTAGATGCGGGTGTTGCAGGCCGTTATAGAACCGATGCTGCTTCTACCATGCAAGCATTTACTTTAGCAACTGCTGCAAGTACTACTTATAATCCTTCTTTTGATCCTGGACCTGGTTCACGCTGGGGCGATTATTCTCAAACCGTAGTGGATCCAAATGACGATATGACGATGTGGTCCTTCCAAGAATATTGCAATGCTAGCAATAGCTGGGGTGTTAGAGCTATTCAATTAAAAGCGCCAGCACCTGCTACGCCTACTGCTCCTGGCACTATTGGTTGTGGCTCCATTGTTGGACCCAATTATGTAACGCCCATCACCTTGAATGGAACATCAGTAAATAATTCAGAATTTTTTGACCCGGGCACAGGCTATACAAACCGTTTAGCTGTTACTACCACTGGCGCTGGTGCCTCTATCAGTAACTTGGTTTTTGTTAGTCCTACCCAAATTACTTTTAGTCTAACCTGGCCTCCTTCTTTAGCCGGAACCACACAAACCTTAACCATCACCAATCCCGATTGTCAAAGCATTACCACCACCTATACCCTACCCAATGGTTGTACACCTATTCCTGTACAATGGATTAGCTTCACAGGAAGGGAAAACAATAAAAAAGTTTTATTAAACTGGGCTACAGCCAATGAAATAAGCAATAAACTATTTGTTATTGAAAAATCTGATAATGGCTTAAATGGCTTTGCTGAAATTGGAACCGTTAACTCACATGGTATCAATGGCGGTAATTATGAATTTACAGACATCCGTCCAAGTGCCTTTAATTATTATAGGTTAAAACAAGTGGATTTCAGTGGTGGATTTAAATATTCAGAAACCGTTTTGGTGAAGCTGCAGAGCAAATTTAATTTCGCCATCTATCCAAATCCTGCATCACAAAATATCACTGTAGAATACAATGAGCGTTTCCAAAATGGACAAATTAGCATTGTAAATAGTGTTGGTAAAACCTTGATGATGCAAACACTAACGGCTCCTAATAAAATTCAAATTGACATCAATAATTTGAAGGCGGGCCTCTATATCGTTAAAATTGTAGCTGCCGACGGAAGCAGTTTGCAAGAGAAACTGATAGTGGAAGCAAAATAAAAGCTACTAATTATATCAAAAGCCGGTCAGTTGACCGGCTTTTTTTGTTAATAAGGCAATCCCGCAAACAAGCAATCGCCAGCTATCAATAGCCCGAAAATGCATTTATATTTCTTTTAACTAAAAATACCTGCTTCCACTCTTGCAGAATCCAAAATTTCTTCCAACATTTACGTTCACAAACCAAACAGTAAAGCCGTCCTGGTTTTGCTGAACAAAAAAATACGATAAATATATGGACCTCGTCCGTGTTACCCGTTCTAAAAAGTTCAATGCAACTTTTTTAGGAATCTTTCTATGCCTAACTAGCATAGTTTCTTTTTTTGCATCCTGTAACAAATCAGACAAGTGGATTGAAGTAGATCCAGCATTCAGTCAGTTCATTGATGCCTATACCACTGGTGTTGTTTCTAAAACCACCAGTATCCGCATTCAATTGTCAACTGATGCCAGTACCACCCATGCAGTGGGGGAAGCAGTGAATGAAAATTTATTTGACATTTCCCCATCAGTAAAGGGAAAGGCTTTTTGGTTAGATGCAAGAACGATTGAGTTTAAACCAGCAAAATGGTTGAAGCCCAATCAGCAATACAATGTTAGTTTTAAACTAGACAAGGTTACCAAAGTACCTTCCAAATTTGCACAATTCAAGTTTAGTTTAAAAACAGTAAAACCCTCTTTCCGTATTGCTGACAACGGCTTACGAAGTAGTGGAAACAAAAATAAAATGAGCTTTAGTGGTGTATTGGAAACGGCAGATATTGAAACAGGCACTGAATTAGAAAAGCTCCTTAGCGCCAGCCAAAATAACAAAGCACTCTCTATCAAATGGCAACACAATGATGCTACTAAATCGCATGTGTTTAATATAGAAAATATAGAAAGAGGTAGCACCGTTAGCAATTGTACCATCAGTTGGAATGGCAGCCCTATGAATATGGACAGCAAGGGAGAAAAATCTATTGCCGTGCCAGCCATTGGTGAATTTAAAGTATTGGAAGTAATGCCGATTAATGAAGCACAACAATATGCGTCTATTCTTTTCAGTGACCCCATTGCAGTTGGGCAAGATTTAGAGGGCTTGATTGCCCTTAGCAATCAGTCGGATATTTCCTATACCATTAATGGAAGTGAAGTGAAAGTTTTTGGCAACGGTCAATTAGATGGAAACTATACTGTAAATATCAATCCGGGTATCAAAAACACTTGGGGAGATGTGTTGGACAAAGGTTTTACCAGCAATATCAATTTCGAAAACAAAATGCCTTCGGTTAAAATTCATGGCAAAGGAAATATATTACCGAATAGTGGGAGGTTGGTGTTGCCTTTTGAAGCGGTTAACCTAAATGCCGTTGACATTAGCATCATCAAGATTTTCGAAAATAATGTACCGCAGTTTTTACAAGAAAACGATTTAGCAGGCAATAATGAATTAAGGAGGGTTGCCAAACCTATTGTGCAAAAAACACTTCGATTGGATGATGACAAAACTTTGGATCTACATAAAAAGCAACACTTCTCCTTAGACATTGATAAATTTTTAAAAACCGAACAAGGGGCTATTTATCGTGTAACCATTGGGTTTAGACCCCAATACTCTTTGTATCAATCAGTGGATACCAATGCCAACAGTAGCAACAACGAAGCAGAGGGCTACGAAGACGAAGGCTATTCAGAAGGATATGGTCTCAATGGAGTAGATGATGATGATGCATTTTGGGATCGCTACGACAACTATTATCCCTATGGATACAATTGGGAAAGAAGGGATGATCCTATGAGCAAGTCTTATTACAATAAAGACCGTTGGGCCATACGCAATATTTTGGCAAGTAATATTGGACTTACTGCTAAAAGAGGCAATGATAATAATATAACCGTTGCCGTTAGTAATATTTTGAGTACGGAACCTATGAGTGGAGTAGAATTGGAAGTATTAGACTATCAGCAAACCATTATCAGCAAAGGAAACAGTGGCAGCGATGGATTTGCCAACCTCGAACTCAAACGCAAACCTTATTTACTCATCGCCAAAAAGGGCAATGAAAGAGGCTACTTAAAATTGGATGATGGCAGTTCGCTTGCCATTAGTCGATTTGATGTTGGAGGAGAGGAAGTAAAAAATGGCATTAAAGGATTTATTTATGGAGAAAGGGGGGTATGGCGGCCTGGCGATACCCTGTACCTCAATTGTATTATTGAAGACAAGGAAGGAAAACTTCCCAAAGAACATCCGATAGAGTTTAACTTGTTTACCCCACAGGGTCAATTGTACAAACGCAGTATACAAAGCAATGTTGAAGATGGCTTCTACTTATTCAAAACCAATACCGATGCTTCTGCACCCACAGGCAACTGGCTTGCCCGAATCAAATGTGGTGGTGCTGTTTTTGAAAAAAGAATCAAGGTAGAAACGGTAATGCCTAATCGCTTAAAGATTAATGTTGATTTCGGAAAAGACCCTCAACTAGGAGCAGGTAATACCAGCAATGGATCAATCAATGCCAAATGGCTCTTTGGTGCTCCTGGTAAAAACCTAAAAGCAAAAATCGATGCATCTCTGTATTCCCGAAAAACACAGTTCCCCAAATTTGCGGGTTTCGATTTCGACAATCCAACCAGTAATTATTCCACCTTACAGAAAACTATTTTCGAAGGAAGCTTGGATGAGTCGGGCAATGCTAATTTAAAAACCAATTTCCAAATTGATGAAGCAGCACCTGGCATGCTCAATGCCAATTTAGTAGTAAAAGTATTTGAACCAGGCGGCTCATTCAGTATTGACAATATGACCATCCCCTTTAGTCCATATACTAGTTATGCAGGGATGAAATTACCCGATGGCGAAAAACCATTTGACTATTTACTGGCAGGGAAAAAACATACCATACAAATCGTCAATGTAGATAATAAAGGCAATTTGGCAACAGGTAATAATGAGGTAGAAGTACAATACTATCGCATTCAATGGCGTTGGTGGTGGGATAATAACGGAGACAATCTTAGCAATTTTACACAAGACGAATACAATAAATTGCTAAAAAAAGAAACCCTCACTTTGAATAACGGTCGTGGTCAATGGAGTTTTGGAACTTCCGAAAGTGAATGGGGTCGTTACCTAATTTTAGTAAAAGATTTGAAAAGCGGTCACACTTGCGGTTCTACTTTTTACATCGACCAACCAGGTTGGCAAAGCAGGGCTGGCAATGATGACCAATCTGCCGCTGCCATGCTCTCCTTTAAACCCAACAAAGAAAAATACAATGTGGGAGAAGAAGTGGTATTGAATATTCCCAGTAGCAAAGATGGAAGAATATTAGTGAGTCTTGAAAATGGCAGCAAGGTGATTAAAACATTCTGGCAAGAAACCAGTGCCGGACAAACCGTCATCAAATTCAAAACAGAAGCATCGATGGCACCCAATATTTATGCCACCGTAAGCCTATTACAACCGCATGCACAAACCATCAATGACCTGCCGATTAGGATGTATGGCTCAGTCCCCATTTTCGTAGAGGACAAGAATACCGTGTTGACGCCCTTGTTGAATATGCCTGCCAGCATTCGACCCGAACAGCAGGTATCCTTTTCCGTTAGTGAACAAAATGGCAAGGAAATGACTTACTCAGTGGCCATTGTTGATGAAGGACTGCTAGACCTTACCCGCTTTAAAACCCCTAACCCGCATGATGTCTTTTATGCGAGAGAAGCACTCGGCGTAAAAAGCTTTGATATTTACGATTATGTAATTGGCGCATGGGGAGGTGATCTGGAAAGAATTCTCACCATTGGCGGTGATGCAGAACTAGGCACTGGCAAACAAAAAACAGCGAATCGTTTTAAACCAGTGGTGCAATATCTCGGCCCTTTCCACCTGGGCAAAAACCAAACACAGCAGCAAAAATTTACTTTACCAGCCTATATCGGTTCGGTAAGAGCCATGGTAGTAGCAGCACACAATGGCAGCTATGGCATGGCCGAAAAAACAATTGCTGTTAAGAAGCCCTTGATGTTACTCGCTACCATGCCTAGGGTATTGGGACCTGGCGAAACCATCAAATTGCCAGTAACTGTTTTTGCAATGGAAAACAATATATATAACGTATCACTTTCTTTACAAGCCAATCCTTATTTAGAAGTAGTTGGTAGCAATACACAAAATATCAGCTTCTCCCAAGCAGGTGAACAAATGGCTTATTTTGATGTGAGGGTAAAACCCAATACCGGAATTGGAAAAGTAAAAATTCAGGCCACTGCAGGAGCAGAAAAAGCCAGTTATGAAGTTGAATTGGATATTAGAAATCCTAATCCACCTGTTACCAGCGTTGCTGCTATTACACTTGCACCAGGGCAACAATGGAATACAACTGCTGTTCCCATTGGTATTGCAGCCAATTCCATTTCGAACTTGGAAATCTCCAGTGTTCCTTCTATGAACTTACAGAAAAGGCTTTCTTACCTGATAGAATATCCGCATGGTTGCATTGAACAAACAACTTCAGCTGTATTCCCACAATTGGTATTAAATCAATTGACCGATTTAGATGATTACAAAAAAGCGCAAATAGAAAAAAACATCAAAGCGGGCATCAGTAAAATTCAAAATTTTCAAAGACCAGATGGAGGATTTAGTTATTGGCCTGGCGGAAATGAAAGTGATGATTGGGGAACCAATTATGCTGGGCATTTTTTAATTGAGGCGCAGAACAATGGTTATTTTGTAAGCGATTATTTATTACAACAATGGAGAAACTACCAAAAAGGAAAGGCCAATAGCTGGTTACCCAATGCCAGTAATTTTTATGGGGCCGACCTTTCACAAGCCCATCGATTGTATACATTGGCACTGGCGAAAACGCCTGAATTAGGTGCTATGAATCGATTAAAGGAATTCAAGTATTTAACGGTGGAAGCAAAATGGAGATTAGCGGCTGCCTACCAATTAGCTGGACAGGAAAATATCGCATTGGATTTAATTAGTGGATTGCCCATTTCATTTGAACAAAGACCCAATCCTGGATTCACATTTGGCTCCGACCTGAGAGACCAAGCCATGGTATTGGAAACACTTACGCTGTTAAAGAAAAGAACTAAGGCAGAAGAATTATTGGGAAGCATTGCAGCCAAATTATCGCAGGACAATTGGTATAGTACTCAAACCACTGCTTATAGCTTGGTGGCCATTGCAAAATTCTGTGGCAAAAATCCAAGTGGCGCTAAGATAATTGCCAGTGGTACTGTCAATGGAAAAGCGGTGAATCTCAACGCCAATGCCTATTTGCGTCAACTACCGGTAATGTTTACCAGCAGTAATACGAATGTAGTGATCAAAAACAATGGCAGCAATACTTTATACCTACGATTAATTACATCGGGTCAACCATTGGCGGGTGATAGCTTGAAAGTAAATAACAATCCAGCGATATTACAAATGAGCATTAGTTATTTGTCGCAGGATGGAAAAGCCATTGATGTAAATAAACTAAGTCAGGGTACAGATTTTATTGCTAAGGTCGTCATCAAGAATCCGGGCAACCGCGGCTGGTATCAACAAATGGCATTAACACAAATATTCCCAAGTGGATGGGAAATTTTAAATGCGAGAATGATGGAGGGTGAATCTGCCTATAAATCATCGGCGGCTACCTACCAAGATATTCGAGATGACCGTATCTATACTTATTTCAACATCAATCAGGGTGAAACCCGCACCTACTTTGTGCAATTGAATGCCTCCTACCTTGGACGCTTCTTCTTGCCAGGTGTTTTCTGTGAAGCCATGTATGATAACAATATCAGTGCCGGTGTAAACGGCAAGTGGATTGAAATTATACAACCTTAAAATTATAAGAACACTGATAATACCAATTGTATTGCAAGGCACATCAAAAAGGCCCATAGCAAAAAAGTAATATCAGTGTTCTTTTTTATATTGTTCATTACGCAGTGATGCTATTACAATTGAAAGATTACATTCATCATATTAATAACAAATTAAGTATTGGCAGTAAAATAAAACTGCTGATTGCACTTGCATTGCTTATTTGGTTTTGGGCCGCCTTGCCATCCCATCTATTCAAAACGCCTACCAGCTATGTGATAGAAGACAAAGATGGACAACTTTTAAATGCAAGTATTGCTGCCGATGGACAATGGCGATTTCCCCTCAATAAAGAAGTGCCACAAAAATTCATTGATTGCATTTTAACCTTTGAGGATAAACGCTTTTTTAAACATCCGGGCGTAGACCCCATTTCGTTGGGAAGGGCTGTTATCAAGAATACAAAAAACAAAAAAGTAGTGCAGGGAGGAAGTACCATTAGCATGCAATTAATGCGATTAAGTGAAAAAAATGACCATCGAAATATTTGGAATAAAATAAAAGAAAGTATTCTAGCACTTAGGTTAGAATTTTCATATTCCAAAAAAGAAATACTTGCCCTTTATGCCAGCAATGCCCCTTTTGGCAGCAATGTAGTAGGACTCGATGCCGCTTCCTGGCGATATTATGGAAGAAGTTCGGATAAACTAAGTTGGGGCGAAATGGCGGCCTTAGCAGTATTACCCAATTCACCTTCTCTGGTACATCCGGGTAAAAACAGGGATCTCTTATTAAAGAAAAGAAATACACTATTAGATCAATTAAAAACAGCAGGCAAAATTGATCAGACTACTTGCGATTTGTCGAAATTGGAACCACTGCCCGGCAATCCGATTGCATTGCCTCAATTGGCACCGCATTTGTTGCAAAGATTTATAAAAGAGAATACTAACAATAACGCCAACACGAAAATAAAAACCACACTCGATGGCGCATTGCAAAAAAATGTGGCAACGATTATTGAACAACACCATGCTGTACTAAAAGGCAACGGCATCAATAATGCCTGTGCATTGGTTTTAGATGTTGAAACCGGAAACAGCTTGGCCTATATTGGCAATATTACGGATCCCAGCAATAAAGAAATGGAAGCAGCTGTAGATGTAATTGCAGCAAGAAGAAGTCCTGGTAGTACACTGAAACCTATACTATATGCAGCCATGCTCAGTGATGGGCTATTATTACCCAACAGCATCATTCCGGATATCCCTACTCAAATAGGCAGTTATTCGCCACAAAATTTCGACTTAAGCTATGATGGCGCTGTGCCAGCGAATAAAGCATTGGCAAGAAGTTTAAATGTACCAGCGGTAAAAGAATTACAATTATACAAATACCAACGCTTTTACGAAACCCTTCAACAAGTAGGCATCAGTACTTTAAACAGATCGGCTGATACCTATGGCCTGAGTTTAATTTTAGGAGGATGTGAAGTAAGCATGTGGGATTTAGCGGGCGTTTATGCGTCGATGGCCAGAGCATTGAATCACTCCACCAAAAATAGAGGAAGCATCAACCCCAATGATTTTCATGCCCCACGATACATGCTTAAAGATGATATACCTGCTACTAAAAACAATGTTATTCCACTTGACCCTACGTCTATCTATTTTAGTTTTCAAGCCATGCAAGAAGTAATGCGACCAGGAGAAGAAGGGCTTTGGCAGCAGTTTAGTACCGCACAAAAAATTGCTTGGAAAACAGGTACCAGTTTTGGATTTCGGGATGGTTGGGCAATTGGAGTAACACCCAAAAATGTGGTAGCCGTTTGGGTGGGCAATACCGATGGGGAGGGTCGTCCGGGATTAGTGGGTGTGCAAACTGCCGCACCTATTCTATTCGAAATATTTCGCTTACTGCCATCGTCTACCTGGTGGGAAAAACCAAGTTATAGTTATACCTATGTTCCCGTTTGTCGTCAATCGGGATTTAGGGCTAATACCGATTGTAATGATGTAGATACTTTGTTGATGCCCCCCAATGCTTTAAAATCGCCCCTTTGCCCTTATCATAAAATCATTCACTTAGATGCCAGTGGTCAATATAGGGTAACAGAGCAATGTGCCAGTCCTTCCAATATGCAACACCTCAGCTGGTTTATTCTATCGCCAGCCATGGAATACTATTACAAACAAAAAAATGCCGACTATAAAACCCTACCCCCTTTTAAAGAAGGTTGCGCATTTGCAGAAACGGGTAAATTGATAGAACTCCTTTATCCTGCCACAGATGCAAAAATATATGTGCCACTAGAAATTAATGGAGAAAGAGGTCGTACTGTTTTCACGGCTGCGCATAGACGAAGTAGTGCAAAAATATTCTGGAGCTTAGATGATGCTTTTCTTGGTACAACACAAAATTTTCACCAGCTGGCACTGAATCCCTCCCCAGGAAAACACCTAATTACCCTAGTAGATGAGAATGGGGTAACCGTCAGCAGGGCTTTTGAAGTATTGCAAAAAGAGCAATAGCGAAGGGCAGCAAGATTAGGCTGTAAAAAATGGTTGAAGGAAACTCCAATAAGACAAGCCGAAAATGATCAAATTAAATACAAGGTATTTCCAAGGCATTGTATTTAATGTAAGTATCAAATCAAAATCATCCGGCAAAAAAGAAAACCGGGTGTAAACAGTGAATAAACCCCAGTAAAATGTCAACGTATACCAATCCTCTGCAGCATCTAATTGGGTAATAGTATGGTGTGATAGATTCAGCAATAGGGAGTAAATAATAGCAGCATGTAAAATCATTAGGCCCTTAGGCAAAAAGCGCAGCAGAGATTGCGTATTGACTTGCAACACTGTTCCTAACAATCGCAATGGATTATACTTCCAGGAAGGAAAAAACAACCCAACATAATAGAACAAAATGTCTAGCCCAACAAGCAGATTGAATAACCACATTTTATTTCCCGTATCGCCCAGTAGGTGTAGATAATTGAAACTGCTATATAAAATTAATGCGCGAAAAATAGGTTTGAAGATCATTAAAATTGAAAAAGGGAAGGAAACAAGCAAGGCTACTAACATGGCCACTAGCATGTCGAATCCATCCCTCCACCAAGCCTGCTGAAGAACTGGCTTAGCCGGAAATGATTTTTCGGGATGCACTGCTGCAGCATAAATATTATTTTGCCAAATTACAGGTTCAATTATAAAAGCCAATATGCCTGCCATACCCATCAACGCATCTACAGTTGTTAGGCTTGTATTTTCATATACTTGCTCAATACCTTTCCAAAAAAAAGGGGTTATCCATTTTGAAATAATGTAAAAAAATAAACTTGCGATGAACCAAGTAATAGAAATAGGAGCATAGGACAGTTCCGCATTGCGCCTTGGCGGTAAGGAAGAAGGATAATTTAATTTTATTTTTTCTAACCGCTGAAGTACTTTTTCTTTTGCGTTCATGCAGGCAATAAATTAAATAGAATGCATACAAATTAAGAAAAAAGGCTGATTGGATGCAATCAATTTATAGTAGTTGGAATGAATACCTGTTGGCCAGCGCACTAAAATCGAATGGACGATAAAATTTTTCTGGAATCCTGCAGGTAAACTGTATTATTTGCTAAGGAAGTATAGGTAGCTGTAAAAAGTCGACCTTTAGAAATTCCAATCCATTGAGTTATTTTCACTTCAGCCCCATTATCCTGGGATTTGCCGGTATAAATTATTTCACCAGCATCCCCACCATTCCACTTAAAATACCGCTCGGTTATAAGTGTGAAATCATCTAATAGGCTAGTTAACTTTTCCAAAATCGCAGGCATGGTTGATTTCATTTTCATCTTACTGTTGAACGCTGCATCTTCAGTCATCCTTATATTCACATTCTCATAAAATTCATCTTCCTCATTTTCTGCAGGAGAAGTAAAGAATACCACATTCCCCTCTTTTATTTTTTTTGTCCAATTAGCTGGATAACGGGCGGTAAATGCAATCGCATTGTTGCTGAAATTATTCCATTTTTGTGCAACACTTGTCTGAAAAAGACCAAAAGAAACAAAGAAAAGGAGCAACCATTTCATAAGAAAATTTTTAAGGTTAAAATTAATATAAGGGTAATAATATATATTAAAGATAGCTGTATATTTTAGGAAAACAGCCCCCACAGAAAAAAAGATTGATTTATACCTACTGTTTTTTCACAATCAATATAGTATGAATTTCTGCTTGCCCATTTTTTCTATTGTAGGTAATTTCCAATTCCTGACAGATTTCAAATTGCCGAATCATCAATTCCCTTTTAATTCCATCTAATGGGTGATAATAAAAGTAAGTTCTGTCTCCACTACTACCTGTTTGGAAATTGGAAAGATTATAATCGCCTGCAACAAAACTCATATAAAGCAATGCTCCAGTTTGCATCAGCCGATACATTTCAGAGTATAAGATTAAACAATCCTCATTAGACAAATAAGGAATACAAAATCCGGCAACAATAGCATCATATTGATCAGTTAATTGATGCAGTTTTCTACTATCCATTACTTGAAAAAAGGCAGCAGGGTTATTGATGCGGGCCAATTCAATCATACGTGCTGCAATATCAATGCCTAGCCATTTTGCCGCCGGTTTTTTGGATAGTAAATATTGGGTGATATTACCCGGACCACAACCTATTTCTAGAATGGAGGGTTTTTGTTGAGACAGCATTGAACAGAATAAATCATAACTATCATTGTACAAATCAAGATGCATGAAATTTTCTTGATACAAATCAGCTACTTTATTCCAGGTTTCAAAAGTCTCTTGATATTTTTTTTCTTTTTCGTCCATATGAAGTATACAACTGGTAAAATTATAAACGCCGCCCAATTGAAAATGCCATCCCTTGATAATTTTCTTTCGTACCCCTGATACGGTTAAAAATAGTTTTTGAAGAAAACTGCAATCGCCATTTTTGCTGGTTGCTTAATAAATTAATGCCCGGTTCTATGGCACACCTTGCGATACCATTTACAAAACTGATTCCACCAGGTACTTGTAGGTGGATGTTTTTTGAAACACGAAAAAGTGGCCCTCCTAAAAAATCAACAATGGTATTAATAGAACTTATTTCACTGCCATCAGGGAACATGCGAAATACTTTATCACTTGCCAAGAAGAGATGAGCACTCATGACCATTACTGGTTTTACAAATGAACGGCTATTCATGGAATGATTGAATCCAATACCCATACTCCATGGGTTATTACCCCTGTTAGGATCTTTTATAGTGCCAGTATATTGCAGATATAAATGCGTGCTTACGTGTTTTCGCCATTGCCCCTGTACTAAATACAGCTGTGTTACAAATAATATTGCAAGGAAAATATGTTTCATAAATATACTGTTTTTGCAATATAAACATTTAAATATAAAGGACGCCGTGATACATTAGAGATACAATCAAATTGGCCTTTAATAGAGCGCCTTTTTCTTCCCAATTCCGAAAATCGACCCAATACAATCTGCCTTATCTTTGCCAAATGAGCAGAAAAGGAAAAGTATTGGTGGCCATGAGCGGCGGTATTGATAGTACCGTTGCAGCCCTTATGCTGCACAAGGAGGGATATGAAGTTATAGGCATCACTATGAAAACCTGGGACTATGCAACCAGTGTAGGCACAACTGGAAAAAAAGAAACTGGTTGCTGCAATCTAGATAGTTTCAACGATGCCCGTGCGGCTGCAGTAGAACATGGTTTCCCACATTTTATCTTAGATATAAGAGAGGAATTTGGCGATTTTGTTATTGAAAATTTTGTAGAAGAATACATAGCAGGTAGAACGCCCAACCCCTGCGTAATGTGCAATACACATATTAAATGGCGAGCACTCTTAAAAAGAGCAGATGCCATGAATTGTGAATTTATTGCTACCGGGCATTATGCACAAGTATTGCAACATAGCAATGGACGATATTTTTTACGCAAAGGGAAAGATGAAACCAAGGACCAGAGTTATGCACTCTGGGGTTTACAACAAGATTTATTAAAAAGAACTTTATTACCCTTAGGCAATTATCGCAAAACGGCCATTCGACAAATGGCACATGATTTTGGCTATCCCGAATTAGCCAAGAAAAACGAAAGCTATGAAATTTGCTTTGTGCCTGACAATGATTATCGAGGATTTTTAAAACGCAAAGTGGAAGGACTAGAAGAGAAAGTGGCAGGCGGTTCTTTTGTTGATAAAAATGGCCAATACCTAGGCAAACACAAAGGCTATCCATTTTATACAATCGGACAAAGAAAAGGATTAGACATTGCGTTGGGAAAACCAGTATTTGTAACTGCTATTGTGCCCGAAACCAATACAGTGGTGTTGGGGGAAGAAATTGACCTCAACCGACATGAAATGAATGTGGGCCAACTCAATTGGATTAAATACGAAGGACTTACTGATGGCATGGAAGCCACTACAAAAATTCGTTATAAAGATATAGGTGCACTCAGTAGCTTGCATACATACGAAAAAGGCCTTACAGTTCGTTTCTATGAAGATGTAAAAGGCGTGGCGCCCGGACAAAGTGCTGTTTTTTATGAAGGCGACGATGTAATTGGAGGGGGCATTATTGAAAGAACCTCCACATTTTCCTCCCTTTAAAAGCAGCCTAATCATGACCAAAGGGATCTTATTACAATAAATTATCAGCCCTTTTTTAACAGCAAAACAGGATAAATAGTAACTTACAGTATTATGAAAAGGATTTTCTATTTAATGGCACTGATGGCACTGGTTTTTTTTGCAGCTTGTAAAAAATCTTCAGACACCTTGAATCCGCCGAAGATATCAGACTATTTTCCCTTGCAAGTTGGCAAGTACATCACCTATAAATTAGATTCTGCACTATTCATCAATTTTGGCACTAAAGATACCGTTGTGAGTTACGAAGTAAAGCAGGTGGTGGATGCGCTGATTACTGATGGCCTTGGAAGACCTGCTTACCGCATCATTCGATACATCCGCAAAAATTCCTTACAGCCATGGGTACCCGATAATACATTCATGGCCGTTGCTACAGATAATACGCTGGAGTTTGTTGAAAACAATATGCGCTTTGTGAAATTAAAAGAAGTGATCAGAGAAGGATTCAGTTGGAAGGGCAATACTTTTATTGACACCTATTCTATCAACAGCAATGTAAAATATTTAGACGATTGGGATTATACCTATGATAGTTTAAATCTTCCTGCAAGATTATCTCCTACTGTAAATATCGATAGCACTATTAAAATTGGACAAAGAGATGAAACCATTGGCAATCCCAATGATATCAATAGTTATAGCGAAAGAAATATCGGTGCTGAAAAATATGCCAAGGGTATTGGACTGATCTACCGTACTTTCTATCACCGCGAATACCAACCTCCTACTCCAGGTAGTGGTGGCTACAAACAAGGTTATGGTATTACGTTAACTATGATCGATCATAATTAATAGGATACTCAAATCGCTTTTACCTAATTAGGAATTATAGTCCAAACAAACCTGCATTCAACAACTGTAAAGTTTCCTCCTTGTATTTTCGGGTAATCAATAAGGATACATTGTGTCTGCTACCGCCATAACTCACCATACGAACAGGAATAGGTTCAATGGCATCGAATAGTTTTTTCATTACATCTTTTGTCTCGGCAATTTCATTACCCACAATCGATACAATGGTATGATTGGTATCCACTTCAATGGTACCAAAGGGTTCTAATTCCTTAATAATATCGGGGAGATTTACATCATTGTCGATAGTAACGGATACGGCTACCTCAGAAGTAGTAATCATATCAATAGAAGTACGGTATTTTTCAAATACTTCAAATACTTTTCTTAAGAAACCATACGCCAATAACATGCGGCTACTTTTTACACGAATAGCCGTAATGCCATCTTTTGCAGCAATTGCTTTTACCCCTACGCTACCTGCTTCGGCTGAAATGGTAGTACCCTTTGCTTCGGGCTGCATGGTGTTCAATAATTTCACTGGCACATTGTAATACTGTGCAGGCCAGATACTAGCCGGATGCAATATTTTAGCTCCAAAATAAGCCAACTCTGCAGCCTCTTCAAAACTCAATTGCTCGATGGCAAAAGTTTTGCTGACCACCCTTGGGTCATTATTATGCATACCGTCAATATCCGTCCATATTTCGCAAACAGATGCATTCACAGCAGCGCCAATTAATGAAGCACTGTAATCACTACCCCCCCTTTTCAGGTTATCTACTTCTCCCCTGGCATTGCGACAAATATATCCTTGTGTGATAAATATTTTTTTATCCCCATGTTGTTTGAGCAATTGAGCCAGTTTCACTTTTATAGTTCCCACCTGCGGTTCATCATAGCTATCGATGGTCATAAATTCCAATGCTGGTAATAAGGCATGTTCAATACCTGCTTCTGTGAGGTAGATAGAAAATAACTTGGTGCTCAATAATTCACCCTGCGCCAATATATCTTTATTAAGGGCCTCACTAAAAGAGATTTTCAATATGATGTATAAAAATTCAAAATGTTCCTGCAAAATTTTACCGGCAGCTTCTAATGAACTTTCTTTTTTCAATAAATCCTTGATGAACTGTTGGTAATGCGCTTCCAGTTTTTCAATCAGTTGTTTGGCTTCCGATTTACTGCTCTGCGACATGGCATGACTAATTTCAACCAAGCTATTGGTAGTGCCACTCAAGGCAGATAATACTACAATCTTAGATTCCTCATCTGCAGTTATCAACTGAGATACTTGGTGCATTCTTTCGGGCTTTCCTACGCTGGTGCCGCCAAACTTCATTATTTTCATACCAATATTTCTTAATGCGTTATGGTGAACTAAATTTTTGCAAATGTATCTTATGCAGTGATTGTTTCCAAGAACGGGATTAGTTAACTACGAAATCGATGCCGAATCTTTGTCCTAATTGCTGTAACTCCCTAACCACAACATCTACAATAGGGATACCCTCTTGCATGCGAATGGTTTCCATTTCTCTTTCAGGATCACCGGGAATTAATACTTTTTCTTGTCCCGCAATTGGTTTTGCCGCCCTAAATGCCTGTATCCATTGATCCATATCAGCTTTAAATTCAGTAGCAGTACGAAATGCATCAATGCGCATTGCACCAAAAAAATGGCCAATGCCATCACCCGGCATAAAGCTGGGCATTGGTATATAGGCAGGAAAAGGTGGCACCCATGGACCGTAATTGGCGCCACTTAAAACACCTGAAAAAATATCAACGATACTACCCAATGCATATCCCTTGTGGCTACTATGCTCTCGGTCACTTCCCAAGGGTAATAAGGCCCCGCCTTGTTTTAATTCATTGGCATTGTTGCTAGGCAATCCATCTTTATCCTGTACCCAACCGCTGGGCGTGTCTTTATTTATGCGCTGCAATAGTTCCAATTTTCCATTGGCAGCAGTGGTAGTAGCAAAATCAGCTACGAAAGGAAATTCTTTTCCTGCAGGTATGGCAACTGCTATTGGATTGGTACCCAACATGCGGGTGATGGAAAATGTTGGGGCTACTATGGCACTGGCATTTGTCATGGCAATTCCAATCATATCTTCCGGAAGCGCCATCATAGCATGATAGCCAGCAATTCCAAAATGATTGCTTCCCTTTACACTAACCCAACCAGTACCTACTGCTTTGGCTTTATCCAAGGCCACCCGCATAGCGAAGGGTGCAACTACTAATCCTAATCCACTATCCCCATCCACCACGGCAGTAGAGGGTGTTTCGTGTACAATTTTTATTTGGGGGGTAGCATTTACTCTTTTAGCTTCCCAGAGCCGAACATATCCGCTTAAGCGAGCTACCCCGTGACTATCGATGCCTCGAATGTCGGCTGCAATCAAGGCTTTGGCAGCAGTAAATGCATCTTGCTCGGTTGTGCCTATTTTAATAAAAATCGCCTGGGCAAAATCAATGAGCTGTTGGTAACTGAATTTTTTTTCCATACTGCAAATTTAACCCCTTAGCAGCAGATTGCTGAAGAGCGTTTGTAGGAAGCTGAAAAGTTTTACCTTTGCCAACTGAATTGATAATACC
>Ga0194063_10001112_pt1 | contig 18063 bp, 10 predicted proteins | sample SepL3720m_MetaG_FD_155459 | JGI IMG/M metagenome (GOLD analysis project Ga0194063, IMG submission 155459) | Anoxic zone freshwater microbial communities from boreal shield lake in IISD Experimental Lakes Area, Ontario, Canada - Sep2016-L373-20m | ecosystem: Environmental > Aquatic > Freshwater... | reverse complement strand
CAGCATAAGTCATCCTTTTCTTCAATCCCATCCCGGCAGACTGGGCGGCGGATCCTCCCTTTCGCTCCGACAGCAAACGGTAAAACTCATGCAGTTTCCCCTGCAACACTTTCTTGTCGGGCAGACGGGTTCTATACTCGGCCACCATGGCAGGAGAAAGCGAGCGGCTCAAGGCATACTCCACCACTTCGCTGTCTTTTGTCGCGCAAAGCAGAATCCCGATTGCCGGGTTTTCATGTGGCTTGCGCACGTCGCGATCCAGCGCCTCCAGATAGAACTCCAGCTTGCCTAGATGCTCCGGCTTAAAGCGGATAGCCTTTAGCTCAACCGCCACCAGGCTGTTCAGTGAACGGTGATAAAAAAGCAGATCCAGCGAAAAATCCTGCCCACCGACCTGCAGGGGAACCTCGGATCCGACGAAGCAGAAATCCCGTCCCAACTCCGTAAGAAACCGCCCCAGATTCCGCAACAGAGCCTGGTGCAAATCCCCCTCATCATGCGCTTCCGGCAGGCCGAGAAACTCCAGCGAATAGGAGTCTTTAAAGCAGGATTCCGCTGCCGGATGCAATGCTCTCAACGCTGTTGAGAGTTTTGGCGGGTTTAGGATCGCTTTTTGAAACAGGCCCGCATCCATCTGCCGTTCCAGTTCCCGCACCGGCCAGTGGTTTTCGGCGGTAACCCGCAGGTAAAACTCACGCTCTTCCGCGCTGCGCGCCCCTGAAAGAATATGCAAATGCGCCGACCACGGAATTTCTCTCAACAGCGTTGAGAGATTCGCCTGCTCCCGATACGTCTCATAAAACTGGCGCATACGCCACAGATTCTGCGACGAATAGCCCCGGATACCCGGTTGACGATGCTGAATGTATTCCGACAGAGAGGCCACCGTTCCCTTGCCCCAGCCGTCCTCGCCGATCTTGCTCGATAAATACTCCCCCACGCTCCAATACAGATCCATCACCGCCGTATTGACCGCCCGCTCTGCGCGCCCCCGGGCGGCCACGATCAAATCCAGAACACATTGAAATTCCGGCTCGCTTCCTGTTGTCACGACAATCTCTATATTCTTTCCCATATCTTCGCCCTGTCATTCATCTTTCATAGTTCATCCGTCATCCTTCTCCCTAGTCCCATCCAGGCAGCGACGGCGGCAACGCGGCCTTGCGTTTTTTCGCGGGTTTCTTTTTCGGCTCCAGCAATTCACCGGCATCCGATTCCTCCCCACCTTCCACTCCCACAGGAGTTACTCCCCTCACCACGCTCTCTTTCACGATCTTCTTCTCATCAGGCGTAAGCCCGTAGAGATCATAGACCAGTTCGTCGATTTCATCTTCGAGTTTTGCGGTGTCGGCAGCGGGATCAACCTGCTTGGCGGCAAGGACACGATCAACCAAATTGATTAACGATGTCTCCTCTGCGCCCTGTGGATACCGAATTGGGATTAATTCAAGTGGTTGTTTCTTTATTTTGGGGAAAGTTTTTTTGTTATCATAAAACATTTTCAACCAGTAAAAGTGAATAACAGAAGAATTGATAATCCCGAGCACGTACTTAAGATTATAGTTATCATCGTTTAGATATATATTATAGATAGTGTTTAATGTGAGAATATCCCGAGGGCAGAGCGTGCCCTCAGGATATCTCCCGATCTGGCGCACGACAATACGTGGTAGTTGGTAAATCTCAGCATCTCCACCACTTTTAACATTCTCCATTCGATAATCTAAATATTCTCTTGGTTGACGCAAACAAAATCGGGACACATTCCAGCCATCGATTACTGGGCGCCAATGTTTGTCATGTTTTTCTTCAGAAACATGCTTCTTTCTATCAAACGTCTGAACACCAAAATATGTCCCCCCAATTTCACCTAGTCGTTTGCAGCCCATTTCGATCTTATTCAGCAAAACGATATCAGTTGCCGAAGCATCGAATGCAAACGAGTATGTGGGAGATTTAATACTTTGTTGCGGGAACATCCGAAATTGCTTCACTTCTTCGGTAAAGTTTTGAGTTCTGATTTCATGAACAGCAATCATGTGATCCGACAGAGCAGGAAATGCCGAGGATCTTCGGCAAATGAAAACAACGTTATCAACAGACGGATCCTCAAAGACAGGAACGTAAAAGAGAACGACTCTGCATAAGTTTGTTTTTGTAACAATAATCTCGCGTAATCGATTTGTGTGTTTGTTTTTAAAAAAAGTGTTCGGCGTGATAAACGCGAGAACACCTGACGAGTTCAGCAAATTAATCCCTTTTTCAGTGAACAGATGATATGTGTCCACCTTGTATTGAGCAGCGGAAAACAGCGCGGTCAATTGTTGATAATATTCCGCATGAAGATTCATATTCTGCAAAAGGATGTACGGCGGATTGCCGATCACGACATCGAACCCATCTCTAACATTAAACATCCACTCGGGATCGGAGAAATCGGCGCTGGTGTTCTGGTCGTAGGGATCCCAGGCGGACATGAGTTTGGCCGAGGTGGTGTCAAATCCGCCACCATGTTCCAATGCTTTGGCCAGTTTTTCGCGCAATGCCTTGTCCTCTTTGCGTAAATCCTTTTTCTCCTGATACGAGCGGGCAAGGAAATGTCTGTGCCGCACCGCCCACAGTTCTTTTTTCATGGCCTCAACATTCTGCATCGGAAGCTCGGATCCGCTTTTTGGCAGGGCAATCAGTGAGTCCGCAGCCACAAACTTGGTTTCCAAGTTCGGCAGGGTGTGGATGCCATAGTTGTCTTTGGCATTGGCGGTCGGCTTCTGTTCACAAACCAGCGAGATGAAAAATCGCAATTTTGAAATCTGCACGGCGATGCACTGGATATCGCCACCGTAAATGCAATTTTCGATCAATTCCAGTTTAAGGTCATAAACGGAGTCATCCTCGGGAATCTGCCGCAAAATCCGCAGAAGTTCAACCATCCGCAGCAAAATCCCCATCGGGAACGCACCCGAGCCACAGGCCGGGTCGAGAATCTTCGCCGTCACCAGTGCCGCGTCCATTTTTTCGCATAGTTTCCGGTCAGCCGGGCGCTCGCCATCAGTAAAGAGTTTGCGGACAGTTTCCGCGTGTTCCTCCCCGCATTTTCCGACGAGATAGGCAATCAGGCTTTCATCCACCATGTAGTTGACGATTTCACGCGGGGTATAGAACGAGCCGGTGGCGTTGCGTGCCGCGACTTTGGTTTCAGGATTGTAGGCGCCAAGCAGATTTTCAAAAACCTTCCCCAGCAACTCGGGGTCGAGAGCCACTTCCTCATCACCGGGCGAATTTTCCTCGACGGTGAAGTTGTACTGCTGCAACAGCGGAATTAATCCATCGGGTTCATCAAAGAACAGGTGGTTTGGAACCTTGGCCCGCTTTTTCGGGTTGCGCGAAAAGCCGTCGTAATAGGCCTGATCACGGTCAAGGCATTCAAAAAGACCGCCGTTAAGAAAAGGAATGGCGCTAAACAGTTTCAACACCTTTTTTTCCGATCCGGCAAACTCCCCGCCATAACGGTAGAGCGTTTTGACCCCAAAGTGCTCCTTGTTCTCCGAGACCCTGCCCGCATCCACGGCGAATTCCCGTTCCTGGATTTCGGAGTTGAGCGTGGCAAAAAATAGATTCTGCAAAATGCCGCGGTAATAGTTGTCCCCGGATGTTGTTTTGAAATCCTTCAGGATCGTTTTCAGTGTGGCGGAATCAAAAAGGTTATCAGGCACCAGATGCTTCTGCTTGAGAAACCAGACAAACATCAGGCGGGTAATCAGGCGGATGATCTGTTCGGACTTCACCTCACCCGCTTCTTTACCTTTCACCACATCGTTCGGGAAGACCACCTCATCCGAAGCCAGCGCGAGTTGATACCAGGCGAAAAGGCGGCTGTAGAACTCCTTGGTCAGCTTTTCGACCGAAAAGGCCTCTTTAAGTTTGTCGAACGAGCCCCACGGGAGCGACATCCGGTCGCGAAAGGTCTTATTACCCGCCCCGGCCTCGACATGAAAACTCAGCCGCTTGGCGGTACTCCAGACAAGTTTTGCCCCTTCGGCCTTACCGAAGACCAAACTCAGGCGAAAATTGCCGGCATCATCATGGAAAACGAAGAGACCTTGAGTGATGACCCCTTCCACGCCGGGGGCGCGATTGGCCATAGCCTGATCGAGTACCTGTTTCGCGAACTTAAACTGCTTCAGCCGGCTACTACGTTCCTTCAGTTTCTCGCCATCAGCCAACTTCGCCGCCACCACGATCAAGGGAAGATTCGAGCCGTTTGGCCCGGCAAGGGTCTTCACAATTCCAAGTTGTGCCGCCCCATCCAACTGAAAATCATTTTTAGTCGCGATTTTGACGTGGGACTCCGAAAAAGAAGCGAACTTGGAGCGCAAGAATTTGCAGAAGGCCTCAGAATCAAAACCGTTGATTAGTTCCTCGATCATTTACATTTCCTTCACTTCCCTCTTGCCACTCTTCTTTTTACAGAGTTTGTGCCTGTTAAGCCAATCCGTTCCGACGCCGAATCGCCCACTCCGTCGCCAGTGCCGCCAAGATGATGACCAGGCACCAGCCCCGGTCCCAGAGCGGTTTCCACACCACATTACTGCCCTGGTCGGCCTGCTTGACCCGCGCCCGTTCCCGTTGCGCCATGGCGTCGTCCAGTGCACCGGCCTCCAACACACTGCCACCTGAGGCCGCCGTGAGTTTCGCAAGATATTCCGGATCCGGATTGACGTCGTCCGTCTCGCCAGGCGGGGCCTGAATCTGGAGCAAGGCGCCCAGTTCGCCAGCCGCAGAGGGCTGGCCTACAGGGGAAGGCGCCGTCACCAGTGTCACGCGATAGAGTCCAGGTTCGGATAAAGTCAATGCCGCCTCCCAGTTATCGGAACGCTCCCCAGATGCCAGCGACATCATCTGAAGCGCTTCAGATCCGCGTGTGACACGCAGACGGGGTGCCTCCCGGCCTGCCTCCGACACGCCGCGCCGACGAACCTGGACCCGCACGGGCATATTCGGTGGCGCCGTGGAAACCCCGAGGTGTAGCGCATAGTCATGGCCTGGGAGAAATTCCGAATAGGTGCCAACCCAGAGCAGCAGTTGCGACCACAACTCCTCGTACATCCCCGCCGCTTCCCTGGCCTGCGGGAAGAACGACCACTGCCAAAGCCCATCGACATTCATCACTACCGTCATCCCCTTGCCGTAGCGCCGACTTACCAGCAACGGAACAGTCTGCGCTGCGGCATCACCACTCCCGATCCTGCGACCCTCCGCCAGAACCTGGGCAAATGACTTGAGTCCCACCGAGGTTTGACTGCACCGCACCGTCGGCAGGCGCGACCAGACCGAATCGTCGCGGCCGGGCAGTAATCCGGCGAAGAGACCGGCATCCTCACCCTCGCCGCGCGGAACCAACCGGCAGTCAACCGATGAGGACCCGCCCCACTCCACCGGTTCCAAGTCTTCCAAGCCTCCACCCTGATCCGCATACGAGCGGCCCCGTGCAAAAACCACACTGCCACCCTGATCCGCCACAAAGGACTTCAACGCCGAGAGGCGGGTCGGCGTCAGGAAATACTCCGCCCCTTTGCCAAACACCACAATGTCGTAAGCCCCGAGTTCGGCGGCGGTATCCGGAAAGATCGACTTCGGTTCTGATTGCGGAGTACCCGCCGAATCAACCTTGAAGAATCGCTCGGGTGCCGTACGGTACACGGCCGTGACTTCCATGTTCGGTTGTTTCCTCAAATACTGTCCCAGGAACTTGCTGTCCCAATACGGCACACCCTCCACCAGCAGCACACGTATCTTGCGGTCCATGGCGTTGACCTCAAAGGCCGATTCATTGTTGCGCACATCGCTTTCGCCATCCCAAGGAGCAATCTGGAGCCGGTACGAGGCGTAGCCAGATTGCTTTGGGGTGACTGTAAACGAAACCGAGCCACGGCCGGTGGCGGGTAGTCTGACTTCATTCGTCGCCACGGTCTGGCCAGCGCCATCCAGCAAGCGGACCGCCACATTAACCTCGCCAGACCACCGCGTTGTCACGTCGCCCCGAATGCGCACAGGCTGCCCCACAAATCCAATCACGAGTCGCCGCGCCGCCTTGACGGCAATATCGCGTACATCCTTCATCTGGCCGAACGGCACCGCGAGGATTGGCGCATCCTGCGCCCGGGCACGCATGCCGGCAAGCACTGGATCGGACTCCGTCGCGGTCTGGCGCCCATCTGAAAGCAGAATAATCCCCACCGGTTTTTCACCGCCCACCCCGCCAGCTTGCGTCACTGTTTCCAGGGCGCGGCACACATCGGTAGCCCGCCCGTCCGGAGCGAGTGCGGCAAGGGACTTGGCTGTCTGGCGGGCGCCGTCCACGTTATCGCTGAAGGCCAGAACATCCAGGTCGCGCCGGTCTCCCGCTTCCTTTTCCATTTGTCCGGCGAGGCGAACAGCGGCGTCCCAGCGACTCAGTCCGTCCGCATCCGCTGTGGCCATGCTGGCGCTGCGATCAAGCATGACACACCAGCGAGGCTTGATGTCCGCGTCCGGCTTTTGCCAGTGTCCGAAATTGAGGGCAATCGCAGTCAGGGCGGCCAGGGCCAAACACCGGGATATCAGCGCGGCCCACCGGGCACGCGGGGAGAGCCGGGTCGAGGAGCGCCAGGCCAGAATCGTGCCCCCGATCAAAACCGCCGCCAGCAGCACGACCAGTTGTTCCATCGGCAACAGGGGATTCATGGTCATGAGGGATCTCCTCGTATTACGGAGGGGCGCTTGACCGAATCAAACGCAACCACCGCGCCTTCGCACAGCAGGAGAACCAACGCAATCCACAATAGGCGCGGCCAAAGCGGTATGCCCGCCTGCCATTCACGCACATCGCGACCGGAGGCGGCCGTCAGGGCGCCCAATCCCTTGATCTCCGCACCCGACAATGACCGGAGATCCGACTCCGCCACCGGAAAGTTGACCACCTCGCGACTGATCAGGCGCTCCCCGACCGTCCAGGAATAAACACCGGGCCGCTCAATAGGTTCCGATAATAACGCACCGCCCGCCGTCTCCATCAGTCGCAATGGCACTTCAGAACCGTCCGCGCCTCTCAGCCGAACCTCATCGCCGCGAATCTCCAGGCCCGGCCGCCAGGTTAACGCCAGCCCGGGAATACCGTCGTGCGCCAGGCGGACCGCCCCAGGCGAACCCCTCCTTATCCCCAGCAACAACTCGCCGAGGAACGGCACGAACTCACCCTGCTTCTGAAATGAGGACATCTTTTCATCAAGGGGAATGTTCCAAAGCACGAGCGGAAGATTTCCACGGCACATCCATAGTGCGGGCGTCCCATCCACATAGGACAACAGCGGTTCGCCCGCAGGTAATTGCGATGAGGTAACGGCATACCTCCCACGCACACGTCCGCGCGCCGGATCCCCGTACTCGCCACCCGCAAAGGCCCGGAACACCGGGTGGTCCGGGGAGGCCACCTTGAGACGAACCGTACCGGGTTTATCTTCCCACACGAACTTTGCCGCCGACTCCGTCACCGGCGCGGCATTAGTCAGGACCGGCATCAGTCGCGACACCGGCATGCCGGCCGCCGGATACCACACCACGGGGATGCCACGTTCCAGTAGCGCGCGCACACGGGCGGGCTCCGACCCATCCCAACCGGACAGCATCAGAATATCACTCCGAAACTCCGGGTTTGCGAGCGCCGCCGGGGTCAGCGGCTCGGGCCGTGCCCAACCCAAGGCCTGGCAACCCCTGGCCCATGCCGTGGCCGTGGCCTCGCCCGCGCCGAAGGAGACAATGCCGGCTCGCAATACGTCTGTCGGTTCCACCAGCGCCCAGCGCCGGTCATCGCCGGGAAACAAGTCCTCCGCCAACGACACACTCACCGTGAAGGGGGGTGACGAAGGAATCCGCTGCTTGAACAGTACCGTCGCCCGGCCCCAGGGCGGGATGACGGCCTCGCGGGAGGTGCGTGCCGATTCCACCGCCAGCACGACGGTCTTGCGCTGCGGCGATGCGGAGAAATTGGCCACTTCGCACAGAATCGTCGCCTCTTCGCCCGGCAAAGGCCGGGCCGGGTCGATTTCGGCACGCAGAATCGCGGAGTTGGGCGCGTCGCCATGCGCCACGCTCACGCACGTCAGGCCGACATCCGGCGGAAGGCGGGGCTTGACTCCGCGCCAGTTCGACGCCTGAAAATCGCTGACGATACAAATTTCCTTCCGGCCCTCCTGCCCGTGGAGCAATCGCACCGCCTGACGCAGCGCGGCCTCGGGATCAAGGGACTCGGACGTCAGGCGCGCGCGCCGGACCTCACCCTGAAGGTAACCGATATTGCCGCCCATCGCCGGGAACACGGCGCGCGGCGCGGCGCCAGCCAGGATCACGTCGGCGGCATCGCGCGAGGACAACCCGGCCAGGATTTCCGAGGCTTCGGCGCAGGCGACGGCGAAACGCGTCTGGCTGCCATCAGTCCACCCCATCGAGGCCGAGGCGTCCAGGATCACAACCACATTCCGCCGCTCAAACAAGCCTCCCCCGCCGTGCGAGAACATGACGGGGCGCAGGAACAACAGGATCACGGCGCCGGCAGCGGCGGTCCTCAGAATCAGCAACAGCCAATCCTTCGGTTTGCGGACAAGCTGCGTGAAGCGGAGCGCGCGCTGGATGAACTCCACTGAACTAAAATCGAACAGCGGCGGCCGGGCGCGGGCAAACAAGTGTACGAGCAACGGCAAAACCACCAGAATTGCCAGAGGCCACAATACCGCGTTGAGGAAGAGCACACTCACCGGGCCAACCTCTCAAACAGACTATAAAAATGCGTGTCGGTGCGGGCGATGGTGTAATCCACGTTCCGGCGCGTCGCCAGGTCGCGCAGCGCATCGATGTGCCGGGTCATCGCATTAAGGTAACCCCCGCGCACATCATCGGTATGCGCAATGACGCGCTGCCCCGTCTCCAGGTCGCGAAATGCCACCAGCCCCTTGTCTTCCAGTTCCAACTCCGCGGGTGTGAGCACATGGAACAGAAATACCTTGAATCCGCGGTGCAGATAAGGCCCGAGCGCGGCGAAAATCGCCGCCGGGTCATCAAAGAAGTCCGAGACCACGACCAGGATCCCCCGCCGTTTGAGCAGGGGAAATGAGGCCCGCAGGGATTCCGCCAGCGAGGTACGCTCCCCGGGCTGATTTCGTTCCAGCAGGTTGAGCAGCCCGTTCAGGTGCGACCCGGTGCTTCCCGGCGGAATGAATGTCCTGATTTCTTTATCGAAAAGCTGGAGCGACACCCGGTCTCCGCCGCGGATGACGAGATAGGCCAGACAGGCCGTGAAAAAGGAGGCATACTCGAGTTTGGAAGGATCCTTTCCGAATCCCATCGATGCGCTGCTATCGAGAAACAGATGGCAATCCATGCTGGTCTCGTGGTCATAGGTGCGGAGATAAAACCGGTCCGTACGCCCGTAGACCCGCCAGTCGACCAGCGACAGGTCGTCGCCGGGCACATATTGGCGGTAATCGCGGAACTCAACTGACGAGCCCCGCGCGCGGGAGACATGCCGCCCGGCATAATAACCTTCCACCACGGCCTTGGGCGCGAACTCAAACCCGGCCAGGCGCCGGATGTCCTCCTGCCTCAGGTACTGGTAACGTCGGTGTGTCACAAGACTCCCGGGACTGGTTGTCAGAGTGTCGCTTCCAATTTCTCGATGATCTGGTCGACGGTCACACCTTCGCCCGTGGCGTTGTAGTTCGGAATCACGCGGTGGCGCAGAACGGGCTTCATCACGGCCCGCACTTCCTCGAGCGAGGCGGCGGACTGGCCGCGAAGCAGGGCCAGGGCCTTGGCGGCGTTGGTCATCGTTTGCGAGGCCCGCGGACCCGCGCCCCAGGCGACGTAGCGTTTCACGTGGTCCCCGGCCAACGGCGAATTCGGACGGGTAGAGTTCACCGTGCGGATGATGGCGTCGAGCACATGGTCAGGCACCGGCACATCGGGAATCATGTCCTGCAACGCCAGCACCTCGTCGGCCTCCAGGACTCTGGGCGTCTCGACGGAATGGCGCCCTGTCGTACGAAGCACAATTTCGCGTTCCTGGTCCATGGGCGGGTAGTCCATTGTCAGACTGAAGAAGAACCGGTCCAACTGTGCCTCGGGCAGCGGATAGGTGCCTTCATGCTCGATGGGGTTCTGGGTGGCGAACACAACGAACGGTTCGGTCAGTTTCATGCTTTTGCCCGACACCGTCACCTGTTTTTCCTGCATCGCCTCCAGCAACGCCGCCTGGGTTTTCGGAGGGGTACGGTTGATTTCATCGGCGAGAATCAGGTTGGCGAAAATCGGGCCGGGGGCGAACTCGAACCGGCGCCGCCCGCCGCCCTCTTCCTGCAGAATCTCGCCGCCGGTGATGTCCATCGGCATCAGATCCGGCGTAAACTGGATGCGGCGGCTGACCAGGCCGAGGGTTCGTCCGAGGGTTGTCACCAGCAACGTTTTGGCCAGTCCCGGGACGCCAATAATGAGGCAATGCCCCTTGCACAGCAACGAGGTCAGCAATAATTCCACAACGGCATCCTGCCCGACGATCACCGTGCCGATCGCCTTCTTAAGCGCCTCCATCTGGGAGCGCACCTTATCCCACTGTTCGCCCGGAGTCTGTGTCATAGTCCGATCCTTCCACCTTATCGTGTTGTCAAACCTTAGAACATCACATCGGGGGCAAACGCATTCTCGTCGTCGTCGGCATCCTTTTTCTTATCCTTGTCCTTCGGCGGCAGTATACCCGTAAATGAGAGGGAGGCGCCGGGGCCGATTGATTCGTCGGGCTTGCAAAACGTCTCCAAGACCGACTCGAATTGTTCCTGCTGGGAGCCGAACATGGTTGCGAACGTGTCAGCCTGGTCATCAAGTTTGTCGCTGGCTTCGGCCGTGGCTTCCGCAACCGTACCCGTTGATGCGGCCGGCAAGTCCACCAGCCACATGCCATAACCGTTGTGCTCACCGCTCCTCAGCATCCCCATGACCATGCCCTTGCGCCCCTTGCCCATCGTGGTCAGCATGGAGGAATATCCGTACGTATTTAGCGCCTTCTCATCCACCGCAGCCACATCCAGTCGCAAGCCCTTGCCGAGGCCACCCGAGGAGAGCGTCACCGCAAATGCCGCACCTGTCGCCAGTTGCCTTTTGCAGAACTCCCGCATCTCCGCGATCACATTGGTGGAGACCATGGTCCCGGACATTTTTTGCAGTCGGGCCGCCTCCGCAGCCGGGAGAGTGGGCGCCATCTTCACGGCCGTAATGCGACGGGATAACGGGGCCATGGCCTTCATAATCTCCGAGTTTTCGCCGGCGGCCTCCGTCAGGTACAAACTCTCGGAATCGGTGAACTTATCCAGTATCGCTCCCAGTGTTGCCGGTGTCGCCTTCAGCACGTCCGTCTCGATGGCCTTGCGGCGCTCGGGGGTCACGTCATCGGCTGACGGGAATTTCGGCATCTGATCTTCAGTCTTGCCGTCGAGACGGGCGGCGGCCCGGGCCCGGGTGACTTTCATCAACACCTCCGGATTGAGATTCGCTGATCCGCCATGTCGGCCATATTGTTCAAGAACGGACACATCGCCGTAGACACTTTCAATGCCCCCGGCCGCCAGGTCTGCAATGGTGTAATCGGTGCCGCCGGTGAATGCATTGCCGCCCGGCATCGAGCGGGTATCCGCCAGGAGAATCTTCCAGGCGGCAGCATTGGTGCCGATGTTCAGTTTATTCTTCCCGGCCATCTTCTTCATGGCCGCTTCCATGCCGTCTTGCCCGACTTCCGCCATTTCCTCCGTTATGGCTTCCTGCATGCCGGAATAACGCAACATCGGAACCATCTGGAGAATACGGGCCCGCACGGCGGTATTGGTCGCTTTGACGGCCGCCGTCAGCAGGGCAGGGACCGCCTCGGTTGGCGGCAGGCGTCCCAGTGCGGTGTAGGCAGTCATGGACACTTCACTATTGTCACCGGTTTTTGCGAGATCGGCGACGGTTGACGACAGGTCTTGTTTCTTGACCATGGCCCGCAGGGTCTTCATCTCGCGTTCGGCCTGTTTTTCCATCTGCTTCACATACTCGGCGTTGTCCGCCATGCCGGCCGGCAATTCGATTTTCTTGCGCATGGCGGCATACTTCTCGACAAAGTCCGCGGCCTTTTCGCCCCGCTTTTGGACATACTGCTGGGCCAGTCCGTTGCCCATCCCCATCATCATGACACCCGATTCATCCGAAGGCGGGGTCAGTAAGAAGGCCTCGATCACAGGCGCATTGGTCTCAAGGTCGTTTTCGAGCATGTAACCAATGGCGGACTGCTTCTGGTTTTGATCGCCATTCTTGAGGAAGTAACTGGCCAGACCGGAAGGCGGAAGGGCCTTAATGGCCGCATACACCTGCCTGGCACCCTCAACTACCTCTTCCGGGGTGACCTCGGACTCATCATGCCGTGAGTTCTCCTCGCGCTTGCAGAGGGGTGTCAGCAGACCGCGTGCAATTTCACCACGGGTCAGGGGACGATCCATCTGGGCGTAGAACGTCTTGGCACGGTCCGCTTCGGGCTTCTCGGAGTCGTTGCTGGAATACGAGGTATAGGTCGACATGCCGACATCATTTCGTCGCAACGGACACAGGGTTTCGTCAGAGGCCAGCGCTATCAGCAGCGGGATGGACTTGACGCCCCTTGCTTGGATGCGACCCATCGTACTATCGTCCTTCATCACACGCGTCGCCTTGGCGGGAGGGAAAATCCACAAATGGCCGCTCCACATATGCATGCCCGCCCGATTGGTCTCCGAGGCCAGGGCGGCGGCCAATTTCATGTCTTCTTCCCCGAGGCCTTCGCCTGTCACTGGCGCCGGTTCAGACAGGGCGGCCCGGGCCTGCAGGCGGTCCGCCAACAGTTTGACGGCGCCAGCCTTGCGCCAACCGGCGGGAAACTTCTTCAATAATCCCAGGACCTCCGCGTGATAGGCTTTCCAATCGTTGGTCTTTCGGAAGGTGTCGGACGTCGCCGCCAATTGGGCGTCCGCCATGACGTTCAAGGCGCCGACAATGACTTTCCGTGAATCGCCGACGAGCGTGAAGAGGCGGCCTGCCAGGGCATTCGCCGCCTGGGTCTGGCCATTCTGCCAGGCAAACGCCGCTAACAGGAACAGCATGCCGGCCGGCTCATCCGACTGCATGAAATTATCATATCGCATTTCCCGTCCGCCTGCGGACTTGGCCTTGATTTTCTTATCCACCAACGCCGTCGCCTTCGCGAGATCACGGGACAGGTCAACTGAAGTCCAACTGCCGGCTTCGTCCACCAAATTGGCGCGATTCGACATCATGAAGGAGGTCTTCGTTCCACCCTTCTTTGCGGTGGAGGCCTGGGTTACGGCATTACTCCGCGCCGCAGCCTCCTGCTTTTTCATGGCCACCTTCTGGTCAAGGAGTTCCAGTGTCCGGCCCACGGCCGTGACCAGAACACTCTTATCCTCCTTGTTCTCGGAAACCAACCAGGCGTTGCCGGACAATTGGATCTCGTTCATGCGATAGGACATCATGTCCGACATCCCACCGCCGTAGTACTCGAGTTTGACGTACCTGGCCTTGGAGGTGTCCGGCAGACCCATGCGAATGAACGAGCGGAAGCCCTGCCCGTAGTCCTGCACATTCGTCGAGACCGTCGCGGGAGGCGTCGTTACCGCCGGAGTGGCAGGCGAAGCGGTTTGAGCCCGCGCAACCGAACCAATCAGGATTCCCACGCCAACAAGACCTGAACACCATCCGAACGATACGTGACGATTCATGAGGTTGCTCCTGTTTTCGTTTAGTGGCGAATTTAGCACTATGTTTGCACTTTGCTTTGTTTGAATACGCGATGCAATAGCAAAAAACACATTTAGATTAACAGCAGGTTGCCTTGACAACGTCGACCGAATGAGGACAATTTCATCCACGCATGTTTTCACTGTAAACGTGGCTGACTAGGAGACTGACCATGAAAAATCTAATCGTTATGATCGCTTGCGGCTTGCTTGTCGGGTGCGACTATACGGTGCCACTCGTGAAAACCCCGGCACGGGAAATCGATTCAGCGGCCATTGGATTATGGCAGGGACAACAGGATGAGAACTTGCTTGTGCTGCCCCTGAGCAAGGTCGAGTACCTGGTCTCACTGCCCGCTGGCTCTAAAGACGCCCTGTTTGCCCGCGCCTGTGCCTGCAGCAGTTCAGACAATAGTCTGGTCCAATTGGAGTGGTTCGGAACGGCCAAGGGGAAACTTCCGGATGGCGATGGCCGGATATTCCAGTTCGCCCAATACGTGATTACAGCGGACACCCTTTCAATACGTATGCTTAACCCGGAAGTCGTGAAGAATACAGTGAAGACCTCAAAGGAACTCGCCAAGGCCATCCATGACAATCACGACAATCCCAACCTTTTCAAAAGCGCTACTGTGTACAAAAAGGTTAAAGATTGAACGTATTCCTTAAGGAATCTTGACGTGACCAGCCCAGTCTCCGCTCAAGGCGCCCGCTGCGCTCGGGCTATTTTTTTCGCCAAACGAGACGGAGACACGCCAGGTAAAGAAGATGGCGCAGGCCGTTGAATATTTCAAATTGCGGAATTTTTGACGCGCCAGCACGGCGATCCGAAAAGTTGATCGGCACTTCTGCCATCCGTGCGCCCACCCGGGACAAACGGAAAACGATTTCCATGAAGAAACTGTAGCCGTTGGATTTAATCTGCCCCAAATCCACCCGGCGCAGAAAATCCACCCTGAATACGCGGAATGAGGTCGTCATCTCATGAAGCGGAAGGCCCAGCAGGCGCCTGGCCAACCAGTTCGCCCAAATGCTAACCACGCGCCGGTATCCCGAATAATTGCAGGATCCGCCCGCCATGTAGCGGGACCCTGTTACAAAGTCATTTCCATCAAGGGCCCGCAGCAGGCGCGGTATGTCGTCCGGATTATGCGAGAAGTCCGCATCCATGGTAACCAGGGCGACATAGTTCTTCTTCTCGGCATATTCCATGGCCAACTCGTGGGCGCTTCCCAAGCCCAACTTGCCGGACCTGTGAATTACCTCGAGCCGAGAATTGTCTGCCGCCAACCCATCCAGAAGGCGACCTGTCCCGTCTGGCGAATTATCGTCCACCACCAGCAGGTCATACCCGGGATCAAGTCCGAGGATATGCGTACACAAGGGAACGATGTTTTCGCTCTCGTTATAGGTCGCCGTAAAGATGAGCGTTTTATTTGGCATCCATGCCTTAAGCGCCGAGGCGCTGCTTCAGTCCCTCGAGTTCCTTCTTGAGAGCAACCGGAATCTTGTCGCCGAACTTCGCGTAGTAAGCGCTGATATCGGCAATTTCATTCTTCCATCCTTCGGGGTCGACCGAGAGCAACTGTTTGATCTCTTCCGGTGTGGTCTTAAGGCCGGTCAGATCCAACCCATCCTCTGTCGGCAGATTGCCGATCGCCGTTTTGACCGCCTTGCCGGTTCCTTCAACGCGTTCGCAGATCCACTTCAGAACGCGGCTGTTGTCGCCGTAACCAGGCCACAGCCACTTGCCTTCAGGACTCTTGCGGAACCAGTTGACAAAGAACACCTTTGGCAACTTGCTGCGATCAGTCTTACCGGTCATGGACAACCAGTGGGCGAAGTAGTCGCCCATGTGGTACCCGCAGAACGGCAACATGGCGAAAGGATCACGCCGCAGCACACCGGCCTTGCCCAGTGCCGCCGCCGTGGTCTCGGATCCTGTCGAGGACCCCATGAACACACCATGTTCCCAACTGAAAGCCTCATTCACCAGGGGAATCGTCGACGGACGCCGACCCCCGAACAGAAATGCCGAAATCGGCACCCCGGCCGGATTCTGCCAATCGGGATCGATCACCGGGCACTGCTCCGCGGGCGCGGTAAACCGGGCGTTCGGGTGCGCCGCCTTGCGGCCGCAATCCGGAGTCCAATCCTTGCCTTCCCAGTCAATCGCCTTCGCGGGCGCGGGAATACCCATATCCTCCCACCAGATGTCACCTTCGGGCGTCAAGGCCACGTTGGTGAAGATCGTATTCCGGGTGATGGTCTTCATGGCATTCGGGTTAGACTGGTCCGAAGTACCCGGCGCCACGCCGAAGAAACCCGACTCGGGGTTCATCGCGTACAACCGACCGTCTTCATTCACACGGATCCAGGCGATATCATCACCCAGACACTTCACCGACCAGCCCGGCAGACTTGGCTGCATCATGGCCAGGTTCGTCTTACCGCAGGCACTCGGGAAAGCCGCGCAAACATAATGCTTCTTGCCGGCCGGCGAGGTCAGGGCCAGGATCACCATATGCTCCGCCATCCACCCTTCCTTACGGGCGATTGAGGAGGCAATACGCAGGGCCAGGCATTTCTTACCCAGCAAGGCGTTTCCACCGTAACCGGAACCATAGGACCAGATGGCCTGCTCCTCGGAGAAATGCACAATGTATTTTTTCGCTGGATCGGGCTCACATGGCCAGGCCACATCGGCTTGCCCGGGCTTCAAAGGCGCGCCCACCGAGTGAAGACATTCGACAAATGAACCCGTCGCGCCCAGTTTATCCAGAACCATTTTGCCCATTCGGGTCATAATCCGCATATTGACAACTACATACGCTGAATCCGTGAGTTCAATTCCAATCTTGGCGATCGGCGAATCCAATGGCCCCATTGAAAACGGGATCACATACATGGTTCGGCCCTGCATGCACCCTTTATACAGGCCGGTCATCATCGTCTTCATTTCGGCGGGATCCGCCCAGTTATTGGTCGGGCCCGCCTCTTCCTTGGTCTTGGCGCAAATGTAGGTACGATCTTCGACACGCGCCACATCGCTGGAGTGTGAACGAGCCAGATAACAACCGGGACGCAGTTTCTGGTTCAGGGGAATGAAGGTTCCTGCCTTGACCATGTCCTGGCAAAGCCTGTCGTATTCAGCCTGGGAGCCATCGCACCAGTGAACATTGGCCGCCTGGGTCAGTTTGGCCACTTCATTCACCCAATCAATCAATTTTCGGTTCGTGGTCGGTACGTTTGCCATTGGTATATCTCCTTGTTGTCAGACTTCTCCCTCTCCCTTCAGGGGAGAGAACCGGGGTGAGGGTCGTGCATCCAAAGCCATCCCCCCGCCCCTTAATTTGGGCGCGCAGTCTAAAGAGGGGAGAACGTAAAAACAAGCCAAATTTGAGTTACAATGTCCGACTGTCGTAGGCCCAATGAAGCAGAGCCTGTCGTTGGCGTCGCCGACAAGTCAGATCCCCGGCAGGACATGCCTGTTTTAGTTGGGCCACATGACGCACCATCGCCGCCCAGCGCTTGATCTGGCGTTCATCGTCGGGACACCGCCGCCCCATGAAATACCGGCAGTACCATTGGAACCAGCCACGGGGATCATCAGGGAAAATCCAGTCTTTTCCCCGCCAGTAACTTAATGGCTTGGAAGCATTTACGCCGAAATAATTCAATTTTGGATTGCGCTGAACCGGACTTAATTTGGCTTTCGCATACCAGGTCTTGGGAAATTCGTCCTGGCAGTCGGTCATGTATTTTCCGCCAAAAACGCCCATCTCCAGCATGTCCTTGGGCGTCAGTTCAGGATCGAAATCCTCATGGAAGTTCCGCCCCATCGGCTCTGTGAGCCAATAGACATACCCCTTCTGCATCCGGTCATGGACAACAACTTTCAGTTTTTTCATGCTGTGAAACGCATATCCTTGACGGCTTTTACTTCGTCCAACCGACCAACCGGCGTGTTGCGGGGCATGGCCGGAAACTGGGCGGGATCACGTTCGGCGAGGTCGGCAATCTCCAGCATGTTGTCGATCAACTCGTCCATCTGCTCCCGTGATTCCGTCTCAGTGGGTTCGATCATCAGCGCCTCCTTGACCACCAGCGGGAAATAGACCGTCGGCGGATGGAGCCCCCGTTCGATCAGGGCCTTGGCGACATCAATGGCATGAACCCCTCTGGCGGCCTGACGTGACGCACTGAACACGCACTCATGCAT